>QQTW01003358.1_pt1 | contig 11813 bp, 10 predicted proteins | sample 1904831 | NCBI WGS metagenome assembly QQTW01 (sample SAMN09435610, study PRJNA476489) | Subsurface metagenome, whole genome shotgun sequencing project. | reverse complement strand
CAAGAATCTCTAGAAAAGCTGGCGGTAGGAAGAACTGTAATTGCGATCGCACACCGTCTATCGACAATTGCTAAAGCAAACAAAGTTGTAGTCCTAGAACAAGGCAAAATCGTCGAGCAAGGTTCTTATCAAGACTTGCTAGAACAGCGCGGTAAGCTGTGGAACTATCACAATATGCAAAATCAAATTAGTCCAGCAGGATAGGGATTAGACAACTTACAAAGTACCTTTTGCAAGTTGTTGGGGAAGGGTTAAAGGGCAAAGGAGAATTTTATCCTTTAGCCCTTTTGTTTCGCTATTCTTCATCTAACGGTAAACCCGCTCTCACTTTACCTTTACCAAAGTATCGCCCGAATTGGAGTTCATAAACTTCATCTTCATCTTGAGTTTCTACTTCCAAGTCTGTGCGCGCATAACTCACGCATAGTAGGGCATAACCTTGCTGGCGCAATTCTGACGATAGTCCCATCGCCTCCGGCTGATAGATTTCTCCTGAAAGTACCCTAACAGCACAAGTAGTACAAGCACCGTTGCGGCATAAATAAGGCAACTCTACACCTTGCTTTTCCGCATCTTGCAAAATGTATCTATCTTCCGGTACTTGGAGCGTGTAGGTTTTGTTACCGATGCGATCGCGAATTTTTATTTTAAACAGACGAGTCATATCTACTCATAAATTTTTTTCTTTATTCACATTAGCGCAACACCAACGTTGTATAATTAGAATTCGCAACACCTGGAGAGGTGGCCGAGTGGTTGAAGGCGCAGCACTGGAAATGCTGTTTAGGGCAACTTAACGTGGGTTCGAATCCCACCCTCTCCGTTTTTGAAACCCTGATGACAACCAAGATTTAGGCACATAAGTTTCAAGTACAGATTATTTATTTTAAATGAAAGATTGAAATAATTTAAGTACAACTTGTGTTTTGAGTATGGAATGAGAAAGTCTGGATAAAGTTAGCTATCTTAACGGACAAGAGCCTGCGATACATCCCAGTCGTCGGGTATGGAAGAATTGCTAGGAAGTTTGTGCGATCAGGGCTTCGACATCAATCACTGGAACTAACTCATTATTTTCTAATCGAGTGTAGCCAGGGATATAAACTGGTAAACGCACATCACTAGGCGGCTGAAGCACGATTTCCGGTTTAGTTATCAGACGATCGATTGCTGATTCTAAGGCAATAAATTGTTGATTATGTCTAATAATTAGCGTTAGAACTGCTCCAGAATTGACTTTATTTTCGATTGCTAAAGTGCGATCGCTCTTTAATAACTCCGCTAACGGATAAAGTTGGAGCATTTGGTTTCGCCAATGAACAAACCACTGATTTTGAGATTGAATCTTTTGCTCTGGTTTGGAGGGCAAATTTTCTTCAATCTTGCTGTAAGGCAGGAAAAAAACAAAAGCTGCTGATGCCCAAATCAAAAGCTGTGTTGTTTTTAGCGATCGTAAAGGAAAACCAGAAGGGGCTATTGACTCACTAGAGCGTACTTCTATCGGAAAAATCACATCTGTACGACCTGCTAAAGGAGTATTGAGCAGTGGATTAACCCAAATCTCCTCTAAGGAAGCAGCCCCAGAGGGTTCCCCAAAATTATCTACCATCAGTATCTCTCGCTGTTCAACACGAGAGAACGTTGGTAAAGGTTGCATCACTGGTAGGAGGACAGGAATCTGCATTGTGAAAGTCGTACCTTTTAGAGCCTGCGATTGCACGGAGATCGACCCTTGGATTGATTGAAGCGCAGAGCGCACAATCTCCAATCCAATCCCTCGACCGGAAAGTTCGCTAACTTGAGCCGAGGTAGAAAATCCTGGCTCAAAAAGCAATTGGTGAATTTGCACCTCCGATCGCTCGATGGCTTCTGCAAATGAAAGCAAGCCTCTCTGGACAGCCCGTTCGCGGATTTTATTGCAGTCTAGCCCCGCACCATCGTCTTTAATTTCAATGAAAATCTCTTGTTCTTGCTGATGAGCAAGAATATGAATCTGCCCAATCTCCGGCTTCCCTAGTTGCCTTCGCATCTCAATAGGCTCAATTCCATGATCGAAAGCATTACGCACCAGATGCAACAGAGGTTCGTAGAGTTTTTCGGAGATCGCTTTATCTACCAGAATTTGCGTCCCACTCAGCTTTAACTCTGCTGGCTTGCTATACACTGTTACTAATCTTTGCATGACAAGTACAAAGCGATTGAAGACATCTCCAAGCGGTGCCATCTGAGCTTCTGTCAAACTATCTTGAATTAGCGTAACAATTTGCTGTTGATTTTCTAAAGCTTGGCTCCATTGTTGATGAACTAACTCGACTTGCACGATTGATTCTTCTAACTGGGCGCTTTCTTCCATTGCTGACTGCATCAAACCGTTCAAATTGGTCGAGTTTCCCGTTGCCAGATCCTGCTCGATGGTTCTAGGGCGATCGCGAATTTGATTGAGGGTTTCGCGAATTTGGTTGAGCGTTTGTTGGTGTTGCTGAAAGTTCGTTCTAAATTTTTGTACAGTCTGTTGCAGTCTTTTTTTTGCCGAATCTTGTTGGTTTTGGTTGACAATTAAACCGCCTGTTGAATATTTCAAACGATTGAGTCGTTCCAAATCAACTCGGATTGTTTGCGGAGCTAAAATTGGCGAAAGTTGCGCTGATTGGGATTGGGCAGATGTTGAGCGCTGTTGATTTAACTGATGAGGAGCGATCGCAAATTGCTGTAGAGTAATCGACGGTTCGCCGCCCCAAGTGCGATCGCCTGCTAAAACGAGGGCTTTTCCCTGTTGGAAATCAGCTAATGCAATCCGAGCGATCGTCGCTGCTTGATCGGGATGTGTGTCTATTGCTGCGATCGCAGTTTGAGCGATCGCGGCAAATCCTGGGAGATTCAATCCTTCTGCTAAACTCAAAAACACCGTTGCTTTTTTGCGCACAGTCGCCGCCAACTGCGCGCAATTAGGTTGCGCCAGCACTTCTGCTAGAGCGCGTAAATCTTCTTCGATCGCAGTTTCAAAAATCGAGCGCGTGATATCCGTTTTCAATTCAGCCTGCGAGGGAAGATAAGTTTCTCTCGCGGAAAAATCTCCTAGCTTTTGTCGAAGTTGAGCAAACACCTCATTTGCGCGATCGCAGATCGCCGATGGTTCCACCGAAATATGAGCAATCTCTGCGTCTAACAGCAGCCTGAGAGACTCAAAAGCTTGAAATAGCAACGATTCCAGGTCAGAATCAATTTCTATAGCCGGATCGTAGAGTGCATTGAAAACATCTTCAAGCAAATGAGCAATGTTTTCAATGTCGGTAAATCCTAAGCTAGCAACTACTGATTTGAGCGTATGCACTGCCCGCATCAAACTGTAGATTTTGTCGAAGCTGCGATCCTCTTGCAAGGTCAGGAGTTCTTGCTCAAGAGTTTGCATAAGTTCGGGGGCTTCTGTCAAAAAGCAGGCATAAGCTTGAGCGTAAGATGAAGAGTCATAAATCATAGCTAATTCTCAACGGCTGCTAACAAGGCAATCAAGCATCTTTCAAACTGCGATCGCGCGGTGATGTAGAGCGATCGCTCAATGCAGGTTCCATTGATACTCCTGCTTGAGTTGCTAGAAAGGAATTTACAACTGCGATTGATTGCTCTGAGGTGTATTTGGCAAATTCGGCAATTTCTACAGCAATATGATTAGCAGCCGTTGAGGATTGAACTTGATTGGCTGCCGTTTGCGCCACCTTACTTACTAACTGACTGATTTTATCGTTAGCCTCAGAGATTGCCATCAGTTTGCCACGCGCTTCCTTCGCCATTTTAGTTCCAGCCTTTCCTTGTTGAACCCCACTTTCCATTTCGCTAATTACACTTTTTGATTCAGCGGCAATTTCCGCAACCAAGTGTTCTGTTGCTTCTATAGTGGTTGCTAATTGTACATTGAGCGAACGTACCGTCTCAGCCGCCGAAAGCACAGATACTTGATGCCCGTCTCCTGCTCGACCTAGAGCGATCGCCGACTGGAAAACTTCTTGATTCATTTGGGTCGCCAAGTCGTTGATTAAGGTCAAAGAGTCGGAAATTCTCAAAGAAGATAAGCTCAACTGTTTCAGCCTCTCAACTACGTCAGTCAAGGTCTGTTGCACGGCAATAATACTCTCTACTGTTGAACCAATAAGCTCTTGCCCAGTTTGAATAGTTTGATCGGCTTGTTGAACTTGAAGCTCAGTTTGGTGGACGGTCGAGAGAATATCTTGAGCTTGTTCTGATACGCTCTGAATTTGCCAAAGTGCAGCCGCAGTCGTTTCCACTTGGCGATGAGCATCATTTGAGAGGTTTCTTAGCAGTGCTGAAGAGTGTTGCTGAAGTTCCGCGTCTTGAGAAAGTTCGTTGATTCTGCCGACTAACTTAGAATTATCGAGGGCATACCCAATTTGCACGGCAATTTGCTTGAACCACCCAATTTCTAGCGGCTTCCAATGTCGAGGGGTAGCACATTGGTGAGCAACTAATAGTCCTAGGAGTTTTCCTTCGTGCAGCACAGGTGCTACTAAATTTGCTTTGACTTGTAAAACTTCTAGCTGGTCTATGTAGCACTGAGTCATCCCACTTTCGTAGATGTTGTCGAGCGCGCGCACTCGACCGTTCTCGTACTTTTGCACGTACCTTGCTTCAAAACACGGGTCTTCAATTTTTCGCCCTAGGGCTTTGACCCAACCCTCTGCCACAGATTCGGCAATTATAATTCCCATTGATTGGCGATCAACGCTGTAAATAAGCACGCGATCACAAGCTAAGACTCGCCGTATTTCTTCAACGGATGTTTTGAAAATATCCTCGCGGCTGAGCGATGCATGAATTTGCGCTGTGGCATCAGCGAGGTATTCCTTCCATTCAATTTCCCGCTCTGCTTGCTTTTGCAGATTTGCTTTGTCAGTCAATAAATCGGCATTGCGGAGGGCAAAGCCTGCTTGCGTGGCTAGCTGAGAAAACCATTGAATCTCAAACTCCTGCCAGTCTCGCGGATTAGAGCATTGATGAGCAATCAATAGTCCGTACAAGTTTTCACCCACCACAATCGGAGTTACCAAAACGGCTCGAATCGCATAGGGTTCTAGCAAGCCAATGTAACAAGGGCTAAGTTCAGTATAAATATCACCAGTTGCTTTGACCCGACCTGTGCGATATGCCTCAATATATTTTGCCCCCAGACACGGATCGTTAAAGACTGCTTTTAGAGTTTTGGGAAAACCAGAGGCGATCGATTCAGCCACTACTGTTCCCGTGCTATCTTCATTCATCTCTAGAATAACGACGCGATCTGCCGAAATCATGCTCCGACCCGCTTCAACGGTTTCTTTGAGAACATCTTGCTTGCTTGCAGTGTCTCGAATTCGGCTGATGGTCTGCCCAAATATCCGAGATATACTAGCCTCAGCCGCGATGTACTGTTGAAACTTAGCTCCATCAAGAGCAATCCCAACTTGCCCTGCAAGCTGAGAAAACGCTTCTATTTCAGACGTTTTCCAGTTGCGAGTGCCAGAACACTGGTGAGCAATCAATAGCCCAAACAGGCGATCGCCATTCAAGATCGGGGTAACTAAATTTGCTTTGACAGCAAATTTCTCTAGCTCTTCAATGTAGCAAGCACTATACTCTGTGTAGATATCGTTAGTCGCTTTCACCCGTCCTCGTCGATATGCCTCTGTATATTTAGCCGCAAAGCACGGGTCGTTAATTCTCGCTCTAAACGCTTTGGGCCACATCGAATCAACCGATTCAGCAACAATTGTTCCTACACCTTCTCGCTCAAGCATATAGATAGCGACGCGATCGCAGCCGATGACTTTACGCGCTTCCTCAACTGCGACTTTCAAAATATCTTCTGCAACTAGTGCGGAGCGAATGTTGTGGATTGCTTTTGTCAATTGCTGTGCTTCCTGCGCGTCAGCTTGCCGCACTGTGTCTGATTTTACGGCTGCTGCTGTTTTGACGGTAGAAGCAAGCGTCCGGTTTGCCCAAGCTGCCGCAATCAATCCTGATAGCAGGGCGGTCGCACCTGTGCCTAGCAGCAAGGTTGCAAGCTGCTCTCGCTGCCTAATTAAAGTGGTGTCCCGCGCCAAGCCCGATCGTTGGGCTTCGACAATCTGCTCATCGATCGCCGCAGTGCCAAAGTGGTAAATTGCAGTTCCAACTACCAAAACTGGCAGCATTCCGATGGCGATCGCCAAGGTGATAACTTTTGCTTTTAATCCTCGAAAGCTTGGATCGAGATCAATTTGCTCTTGAAGTTGAGTGGATATTGACTCAAGTTCAGTCATGGGGAACCCTCAAAACGGCATAAGTTGAAAGTAGTTGCATTATAGAAGCGCCATAGACCTCTTACCGAATCCGCACAAAACCAGCTTTGGCGATCGCCTCTTGTCCTTGATTCGTTAATAAAAATTCGGCATAGGTATTTCCAGCCCGAGTTTCGATCTGCTTATTTTCTTTGATAACTACGTAAAGGTATCGCGCGATCGGATATTGACTAGAGCGGAACGCTTCAAGATTAACTTGATTGCGCTGCGCTGCGCAGTCTGCGCTCGATCGCACGGGTTCTTTTTGGGGATTAACAAAGCGACCTGCAACCCGACCAATCGGCACTGTTTTGATAGAGCATTGCGGAACCAAGGTCGATGCAGAAGCATAGTAGATTCCTCCTGGTGTCTTAGATAAGCGACGAATCGCTTGAGTGGTGGTTGAAATAATTTCTATGTTCGGTGCAAATGCTTTGTTGCCCAAAACTTCGTTGCTGAAAAACTTGGCTGTGCCGTCGTTTTTAGGGCTAGAAAATAAAGTAATCGCCAGATTCGGACCGCCGAGCGATCGCCAATTAGAAATTGCCCCTGTGTAGATCTCCCGCAGTTGCGCTAGTGTCAAGCCAGGGATATTAAGAGCGGGGTTAACGGCGATCGCAATCCCATCAATGGCAACCGGAATTTGCTTGAGTTTGAAGCCGCGTTGTGCTGCCTGACGGTATTCTGCTGGCGATAGGGGTCGGTCTGATTGCACAAAACTCAATCGATCGTCAATCAACATTTGCATAGCAGTATTAGAGTTAGCCAAAGCGGCAACTGGTTGCACAAATCGCAGTTGAAACCCAAGCTTTTCAGATTGAATCGCCGAGTCAACTTTTAATCGGATGGGCGCCCAAGTATTACTGCCTCCATAACTAAAAAGTCCAGATGGAACGTTTTGAACTTGCGAAATTTCGGCAGCAGGAGACTGCACGCTTTGATGAGGAGGACGACGTAAGATCCGCCAAAGCCCCCCTCCAACTAGTGCAACTGCCCAAATTAAAGCGCTGGCGATCGCCATCCGACCTACTAGTGTAGCTAGCGAATTAATCCTTGCTTTCTGCGGCTTATTCATTGTGCAATTCTCGGAAAAATCAAAGCGTCTCATCCTCGATTATTGCTATGCCCAAAATCTGAGTGCTTAACTCAGCAACGAGCTAAACTAGTAGCATTCTATACAATCTTAAAATTGTTTTCACAGCACAATGCAAATTTCTAAATTTATCAAGCAATAAAAATATCTTTCTAGAAGCTTAGACTATTTTGGGCTTTTTTAATTAACTAAGCTATAGATTTCGTCCTGGTAATCTATAGATTTCGTTCTGCTTTTTTACTTTAGTAGTGCCTCAAACAAACGAGTCGCTGCTATAAGACAATTGGCAACAAACATTAAATAAAAGTGCATTGGTGCGATCAAAAATAAAATATTGGTGATAAATTGTTGCTTTGTAACCTCTAATTCTAAAATTATTTTCTACATTTTCTATAAATTATAAAACTCGCTAATTACTCTTGCGCTTGATAAATTTAATTAGTCCATCAGGTTGAACATCATTAGGTATCCAACCAAGATGCTGATAAAAGCCGTAAGCTCTCAATTTTGGATTATTACCCGTTAGTAGCCAAATCTCTGTAAATCCTAGCGACCACAACCATTGTTCAGCTTTTTCCATCAAAGCACGACCCACACCACGACCTTCGTAAGCAGGAAGAACAGATATAACAAATATTGTTCTTTGGGCTGCATCTGCCATTGAAAACCCAATAAGTTCTCGATCAATTTCAGCTACCCACGCGCAACAATCTGTTTGCAGCATCATCGCAACAGTTGCAGGTGTAATGTCTAAGTTAGCCAACTCTTGGCGAGATAGATGATTTTCAACGACACTGGTTCTAATTTTGAAGAGAGTTTCAATATCTTCAAGCTGTGCCTCACGGATATCCATCAAATTAGACCGATTAGCTTTGGAATAGCAAGATTTTACCGCCTTATGCTTGTTAGCGGAAGCTAAGTAGGCGTAGCGCGCCGCAGGTATCGCTAATTGTGTGCCAACCTCCTGTCAATACTTATTCAGGTAGAAGCAAAATTAAGCGATCGCAGCGATGATTACAAAAGAAACCTAGCAAAATAAAATCTGTGATTGCCAACCAACACGAGAAAGGATGGGAAATTATTTACCATCGCGCCCATGCATTACTAGCAGCAGAACTAGCAGGACACTGGCACAGCAAAGACCGTCCAGAACGCATAATTGAAACAGTTGCAGCCATCTCTCATCATGACGATTTAGAACGCGAATGGGAAGGCAAGAACCTAACACCTGCGGGTACGCCTTTAGATTTTACCTTTGACACAGAAACCGATTTAAAAAAGCTCAAAGAACAAACTACAAATTCCCGCTACCGAGGACGGTGGGTAGCAATGCTAATTTCTATGCATACAAGCTTTCTCAATGAAGGTAAACGAGGAGAATCGCCAGAACTCGATAGCTTTTTGGACGAACAACTCAAAAATCAAGCAAAATGGCGTAAAGAATTAGGTGTTTCCAAAGAAGAAGCCGAGAAAGCTTATGCCTTTTTTCAGTGGTGCGATCGCTTGTCACTGATTCTCTGCAACCGCGAACTACCAGCCGGACAAAGAGCGTTAGAAATTAGTAAAGGACCAGACGGCAAGCGATACGATGTGATGGAAACTAGTGACGGTTCCGTTACTGTGCAACCTTGGTGCTTTAAAGAAGACGAGTTTACAGTCTCAGTTGAAGCGTGTTATTTAAAACAAGTGCAATTTAAAAATAGTGCCGAACTTACAGAGGCGCTGCAACATGCACCAATAAAATTATTAGAGTGGAAGTTTGTCAAGCAAGCAAGCTAGGCATCTACTTTGTCACTTTCTGGTTTAACTGACTTTATTTTCCCCAAGCGGTAAGCATTCAAAGGACTATTACGGATGTCTGCTTCCACTTGGGCGATCGCTTCATCCAACATTAAGTTAAGCACGTCATACTGACGACAGACTTCACGCATATTCTCAATCCAACGTTTTCTTGTTTCTGGGTCGGGAATTCTAGGTCCATCGTTCATAATAAATTCCAATCCCTCTTGATTTCTTGAATGCTTGCTTGTGAGGCAGAATTATTAGCTGCGGCTTGCTCAATTGATTGTGATAATAAATCCAAAGTAGCAGAATTTGCAACTGGTTGAGCTTCAGCTACTCTTAATAGTAGCGTGTAAAGCCGAGAGTAAGAAGACCTAGCTCGTTCCCTAGCGTTTTGGAGTTGCTCTAGTTCAAGTCTTGCTTGATTTTCCCCAAATTGTTCAAAAACGATCGCTTCTGTTGCTGTTGCTTCATCAATACGGTCTAATAATTGCCTTTGCAAGTCAAAGATAATTGTTACTGTCTCTTTTGGTAACTTTGCCATACAGTTTTGTAGTTATGTGATCGCCCCAATTAGCATACTACGCTCACCAGTAGTTAATATTACTAGCAACTCTACGTAAGTAATTATTGATGGGATTCAATTTGTCTAACTACTGTCAAAGCTGAATAACTAACACCCGCAGTCCCTTCGCCAGGATGAGTTGAATCGCCCACTAGCCATAAATCCTTAATCGGGGTGCGGTTAGCAAAGCCAAATGGACCAAAAGTAGGTATCCTTTGACCAATACCGCCAACAATACCCAAATCGCGCGCTGTATAACGGGCAAAAGTGCGGGGGGTAGCAGCTTCTTGATACTTAATTGTTTCTGGAGTAAGGTGAAAAAACTGCCCTAATTGAGCGATCGCTTTTTCAGTAAATTCTTGCTTCATAGTTGCATAATCGCCACGCCACCAAGGATTGGGATCGACGAACGAAGAAGCGATAATCGTCGCAAAGCCATCAGGGGCGCGTCCATCTCCTGGATGACTAACAGACACAAACAAAGAATTATTTTCGCCAATTGGTCCATCAGCATCATAGAGAAATTGTAAATGCGGCGGACAATTAGCAGGAATTGCCGCTTGTTTCACGCCTAAATACACTACAAAAGCACCCGAAGCTTGGGGAAGTTTATCTACTCGCCGAGTGTATCCTTGAGGTGCATTTTCGCCTAATAATTGCACCAAATTTTGGACTGTGACATTCGCAACAATGCGATCGCACATTTGCGTCCATACTTCACCTGTTTTTTGATTGCGAATAACTACGCCCGTTACTTTACCTTTATCTACCTGGATGCTTTCAACTGTATGGCGCATCAACAATTTACCGCCATCTCGTTCTAAAGCTGCGACTAAGCGATCGCTCAATACTTGCATACTACCTTGCAAGTGAAATAATCCTTGAGGCAATTGCGAAACATTCAACGCTGTCGCTGCATATAATAGCGCCGTTTCTTCAGCATCTACCTGAGAATAAAGCTTGAGTTGCAAGTCAAGAAAAGTCCGCAAACGGCGATCAGTTGCTACCCCACAGCCCCGCAAAGCATCTCCTACCGTTAAGAAGGTATATGGCAATGTAATTAAGGTTCCAGGGCGTACAGCCTTCGTTAGCTGCCACAAATCCCATAAATTGCGGGGAGGAAGTACCGGATCTCGTGCTTGAAACTCCCAACTAGCGCGGAATAAATCGTCTAATAATTTCCAAAAATCTTCGCTACCAGGAAATTGTTTTAGTCTTTCTTCATGCCATTTTGAGCGATCGCGCCAGACATTTATCGGCGTACTTTCTCCTGGTAAATATACCGCACAAGCAGGATCGCAGGGCGTAGCTGCGGGTAAATCTATATCTAATTCTGAGAATATGCGGTGATGAATCCCGCCTGGTTCTAATCCTGCTACTTGAGTTGCGCCCACATCAAATGTAAATCCTTGCCGTTTGAAAGTAGAAGCGCAACCACCAGGAACTAAAGCTTGGTCTAAAATCAAAACTTCATAGCCGCGATGTGCTAGTAATGCCCCAGCCGTTAAACCGCCAATTCCTGCGCCAATGACAACTATACAGGATTTATTACTTTTTGCTGGGCTAGGCATAGATGAATAATGAAAGCGTACTATATAAAACTTAACATTATTCAAAGCTGGCGACCGAAGTCATTGTCTGTCTAAAATTTGGATTCCACCGCGTCAGGACAAAGGTATAACTATGAAAAATTTGCAAACAGTGAAAAAATTAGAAGAATTAGGACGAGTGCAACTATCTAAAAGCTTTTTTATGCGCGAGTTCCTTTATTCGGAAATTTCCCAAATAGAAGGCATAAGTAATATTCCCGAAAATCCAGAAGATCGCAGCGGGAAAAAACTTGTGCCAGCAAGTATTAGAGTCAATCCAACAGCAACTAGGCAGAATCAGCATTCGTTCGGCTTACCGTTCGCGCCAGGTAAATGCAAAAGGCGCAGAAAAAAACAATCAATATAACTGTGCAAAGAACGAATCAAACTATGCCAAACATATTTGGGATGTTAAAGATGCAGACGGTTATATAGGAGCGACAGCCTGCATTATTGTCATTTCGTTTATTCCTTGC
>QQTW01003357.1_pt1 | contig 11815 bp, 7 predicted proteins | sample 1904831 | NCBI WGS metagenome assembly QQTW01 (sample SAMN09435610, study PRJNA476489) | Subsurface metagenome, whole genome shotgun sequencing project. | reverse complement strand
CTTTAGACAGCTTCTCCAAGCTTAAGGTAGTATTTATTACTGAAATAGTTTATCGAAGCTCCAAGCTACTTTATACAAATACAACAACTGTTTTTAAGGAATTTATGAATATCCGTTTTGGTCATGTATTGATAGTTGGCGTAATTAGTATTTTGGCATTAACAGGCTGCAATAACACTACAACTACTCAGTCATCTCCTGGGGAAAGTAATGCTTCTCCTGTTGCAACTTCCGCTTCCACTACTTATCCAGGCTTACTAGCTGTTGTATCTACGACCAAAGCATCGGTTGAAGCTGGAGATTATGCTAAAGCAAAAACAGAATTTGCTAAATTTGAAGCTAATTGGAAACCTGTAGAAGATGGCATCAAAGCTAAGTCTAGCGATGGCTATACGGCAATAGAGGATAGTTTAGATAAAATCAACAGCGAACTCAATGGCTCTCAGCCTAATAAAGACAAAGTGTTAGCAGATTTGCAAGTGATGGAAACAAACATTAATAATGTTTCTAAGCTGTAATTAACAACGCTGCGAAAATTCTTGTAGCTAAAGCAAAAAGTAGGAAAAAGTTCCACAAAGTGAAACTTTTTCCTACTAAACATTTCAAAACTTGTCAATTAAAACCGTGCAAGTTAGGGACGAGTTTTAGCTATTTTGACTGCATACTTTTAAACATCGTCATGGGCAAAGCGATGGTAGAGGAAGTCTAGGGCGTAGTTCCGCAGTTTGTAGTATTGCGGATCTTCCATAATTCGAGTGCGATCGCGCGGGCGAGCAAAAGGAATCTCCATTACTTCTCCAATGCTGGCGGCGGGCCCATTGGTCATCATTACCAGGCGATCGGCAAGAAACAACGCTTCGTCAATGTCGTGAGTAATCATCAAAACCGTACAACGGTAATCGTTCCAGATTTTGAGCAATTCTTCTTGCAATTCTTCTTTGGTAATAGCATCTAAAGCTCCAAATGGCTCATCCAAAATTAATACTTTAGGACGAATTGCCAAAGCACGGGCAATGGAAACTCGCTGCTTCATGCCCCCAGAGAGTTGCGGCGGCTTTTTATCTTCCGCGTCTCCTAGTCCTACCATTGCCAAATGTTCGCGCACGATCGCGCGTTTTTCTGCCTCTGGCTTATTTGGATGCACGGCGTTAACGGCAATGTAGACATTTTCAAAAGCAGTCTTCCAAGGCAATAGCGCGTAATTTTGAAACACAACCATGCGATCGGGCCCAGGCTTAGTAATCGGCTGAGAACTTAGTTCTACCCTACCGCTACTTGGTGTAGTAAAACCTGACACCATATTTAGGAGAGTTGATTTACCACAGCCAGAGTGACCGATGACGCAGATAAACTCACCTTCCGCTACGGTCAGGTTGACTCCTTCTAGTACCGTATAAGTACCTTTGTTGGCTGTGGGATAGACCTTAGAAACATCTTCTATGACCAAAAAAGGGTTGTTTTGAGTGGTACCTACGGATGACTTATTTGTGGCGGGGTCGATGTAAGCAAGGGTACGATTGTGCATTGGTTTAGTCAAAGTAAAACGATAAAAGTATTTCCGAAATAGCGCCCCCCTGCAAAAGAGGGAAAATAAAACGCTGGGGTTTTATTAGGGGTAAAAATTCCCCTTAAGCGGCTACCGTTGGACGTGAATCAAAGACAACTTCAGCAATGGAAAAATCTTGTTTGATTGGCAGACTATTGAGATAGGCGATCGGGTCATCGGCATTAAAAGGAGTGCCATCAAATAGTTGAATCGCACTGCGAGTGTAACTAATATCACTAAGACCTAGTTCGCGTGCGGCGGTACTAAATACACCCACTTTGCAGATGCGCTCTAAAATTTCTACCCAATTTCTCGGAAAAGGAGTATCACCCCAACGAGCTAGTTGAGTCATAATCCATAGTTGCTCGGTACGACTGGGACGATTGACACCGGAAGCTCCATAAAACTGATGATGGGCATACTCGCGCATGGGATGCTCTAAGCTGCACGTTGAACTACCCGGATCTCCCATCTGAATATACTCTATATCCGTACTTACATACTCTCGCCCCGCCAAAATTTCGCGAATTTCTTGACTATTTGCCGATTCAGAACAGTAATGGCAAGCTTCCAAAAGCGCTTTGACTAAAGCAATGTGGGTATTAGGATAAGCTGCCGCCCAATCTTCGCGAACGCCAAGAACTTTGCCTGGATGTCCTAGCCAAATTTCTAAGTCTGTTGCAATTGTAAAACCAATGCCTTGGTCGGCGGCGCGGAGGTTCCAAGGTTCTCCCACGCAATAACCGTCAATACTACCAGCTTGCAAGTCGGCGACCATTTGCGCCGGAGGAATTGTTGTTAATTTTACATCGCGATCGGGGTCGATACCTCCCGCCGCCAGCCAGTAACGTAGGAGGAGATTGTGCATAGAGGAAGGATGTACCATCCCCATCCGGTGTTGACCTTGAGGGGTGTTGTGCAGCATTTCCTTAAAGTCGCTTAAGGAGTATACCCCTTGGTCGTAAAAGCGCTTGGCTAGAGTAATAGCATTGCCATTACGAGTCATAGTTAGGGAAGTAACAATCGGGAGGGGTTTATTTTCATGTCCGCCTAGAGTTAACCACAGTGGCATCCCCGATGGCATTTGCGCCGCATCTAAATAACCGCCTGTAATCCCGTCGGTAATTCCTCGCCAGTTGGATTCTCGAACTAAAGTGACTTCATCTAAACCGTGCTTGGCAAAGAAACCTTTTTCTTTAGCTATAGCTAGAGGCGCGCAAGCGGTTAGGGGCAAAAAGCCTATTTCTAAGTTGACTTTCTCTAGCCCGTGACGAGCGATTGCCGAAGTCTTGCGAGCGCGAATTTTTTTAATCCGCTTTTGCTGATTGAGAAAGTAAATCATCTCGCTACGCAAGCTGTAGTAACTGGGATGTTCGACTACTTCCATCCGCTTGCGAGGTCGAGGAATATCTACGTCTAAAATTTGACCAATTTTTGATTCTGGCCCGTTGGTGAGCATCACTATGCGGTCAGATAATAGTACCGCCTCATCAACATCGTGCGTAACCATGACGGCAGTAACGTGATTTTCTTCGCAGATTTTCATTAGTTGCTCTTGCAAGTTACCGCGCGTTAAAGCATCCAAAGCGCCAAAGGGTTCGTCAAGTAACAAAAGTTTGGGGCGAATTGCTAAGGCACGAGCGATCGCCACTCGTTGTTTCATCCCTCCCGATAACTGCCCTGGTTGCTTGTCCGCCGCTTGGCGCAGACCTACCATATCTATATGCTGTTCGATGATACTTTTGCGTTCGCTTGCGGGCAAACCGCTCATTACGGAGTCTACAGCTAGGGCAATATTTTCTCGGACTGTCCGCCAAGGTAACAGCGAGTAATTTTGGAATACTACCATCCGGTCGGGCCCTGGCCTAGTAATTTTTTGTCCTTCTAGAGTTACTACGCCTTCACTGGGTAAATCTAAACCTGCCACCATGTTCAACAACGTGGATTTACCGCAACCAGAGTGACCGATGAGCGAGACAAATTCGCCTTTTTTAATCTGGAGATCGATTCCTTTAAGAGCGATGTAGCTACCACCACCAGCTAAGGGAAAAACTTTATCAATTTGGTCAACAGCAACAAAAACAGACATAGGTTATTGGGGGGTAAGGGGAATATTTCTTTTGTCTCTACTTAGGTTCGGCGGGTAAAATCTTGGTTTCGAGCCAACCCATGCATTTGTCTAGCAAGAAACCAACAACGCCGATATAGATTAGAGCTAATATTACTTCGCTGACATCGTTATTTTGGTAAGCTTCCCAGATAAAAAAGCCAATTCCTACAATCCCGGACATGACAATTTCTGCAGCGATAATTGCTAACCAAGCTAGTCCAATGGCAATTCGTAAACCTGTAAATATGTAAGGTAGCGCCGCCGGAATCAAAATACTAAAGAAATATTCTTTGCGATTCAGTTGGAGAACTTTAGCGACGTTATTGTAGTCTTGGGGAATTTGCTTTACTCCCACGGCTGTATTGATGAGGATAGGCCAAATTGCTGTAATAAAAATTACAAATAAAGCGGCAGGTTCGTTTTGGCGCAAGGCGGCTAGGGCAATCGGAACCCATGCTAAAGGTGGTACGGTTCGCAATAGTTGGAAGATTGGGTCTAAAGCTTTGGACATCATTTTATTTGTGCCGATCAAGATTCCCAAGCCAATACCAACGATTGCCGCTAAGGAGTAACTAATTGCTACTCTTTGCAAACTCGCAAAAATCTGCCAAAACAAGCCTTTGTCTGTACCACCGCGATCGAAAAAGGGCCAAAAAATTAGTTCCCAAGTGTCTTCAACTACTTGGATTGGGCCGGGTAAAGTTGCGCCCGGAGTCCAAGAAAATAGCTGCCATAGGGCCAGAAAAATTGCGATCGCAATTATCGGCGGTACGAGTTCGGGAAATTGCTTATTTAGGGTAGAAACCCAGCTTTTAGAATTTTTGACAGGTCGTCGGCTTTGAAGGGTGGTCATTGACTGTATTTTCTCCTAGTTATACATTGGATGGCAGAATGGGATTATTAGAAGACGATGCGGTGCAAAGTTTCTACGCCTTTTTTATCTTCAAACTTTGCAAATAGGCGCTTGGATTTTCGGGATCGAATTTGACTCCATCAAAAAACGTTTCAATCCCGCGAGATGTACTTGTCGGAATATCTGCTGTAGCGACACCTGCTTCTTTTGCTGCTTCTTTCCAAATGTCTTCGCGGTTAACTCTATCAATTAGCGCTTTAGCCGTTGTTAAAGTTTCTTTTGGTAAAAAGCCCCAGCGCACGCTTTCTGTCAAAAACCAAAGATCGTGACTTTTGTAAGGATACGAGACGCTACCTTTTTCGTCTTTCCAGTAGTACGCAGCCATTGATTTATCATCAATTACTCGACCATCACCCATGTCATACTTACCTTGGAATGGCTCTTCGAGAATTTCTGCAGGAAGATTAAAATAATTTCGCGAACTTAAGATGGCTGACGCTTCTTTGCGGTTATCAAAGTTATCTAACCACTGTTGTGCTTCCATTATTCCTTTCAAGATTGCTTTGGTAGCTTTGGGGTTTTGGTCAGCCCAATCTGCACGCATGGCAAAGTATTCTTCAGGGTGATTTTTCCACATTTCGGCGGTCAATACTGCCATAAAACCAATATCGTCTTTAACAATGCGGTAAGGCCAAGGATCTCCGGTACTAAAAGCATCCATCGTTCCCGTTTTCATATTTGCGACTGTTTGGGCGGCGGGAACGGGAATTAATTTGACATCGGTATCGGGATTAATACCTCCGGCGGCTAACCAATAACGAATCCAAAAATCTTGATTAACTTGAGCAAAAGTATAAGCGGCAGAAAAAGGATTTTTGGTGGATTTAAGTTGGTCGAAAACTACCTTGCCGCCTTTGGCTAGGTTTAAACCCATATCTTTTCCTTTGTGCTTATTGGCAACCGCAATGCCATTTCCCTGGGTAATCAACTGCGCCAGGACGTACATAGGAATTTTTTGATTGCCTTTGGTAATTAAGCCTTCCGTAATCAAATGGGGCATAGGCATCTGATATTGACCGCCATCAACGCCTCCACCGCTCGATCCAATCTCGGTATTGTCTCGCATTGCCCCCCACGAGGCTTGTTTAGCAAGTTCAACCCCAGTCATGCCGTACTTAGCAAAAAAGCCTTTTTCTTTAGCGATAATGAAGGGAGCCGCTTCCACAATGGGTATGTATCCCAGTTTTACCTTAGTTGTTTCCGGTGTTTGTTCGGGGCTAAGGTCAACCGCCGAAACTTGCTGAGCCTGAGTATTATCAGAAAAACTAGGGGGATTTCCCAAGCAGCCATTAAGCAACACAGCCCCTACAGCCGATGCTCCAGCAGTCACAATAAATTTGCGGCGGGAAAATTGATGCAAAAATTGACTCATATATCTCCTGGTAACAAATATCTTCTGTCTTCATGCCGACGCTAAACGCTTCCTAGACAGTCTGTAGACGCGCAAAGCGACGGGCTGATGAGAGCCAGAAAACTGCTGGGTGCGTAAGCTGTAATCGCTGTTAACTTTTTGATAGCTCCAAATATGGAAGACAAAGCGTTAAAAACTCATGATGTTTTAAGTCGTAACTAATAGCCGGGGCAACGGTTACGCTCTCATCTTGGCGATTGATATAGAGAATATCTTAGAATAATCATAGAAACAAGCTATTAGTTTTAATAGTCTGCATAGATATCTTCTATGAGTATATATTCCTAACTCAAGTCAAGGAAATTCGGAGCTACAACAGTTGTATTTACTAGCTTATATGTACTTCAGAAGTAAGCTAATACCTGGGGATCGAGACAAAGCCCTTAAATATTTAATAGGTAAAACGCTTAAGTTGAAAATTGATGATAGAGTTTACCTATGACTGATAATAGAAGGGTAATAAATGTTGAAGCACGCAACTCTGCATCAGCTAAAAGTATTTGAAGCGATCGCTAGATCCGGTAGCTTTACGCGCGCTGCCGAGGAAATGTTTTTAAGTCAACCGACAGTTTCTCAACAGGTTAAGCAGCTAACAAAAGCTGTAGGATTACCTTTATTTGAACAAATCGGCAAGCGGCTTTACCTTACAGACGCAGGGAGAGAGGTTTTAATTGCGTGCAAGGATATCTCGGAGAAAATGTCTCAGCTAGAAATGACACTGGCAGACTTAAAAGGACTCAAGCAAGGAAATCTGCGTTTGGCTGTAATTACAACAGCTAAATATTTTGTACCGCGTTTGCTGGGAAATTTTCGTCACCGTTACCCCGGCATTAAAGTTGCGCTCCAAGTTACAAACCGCAAGCAGGTATTAGATCGCTTGAGTGAAAATGTAGACGATCTGTATATTCTCGGACAACCACCAGAAAATCTTGATATTAATCTGCGTCCAATTTTAGAAAATGCTTTAGTAGCGATCGCTCCCTCGGATCATCCTTTGGCTGGCAAAAAGAATATTCCTATCCAACGCTTTGCTGAGGAGCCTTTTATTATCCGGGAGGCGGGATCGGGGACGCGAATGGCGGTGGAAAGTTTTTTTGCCGAAAATCGCTGCGAGATGAATGTAGAGATGGAGATTGGCAGTAATGAAGCCATCAAACACGCGATCGTTGGTGGTTTAGGGGTGTCGGTATTGTCGCGCCATGTTTTAGCTCTTGAAGGCACAAAAGGCCCGCTTACTATTTTAGATGTTGAGGGTTTTCCGATCCAACGCCACTGGTATATCGTCTATCCAGCCAGCAAGCAATTGTCTGTGGTTGCCAGCACTTTCTTGGAATTTCTTCTAAATGAAGGTAAGCAAATTGTAACTCAGATAGATTTAGAGCTTAGTCATGGCTAGGCAGTAATTTTTTGGTTCAACTAAAGCGCTAATTGACTTTTAAGTTGCTGCCAGTTGATGAATGGATTGTCAAGCAACATACTAGGCTTAGGTGATTTAGGGCTTTAAACCTTTATTAGTTTTACTTAATCATTTGCAATATTAATTAAACACTGCCACCGTAAGGCGATCGCCTCCTCAAATCGTTGTCTACACTGGTGCAAACCTCATTTTCCTTTAATGTCTTGCCTTGTAGTCCTTGGATTTAGGGCTTATTTATGGATGACAATTTTTAATTCCAACCCAAATCTAGAACTCATTGTTAATAAAAACTATAGTCCTGGTTAAAGTTATTGATTATTTCTATAAAAACTTTTGCCCCTAATTATAATTCCTTGACACAAGTTAGATAGTAATAAGACGTTTATAGTTGGGTCGTAAAAATATATAAAAGCTGTATGCCTTTCAGCGTAAGCTATTTTAAATGCAAGTATTAGCACTTAACCACTGTCGCCAGAATTAATTTTCTTGGAATAATATCATAGACAAAATCTATCAATATAATTAAAAATAATCGTTTTTATCTATGTACATTTAAATAGTACGATAAAGTCAACAATGAAACAAAAAGTATCCACTTATGGCTCATGTACTTATCCAAAGTATTTGGCTGATACCGTGCTACGCCTTAATCGGCGCGCTTTTAGCTTTACCTTGGTCTCCCGCAATAATTCGGCGCACAGGCCCAAGACCATCGGGTTACATTAACTTATTAATGACATTACTGGCTTTTCTGCATTGCGTACTTGCCTTTCCCGCCACTTGGCAGCAGCCAGCCCAAGAATTAGTAATTCCCTGGCTGAGGGTAGCTAATTTAGACTTATCTATTCCTTTGCAAATATCCTCCGTCACCATCGGAGCCACAATTTTAATAACTGGGTTAAATCTACTAGCGCAGATTTATGCCGTGGGATACATGGAAATGGACTGGGGATGGGCGCGTTTTTATTCCTTGCTTGCACTGTTTGAAGCGGGGATGTGTGCCTTAGTTATCTGCAACTCTTTGTTTTTTAGTTACATGATTTTGGAAGTCCTCACCTTGGGTACTTATCTATTGGTAGGACTGTGGTTTAGTCAACCTTTAGTAGTTACAGGCGCTAGAGATGCTTTCTTGACTAAACGGGTAGGCGACTTGTTCTTATTAATGGGGGTACTCGCCCTATATCCGATCGCTGGAACTTGGAACTTTACAGAGTTAGCCCAGTGGGCGGCTACAGCTAATATAGATCCCAAAACAGCAACCCTTGTAGGTTTAGCTTTATTAGCAGGCCCGATGGGTAAGTGCGCTCAGTTTCCTTTGCACCTATGGCTAGATGAAGCAATGGAAGGCCCAGTTCCCAGTACAATTTTACGGAACTCGGTGGTAGTTGCAACCGGAGCTTGGGTACTTGTAAAACTAGAGCCAGTTTTAGCACTTTCACCCGTAGTCATGTCCGCCATAGTGTGGGTGGGAGCGGTGACGGCGGTGGGTGGTAGTTTAATTGCGATCGCCCAAATTGATACAAAACGAGCTTTGTCCTACTCGGTTAGTGCTTACATGGGACTAGTATTTATTGCGGTCGGGAGCGGGCATAGCGATACGGCTTTATTGTTAGTGTTGACTCATGCTTTGGCGATCGCTCTATTAGTTATGAGTAGTGGGTCAATTATTTGGAACAACATTAGCCAAGACTTAACTCAACTAGGCGGTTTGTGGTCGCGTCGTCCGGTAGCGGGAATTGCTTTTATTGTCGGTGCGGCGGGATTGCTGGCTTTTCCTCCTTTGGGCGGCTTTTGGGCTTTGATCCAGTTGGCAGATGCTTTATGGTCTACTCAGCCTGAATTAGTAGGAATCTTGTTAGTAGTTAATGCTCTAACGGCGTTTAGTTTGACTAGAGAATTTGCCTTAATTTTTGGCGGTAAACCAAAATCGATGACCGCGCGATCGCCGGAAGCTCCCTGGCAAATGGCTTTACCCATAACAATTTTGATGGGTTTTACTCTCCACGTGCCGCTAGTGCTACAAAGCCTGTCGCTGTTGCCGGATTGGGCAAATCTCAATAAAGATGTGGCTTTGCTGTTAATTTGGTCTACTATTTTTGGTTGTAGTATTTCCGCAATTATTTACCTAGGGAAAATTGTCCCCAAACCCGTCCGGCTGCCTTCCAAAGCTCTGCAAGACTTTTTTGCCTATGACTTTTACACTGCCGAACTCTACCGGATAACTGTAGTGTTTGTCGTGGGACTGGTTTCTAACATTATCTCCCTTGGCGATCGCTACTTAGTAGATGGTTTAGTTAATCTCGTCGGTTTAGCTTCCCTGTTTGGCGGCGAAAGCTTGAAGTACAGCACTTCGGGACAAATGCAGTTTTATGCGTTGACTATTCTTGTGGGAGTAGGAGTATTGGGCATGATGGTAGGCTGGCCATTCTTATCTCATCTTTCTCTCAGTATGCCTGTTTTAAATTAAACCATCGCTAATTAAAGACTTATGCTCAGTGCCTTCATTTGGTTGCCTATTTTAGGCGCAGCTATTATCGGATTATATCCAGGGGCTATATCTGCTAGTCGGGCGCGTTTGGGAGCGTTGATTATTGCGAGTAGCTTAGTTGTCTGGACAATTGTTCTATTGAATCAGTTTGACATCAGTAACGCCGGGATGCAGTTTTCTGTAATCGTTCCCTGGATTGAAACTTTGGGTTTAGATTACAGTCTCGGCGTTGATGGTTTGTCTTTGCCCTTACTCGCTCTAACGGCCCTGCTGACTTGGATTGCAATCTATAGCAGTAGCGAATCTTTAGAGCGTCCCCGGCTTTACTATGCCTTGATCTTGCTAGTCAATGCTGGAGTTGTGGGGGGGTTCCTCGCGCAAAACTTGCTGTTATTTATTCTGTTTTACGAACTAGAGTTGATTCCCTTTTATCTACTAATTGCCATTTGGGGAGGGACAACCCGGCGCGGCTACGCTGCGATGAAGTTTCTGATTTATACGGCAGTTTCAGGGATTCTAATTTTAGCAGCATTTTTAGGTTTAACGTGGCTAAGTAATTCTTCTTCCTTTGATTACAATGCCATAGTCACTGCCGGATTGCCTTTAACGACGCAGTTAATTTTGCTGACCATGCTACTAATCGGCTTTGGCATCAAAATTCCCCTAGTTCCTTTACATACTTGGTTGCCCGATGCTTATGTTGAAGCTTCTCCCCCAGTAGCGATTTTATTGGGTGGGGTGATGGCAAAACTCGGAACTTATGGTTTAGTACGGTTTGGATTGGGCTTATTCCCCGAAACTTGGGCGCTTGTCGCTCCGGGATTGGCGATTTTGGGAGCAATTAGTGCGGTATATGGAGCTTTAACAGCGATCGCCCAAAAAGACATCAAACGCATGGTAGCTTATAGTTCTATTGGACACATGGGTTACGTGCTACTAGGGGCGGCGGCAGCAACGCAGCTTGCTTTAGTAGGAGCAGTGGCTCAGATGGTCGCTCACGGTTTAATTTTGGCAATTTTGTTTCATCTAATCGGTGTAATTGAAACTAAAGTCGGCACGAGAGACTTAGATATCCTCAATGGTTTGATGAGTCCCGTCCGAGGGTTGCCTTTAATCAGCGCCCTTCTAGTTTTGGGAGGAATGGCGAGTGCGGGGATTCCAGGAATGGCAGGGTTTGTCGCCGAAATTTTAGTGCTGCAAGGCTCTTACTCCGTTTTCCCCATTCCCACCCTAATTTGCGTTGTGTGTACGGGTCTAACAGCAGTTTACTTTGTAATTTTGCTCAATCGTACTTGTTTTGGCAAGCTAGACAATAGCACAGCCTACTATCCCCAAGTTACTTTTACAGAGCAACTCCCAGCCTTAATTTTAGCTGTGACTATTGCCTTTTTGGGAATTCAACCAACTTGGTTAGTGCGTTGGAGCGAAACTACGACTAACGCCATGGTGGCAAATGTTCAAGTTAATAGCGATGCCCTTGCCCGCCAAACCAACGTAATTTTTGCTGACACCGCCGCCAAATCTCGACCAGTTTTTGCAGCCGTAAAGCAGCCATAAAAGTTGCGGAATTAGATAAAATTCCTCCTTTCTTCATCTCCCCTTGTCTCCTTGTCCCCATCTCCCCTTATTAAACAACCCCCAATTCCTCCATCTACCTAAATATGACTATTGCAACAAAAACTCCAGCTAAAAAACTACCTCCTTCTAAACATGAATTTGCGGATGTGATTCATCGCTTGGAAGCTGGGGGAGCAATGCTACCCGATACGCCAGAAAATCTCATGCAAATTATTGGCATCTACAAGGCTTATGCAGTGCCAATGGATTTTTATTGGCGCAACCTTTTATATATTGCCGAACGAGTCTTTTTAGACCCAATTCCTTTTTTTAAATACTTCATCCCCAAAGAATACTTAGAACTCCACAATCA
>QQTW01003356.1_pt1 | contig 11816 bp, 16 predicted proteins | sample 1904831 | NCBI WGS metagenome assembly QQTW01 (sample SAMN09435610, study PRJNA476489) | Subsurface metagenome, whole genome shotgun sequencing project. | reverse complement strand
AACTATCAAAAGAAACCCCCCCCGGGCCATCTATCCCCAAAAGGAACACCCTCAGATCTCGTCCGCGCCACCATCCCCAACTCCATGCCGCTATTCCTCCGCATCAGCGCCTCGGACTGGCTCGAGCACGACCGCGACGCCTTCCCCGAATCCTGGACCCAGCAGGACACGGTGCGTCTGGCGCCCATGCTGGCGGACCGCGGAGTCGACCTGCTCGACGTCTCGAGCGCCGGCAACCATCCCGCGCAGAAGATCCAGACCGGCCCCGGCTACCAAGCGCACTTTGCCCACGCGGCCAAGAAGGCGGTCGGAGATCGCATGGCGGTCAGCGCCGTGGGCACCATCACCAATGGGCCGCAGGCGCAGCAGCTGCTTGGCGAGGGAGGCGATGATGCTGCATCATCCGGCCTGGATGCCGTGATTGTGGGCCGCATGTTTCAGAAGAATCCCGGTATTGTCTGGACGTTTGCCGAGGAGCTGGGCGTCGAGATTCATGTTGCCAGGCAGATTGGATGGGGGTTTGGCGGCCGCGCTGGTGGGAAGGGGAGGGGGAAGCCGAAGCCGAAGCCGGATCAGAGGGAGGGTTTGGAGAAGAAGCAGAAGCAGCAGGATGTGGATGGGCAGATGCCGGATGGAGAGGAGGAAAAGGAGCTCGGTGTTAGGGATGGCGAGAGGAAGGAGAGTAAGATCTGAGGGTGTGCCTTTTGGGGATAGATGGCCCGGGGGGGTTTCTTTTGATAGTTGCATGCTCTGTGGGAGAGGAGTAGAGTTAAATAGAGAGATAGGGGGAGAGAGAGAACGATAGGTTAATAATAAAGCTTCCCTTTGTCCGCAAGCAACGGGTTTCGTACCAGAACAGTGCCCAACGATAAGATCATAATCATAATCATGAGGCCTGATGCCTGCTGTCTCGCTCTCTACTCTCATTCATTTATACGATGCGGTTTCCGGGATTGGGTGATTGATTGATTGATTGATTGATCGATTGATTTACGTCTGATGCGGAAAAGCTGGTTTGCGGATCAAGGATGCCGTTGAAAAAGGGGGCCAGAAGAAAGAAGTTTTTGGCAAGGCTTTTCGTTTCATTGATTAGAAGCACCCGACTTTCTCCTATCTCTAGCATCTAAGCGCCAATTTGTTTTGTACCTCCCTATACATCCCCCCAAACCCCCCATACTCATGAAGAAACAATTCAACCGCGCGGCAAACCCTCAAACACTCTACGAAAGACTTCGCGTCCATTATACAGATTCTGCACGCGCATCCTCTCGTTCTCCAGATGCGCGTTATCGCTCGCCTGGCCACAGGGGAACATGGCGGCCGGGGCGCAGAATTCCTTCTCGAGGAAGCTGATGGCGGGGATGGAGCCGCCTTCGCGGATGTAGAGCGGGCTTTTCGGCGTGTTTTCCGGCGTGTAGGTGAGGCCGGTGGAGGCGAGCGAGGATGTGCGGCGGTTGGTGGGACGGGGCGTGGTCTGTGTAGTCGATTGGAGGGGAGTGCTGGCTGTGGGCTTGGTGGTGGTGCTGCTGCTAGGTTCCCGACGGAATATTCGAGATGGCGAGGAGGTAGTGCTGGGCGTTGATTTGGTGGATGATTCTGGATTCCATACTGCTGTGATAGCTTGGTCTAGGATCTGAAAGATTTCGTTGTTGGGATCTCCGAGCCACGCATCAGCTTTCGAAGATATGCGGACTTGAAGCTTGTTTGTGCTTCCGAGAGCTTCGAACAGGTTGGAAATGAATTTTTTAAGTGCCGTGGCGATGCTCTCCGCGTCTTGGTTTGGAACAATTCGTATCGACAGATCAGCTTCGGCATAACTGGAGATGGTTACTGCAGCTTTGGATTCCGGGACCATGACTCGATGAATTGTTAGATTTGGCTCACGCCAGCGCTGAGCAAGGGAGTCTGTGAAAGCTTTTGCATCTTTGATTTCAGGATGGCCCGGCATGAGCGCAGATGTGATAGCATCATAGCGCTTCTTCTCGGCCCTGTCCAGTTGAGCGACGTGGTCGTAGAACCCTGGAATGTTGACTTTAGTCCCTGTTTCTCCAACAAGACCACCAAGGAGAACGGTCAGGTCCTTCAGCGGTTCGTGTAGTGTTGATTTTCCGTCCATGCCGCTGTGACGGTCAGGAAGACCACTAGAGATCACGATACTTGCGTGAACAACGCCACGCATGCCATATGTCAGGCAAGGGATATGATCATCCAGCCAATAACTATTAGACAATAGTATCCAGTCTACCTCACCAATGAGACTCCGGTTTTCCTGAACCATCTTGGCAAATCCTCTCGACCCTGCTTCCTCTTCACCCTCAATCAGAAAGATGACATCGCAATTGAGAGCTTGGTTTTGTGCGAGATCAGCCACCGCATACAACGCAGCGAGAATTGGTCCTTTGTTGTCAGTGACCCCTCTGCCATACAGATAACCATTGAGTGGACGTAGCTGGAATGGACCGGTACCTGACTTTTCATTCGCGTCTACATTGTATTCAGCATCGACGACGTCATAGTGGCCATAAAATAAGACAGTCTTTCGTGCCCTCGATACATCTGAGGCGTCAAATTTTGCATACAGAATAGGATTGACCCCTTTACCCAATGAAAGTAAAGCGGTCTTGGCATTGAAGAGGTCAAAGAGTTTCCGTAGAAACGTTGCCGCTTCGTTGCATTGTCCTGCGTATTTTGGTATGCCAGGTACGGTACGGAAGGCCACGAAATCTCGTAGAGAGTTTACCATTTCATCTGGAATCCGTATTAGGGATCGGTGAACATTGGGAAATGAGCTTCACCTACCATTTCCATAGGGTAGTTGCTTATCAGAGGAGTTCAAGCTCCTGCTCACGTCCCAGAATGTAGCAACAGAGTCATTCCCCCCTGTCACCAAGACGTCTCGATCATGTAAGCGTGTTCGAGTCGACGACAGGATCTTTCCAGTGCTGGCCGTCCAGTTCCCAATCTCGGAGAATTGGGAGTTGAATTGCTATATGATTGGTCAATACGACTGAGCGGTTCTTCTTTGGTCAACTACGCACCTTCAGATGACCGTTGCTGGTGCCGCAGAAGGCGACTCGATCCATGACTTGAATCGTGGTCACGTCACCAGAACCCACATTGATTTTTTGCACAAGTTGTTGTGAGTCCAGATTATACACCTGTACCAGGCCACTAACAAGCCCAGCATAAAGAAATGTTCCATCATGTGCTAGGCTCAGTACACTTGAGGAATCATTTTTGAATTTGTAGATAGCCACCAAGCCAGCGGTTTCTAATTCATAAAGTGACCATATTTTAATGGTTCCGTTACCACCTCCGGTAACAAGTACCTCCATTTCTGCATGATTGTGATGGAGACCTTGAACGAGTAGCATGCAATACACATAGCTTGAGTGAGCGTATGCTCGGTAGTTACCTCTTTTGAACGTCACTAATTGGCCGCCCATGGTAGGCACAACATGGCTGCCAGCTGGAAATGGTGTGACAGTGCCTCCAGGTCCTAACGAATCGAAGAAACGATGCTTGCGGTTCGCTGGAAAGGTGGCGGAATGTGGTGTTAGGTTCTTGGATCCGAGGTCAAACCACTGACTTCGTCAGCTCTCATGTCTTTCTCGATGGGGTAGCATACCTGCAAAGACTGGTTCTGTGAACCACAGAACAGAGTGTTTAAGCAGGTCGAATATGCTACACAGAAGACATCTCCGATGTCATGATGTGAGTAGATGGAGAACAGGCGTGTTAAATTGTGAGCGGACCAGACCTGAATATTCAGCATGACTGGTCAACAGGGAGAAACGGTCCGTACGTTTACGACCGAGTCCACCCCTGAGGAGAACAGGAGTTGCTTGTCCTCCGATAAGAACAAGGCCAGTACACTTTCAGCATGCGCATGCACAGTAAAAACTCTCTCGAAGGTTTCCAACGACCAAACCTACCTCAGACCACTGTTAGGCATGAAATTTGTTGGAGAGCGGTGCGACCTGTTGCACTCAAACACACATGACCCTATACATACAGCAATGTCACCTCCTTCTAGTCCGGCAAATAGATATCCGTCATCAGCCACCAGAGCAAGAATGCTCCTCTGAGCCTCAACCTTGTGGGCCGTGGTATGCTCGACTTTCTTTGCTAACTTGATTGCATCGATGTCAATGCCAGGCCTGAAGTCGTTGTCTGAAGCCACACACAAGGTGTCGTCGTCCTCGTCATCATCTCCATCATCAGAGCTAGAAGAGAGGTCATGTTGGTGGAGTAAGTTCAAGTCACTTGCCTGTGACTCTTGATCGGTACAAGCCATCTCGAGTGAAAGGCTCCCCTGGGGACATGTATTTCTGTACTGGTTTCAGGGAGTGTTAGTGGTTAATTTAGTTCAAATTAGTAACAGCGGGCAGTGGGTGTGACGGGAGAGCTAGGCAAGCCGGAGGAGTGGTTCCGGGGACTAGGGCCGCTAACTCACCCACGGTGGGGCCGCATCTTCCTCATTTCCCTCCCTGGCAGCGAGCCTCTTGGGCACAGGTCTGCTTGCGCACATCTTGAACCAGCAACGCTACGAATTGGAAGCTTTGGGAACTGTAGAAGCTATTGACTCCTTGGTCATGGTTTTGTACCACTACAGGGCTTTGTTAGAAATCACATAGTGAGTGTGCAAACACAGTGTTTGACAGATACACACATTCCTCACTCCCCATCAACACCTGAGCCGCTCTGCTCGTAAGCGGACTGCCAAACCACCATGCTTTAGCAACCCTTGTGTGTCTGCATCATTTGGCATCACGCTTGGAACTGTTCGTAGTATCATCACCATCCTTCGACAACCTTCAGCTTGATGTGCATGCCGTTCCTGGGACGTGCTGTGATACCACCCAGAATATCAATCTTCTCATTCGGATCTCTCATCTCAAACTCGAATTTGCCCACCAAGGCGGCGAGAAGACACTCGAATTCTCCTTTTGCGAAGCTTTGCCCAATACAGCTTCTTGGTCCGTGCAAGAAAGTCAGCATAGCATAGTTGCTTTCTGCTCCTCCGGTATTAGCTCTTCCGGGTCCCATCCATCGGTCAGGGTTGAACTCAGAGGCGTCCGGACCCCACAGGTCTTTGCTGAAATTGACTGCAGATGGACAGAGGATGATTTTGGTGCCTTTGGGCACGTAAGTATCAGCAATGTTGCAATCATTCGCAGTATCACGCATGGTCAGAGGCACGGGTGCGTTGTGACGGAGTGTCTCGTTGCAAACGGCATGGAGGTACGGGAGGTCATCGAGCTTCGCTGCGTCCACCGACTCGTTCAGGGATTGAATCTTAGCGTGTATTTCTGTTCGCAACCGCTTCTGGACTTCTGGCTTTTTGCAAAGCTCGTAGACTGCCCACGTCAACGTCGATGATGTGGTCTCATGGCCAGCGGCAATGAAGGTCATCATCTGATCCACAAGATTTTCCTCACTAAACCCACCAGATTCGAGAGCGACAGAAATGATATCGATATCTCGCTTCTCGTTCTTCTCCAACGCTGCTTTCTTCTGGCGAATAAGGTCTCGGCTGATAGTGCGTATGACCCGCTGAGCCTCGAACATGTCGTCATTACGCTTGATTGGGAGATTCCGAACAATTATCGGGTGAATGAAGATTGATAGAAGACCTAGCATTTGCTGCGCTTTACTAGGTGCGAAGACTTTCCGGTAAGTCGTGTTGAGCTCGGTATTGGGGCTCCGAAGAGCTGCGAAGTCCTGACCTAGCCCAGCAACACCGATGATGTCCAGGGTCGCTCGACTCGCCCAATCACCAATCTCGACAACATTATCAGGCGCCTTCTTGTCGAGTTCCGTCTGCAAGGTCTCAACAAGCTCCCTCGATTTTGACCAGAATATTGGATAGAGATCCTTGATATGGCGAAAGTTGAAAGCTGGCATAAGATTCTTACGCTGAGTCTTTAGAATGTGTTAGTAGCATTAGTATCAATCAGGAACAAACAGACCCGGTGCTCGTCACCCTCAGCGAGCAGGATGCCAATACCCAAGATCCTTCCCAGTCCTTGACGTAATTGTCCTGGCTTAATAAAGTTGTAGCTCTTTGTGGTCAAAACCTCACCAAGAGCCTTCGGACTGGTAACCAGCAGTCGCTCCATATTAAACATGTGTCTGCAGGAAGTCAGCAAACCATAGTATGGGGTGTGATTGTATGATCCTACGTGTAGCGAATGAGACCATTGTTTGGAATTTCGTTAACCCATCTTCGCAATGGCATGCCGGAGGGCTCGGCTGAAATGGCTGCAAATTGACCCATGAAGAACGAACCACCCTAGGAACTGCTCAGTCGAATTCAACTTATCTCCGAGGACTTCCACATACTGAAGGACTTGGTAGATGCCGTAAGGGGCTGAAAAATCTTGGATAGAGAATAACAGAATAGAATGCATGCACAAGCCATTGCAGAAAGAAAAGAGGTACAGCGGTCCCAATATATGAGCCGCCCACTGAGTACTCTGGTGCAAGCTGAACGAGAAATATCGAAGAAGCAATAGAAGTACCAGCCCAAAATCGGTAGGTGCTCATGAAGTTTGTATTCATATTTTCCACCATATTGACGACGATTTACCTGAAAAGGCAGACAGCCTCGATCGGCCAAGAAACAATTTGACGAAGGATTCTTTGCTTTGTGCGAGATAGTGGCTCTATGGAAAACTTGTAGCAGACTAAGGAATGCACAGAGAAGTAGAGAGGGATCGTGGTCGGTTGTCAGCAATGACCGAGTTGATGACGAGCTGACCCAAAACGCTGAATCTGGTAGCCTGAAGAATAGCCGAGGCAGTATTTCAAGTGCACGCCAACGAGCTTTATGGAATTTTTATACGGTTAGTGGTTAAGCTTATCCTGACAAGCCCATCGTGAACCGTGGCACTGCTCAGGCAGAGACGTGTTTGATACGAGGTACGACATGAAAAAAGTACGCGAATTCTGTGCGGTTGCGGGACGACATTCTTTCCGGGTCCGATGCGAACGCTTTTCAGCCTCCTGGCGGAAAGGTTTCTTTCCGTGTCCAGGGACCAGGATGTTTGTCCATAACACCCGATCCAAGTTTCAAGCAGCCCGGACAGATCATGATTAGCACCAACATAGCTACGAAGGCAGGATCACAGATGAGCGGATGAGCATGAATCTATGTGTACCTCCTATAAAGTTACTGACGTATAAGTTCAATTCAAGTGAGGTCCATGCAATCCTCATCAACCTTTGATAACCCCATTCCCAACCCTACAATATCATTCCACGACTGAAGCGCCATGTCAGCGAATGAACTTCCAGTAAGATCACCCTTGGAGAAGAATTCTTCTGCGATTGGTGAAAGGGCGGTTTTTTTGCCAGACCGTTTCTCGGCCGACTTGGCCACCCGGTCAAAGACGGCGGAGTTAGTTTTGATAGACGAGGTCTTGGCGACTGAGGATGGGGTACCAGTATTTGTGTCGATCAGGAGGTTTGCGCTTCTCAGCCTCGACTTCACATCTTGCTCGCTAGGAATAGACGCAAGTATCGAATCGAAGGTGACAGCCTCTGATATATAAGACTCTTTCGCCATGACAGACTCTGATGGCACGTCTACCTTCTTCTCAGTCATCACCGTGCCTTCTAAGGATGTATGGCTGGAGGCATATCGGCATTGACTTGGAAATTCACACTTTTGGCAACCTCCTGCGCGTGATTTTATTTCAATCCCATTCTCCAAGCTGCCAAGTACCTTTCTTTTCCACTCTCCCCATTCCCTCCAACCAATATAATCAAATTCACTTGAACAGCTCTGGCCCCTCTTCTTCGATTTCAAATTTGGCCGATCCGTCTCCCAAGAGCAATAGAAATGACCGTCGTGTAAACAACGCCTAGTCACGCCAAGAGGGTATCGCGTTCTGCAAAGGTGACATTGCCAGATCCATGCCAAAGGTTTCGTAGGTTCTGGGGGAAGATGAGCTGACTTAGGAACGTCATCGATACTCCTTTCATTAGTTCCAAAGATGCGAGAGGGGTCGAAAGCTGTCACTCTAGAAAAGTTCGGGGAGGTCGGAAGATATGTTGGAGTACGGGGAGATCGAATATCGTCATCTACAAATGCACCATAGGTTCTGTCTATCGTCAGGCTTTTTGGGGCGACATCTTTCATCTCAACGTCAAGGCTGAGTTTCTGCATGCTTGTGATACTGTTGTGGTGTTGTGAAACTGTAATGAGATGTATGCAAATCTGCGATTGCGGTGATAAAAGGAATGCATGGAGGAAGAACGCTGGAGAGCTGTCGACATGTGCTAGCATCAAAACTCGCAAAAAGAACTTCAATCAAAGAATCTTGCCCCAAGAATCGGGCGTTACCAGAATAGAAATCATTGTCTATCCAGCCTTTGTGCTCTCTCCGGATGGAGAAGCCAAAGTAGTTACCTTTGAGAGTAGCTTCTTGGTACAGGCACGTGCGGTATAGGATTGATGAGCTTTGAAAGCGTATTCTGTATGCTCTCAAGGTCATGAGAACAAAATCGAGTCGTGGATCTGCATCGTGTGTGTCTCAACTCCTCGTCCCCAAGCATTCAATGGTAGGTTTCTGAGGTCGAGACTGGCTTGTACTTCCCTCAAGCTTCGAAGAAAGAAACCGGCAAAAGCTATGAGCCAGCATCAACAAACCAATCTCCGTGGACCGTGAAGCGAGCGACAGCGTGTCATTACTCCAGGATACCCCATGCTACTGACAACATTATTGCGAGCACAATGAAGTGGACGCGCTAAGATTGGACTAGTGGCATCTGTCATCATGGCTGGGAATCTTGGCGTGGCTGGGAGATCAACACCACGGTTGGTTTGGCTTATACACGAAGTACCGTGGTTGCACTACCTCGCCAACCTCTTCGGTGGAGATCGCGAGGCTGGAACTCGAATCTCGAAGATATACTACAAGTATCACTTTTCTTGTCCTTTGCAGCTTGCTTGTTCGAATCTTCAACTGCACACAGATTACACAGCACTGACCGACAGCTTGTTGACATGAATCTATGAACTGACGACTACATTTTGCATAAGACTCCTCTTTCAAGTATACATACCTACTGATTCTTTTTGACTCCACCAATTCAACTACCTTGTCTTGAACTAGATGTTGAGCAAGTGCACCCAAGCTTGAGGGAGGGATACCGAAGTGATAATAATTGGTTCCACAAAACACATCCTGGAGACATCCTGTACACATTCCCCCACGTCCTCTCGCCCTATTGCTTCTCGTGTAAGCACCTCACAACCAATACTACTGGCCTCACTACCACCGAGCTCAACGTTTGCCAAATCCGGACGTCTTTCACCACCTCCGCGCTGTCCTCTCCCACATCCAAAGACACACTCCTGCACAATACCCCGAAAGCAATCAAATACAACTCCGAAAACCGAGCCTTCGAGACTAGTTCCGTGGCTACGTATAATCGGCCACCATGGTGAGGGCCAACATTGTCATCGCGATCATCGTGATATGCTTGTTTGTCGTGCTTGCAATAGTGGGCTGGGGAATCTACGCCATTCAAAACAGAGTGAGCCTTTTCGCCAAGAAGCAAGAACTAGTTGATGAGGAGGAATAAATCGGGGCGGTTGGGAGCCGCTGCGTTGAGCATCTTTTGAAACTGAGCAAGAATTTGGAAGCGGACGATTTGTATATATTTGTATATGGAGCGGGAAGGGCCTGGAGTTCAAAGGGAAATGAGGCGTGGCAGCCTCCTGATTGCACCTGGACTCAATTGAAGCTTCAGTGTGCGCTTGCTATACCGGAGAATGTTTGTTAAGAGGCATTTCTTGGAGGTCAGATTGGAACACTTCTCACAGAAAGATGGCCTATCTCAGTAATTTCTTCTATAGACAACAATTTCGTCGAGAGGACATACAAGAGGTGTCCATGAGATTCTATCATTTCAAACTCATAAGCTGTACCTCCAGTCTTTCCAATTCCATGTTCCTATGAAAAGAAGCCTTCTGCTCGGCCACACAAACCCCCTCAAGTGCTCAACCAACTCCTCCGAATTATCACCCAAGTAATACGACAAACCACAGCCAAAATTTTACAAGTCTTGCTCTTGGTAACGCCCGACTTCCCAATCACCGGCCACCCTAGCACAAACAGCTAAAGCCCAAAGCAACATCTGATATTTACCTTCCCATGATGCAATAGTAAAACAACGGCCGTCGTTGTCATCCCCACGAAAGAGAGCAGAAGGTAGTCTGGCGAGGAGCATGTCGAATATGGCGCCTCAAGGGGTAAATCCCGGAGAGAGATGCAGAGGTAGATAAGGGCTGCGAGGATGGAGGACTGATTGGAGGTGGTGCAGATGGAGGCGTGGGACGAGGAGGGGGGAAGAGTCTTTGGACTGCCTACAGAGGACGATGAGGTGCCGCTCGGTTAAGCAGATGAGGTCGCTTGTTGTGCCATCGTTGTTGATGACGTCCTGGTAGAGGAGACGAGCGTTGTGAGGGCGCGGAGCTCATGGAGGAATCGGAGGAGTTGGGTTGTGCAGGTGCAGGGTGAAGAGGGCTGAGGAAAGGTTATGGAAGTTGGTGGTGGGAATGATGCAATAGAAGGGGATGTGATGTCGGATGTTGATATGGAGGTTGGCATGAGGCCTATGATTGGCTTTGGGTGGGCTGATAGGTCTAAGCGAGGTTGGGAGAGCGTTACTGTTGCGTTGGCAAGATCAGCCCTTCATTTTGCGATTCGGAGTCAAATATCGCGCTCGCTTGATAGATTTATCGAGATTGGCTATTGAGGAACCTTACCATAGTATCATCCGCTTCAATATGCCCGACAATCCGAGAGCGTTTAGCCCTCCCCTCATACCCACCATTCACTGCAACCTATCCATATGCAGAGTAGAAAGATCGACATTCCCTAGCTGGTACTGTTGCCCAAGATGACATCTTTTGATATCTTTTCTGATTACTCACTCAAGGGTTAACTTTTCCACTGACCTCGAGGAGAGTCTGGCATGCCATAGCTCCAATCGTGACATCTCTAGTGCTCTGAATGGAACCAGCTAGCCTCCTGTTAAGCAGCATAAGTTTTTCTCTCTTTATTTGGAATGGTTCAAGAAATTCATGTTCCCGCTTAGCATGGTATTGTGTGCGGCGGCGTGTAGCATGGTGGCGTGAAAGAGTGCTGAGTCTGTGATTGCATAGTTGAACCATTTTTTCTTTCGGGTTGACGGGGAGCAGTGTCTTCACAAAGATGTTATTGTCTGATCGATTGTATACTGCGATTAACGATGGAAATAAAAGCCAAAAAGATATACGAAAGTTCATGAACTCACAATGATGCATTAGAACTTGCACACATCCTCGATTTGGGTTAGGAAAGTCGAGAAAGATAATAGAGGATTTCGATTTAGTGGGTTTTTGATTTCATCCCAGTATCAGTCTGCCCCGTCCATCTTAAGCCTAGGAGAACGAGGAGGAGTACCATGGCAGGAGCAAGCCGCACATTACTCCACATATAGATCTCGTTGTCTGCGACGAGGTAGCCGTCTGTTGAAAGTCTCTTACATTCTCGCGTTCTCAACCAAGATGCTGAGGTATAAACCAGGCATCCCGTCCATGTTGGCACTTGTCGAATTTGCTAGCTCGTATTACTGTACAAACTCCAGCATTTTTAGCAGGTAATGAAAGACTAGAGCTGTCGGCTGGAGGTGTTACTTCAGGACAATTGAGATGCTTATATCGGGGCCCACCACAACCCAACTCCTCCGATTCCTCCATGAGCTCCGCGCCCTCACAACGCTCGTCTCCTCTACCAGGACGTCATCAACAACGATGGCAC
>QQTW01003355.1_pt1 | contig 11819 bp, 12 predicted proteins | sample 1904831 | NCBI WGS metagenome assembly QQTW01 (sample SAMN09435610, study PRJNA476489) | Subsurface metagenome, whole genome shotgun sequencing project. | reverse complement strand
ATGCAAAGGCTGGATGGGCAGATCGCATTAATGCTTGATGGCTACAGAGTATTAGGAACTAGACTTATTGAACGAGATGAATTAGATACCTCGAAAACTACAAAACAGAAATCCTCGCGACATTTCCATTTTCACTTAAGATTACTGTTCACTGACTACATCCTATCTAGCAAAATCAAATCAGATCATCACATCACTGCCCCATACCTGAATAATTGGATACGATGTAGCCTCCCGCGCCAATGCCAGCACTTGGTCAAGCGTCTCTAGGATAAGCAAATTGGAAAAGTAGAGGAAAGTAGATTTTCAGTTTTCCTTTGGCCCTCGTGCCATTTTTGTCGAGGTGGAGCGGCAGGCGGGTGAAAACCTGGATGTGATGAGAGGTTGGTGGGAGCAATACGTTCAGCTGCTCGACAGTAAGTCCAACATAGGCTGCTTTGTTACGTGCCGGAACGCCATAGATATTTGGCAGTATACGGTCGCCATAGCGTAGATATTTGGTTTTCGTTTGTGGTATTGGCTAGGTCGCTCATCAATCGTATTGGAATAGAACACTGATACTTTCTCCATGATGGACTCGACGGATAGCCTAGATCTCACATGTCAGCTTTCGCATGCGCGCAGCAAAGTACGTCTGGATCACCTCTGCAAATATATTGCCAATTTCCAAAACTTCCAATTTGGGACACCGTTTCTTGTTCTCCTCTTGCGGCACACTATTCGTGACGACGACTTTATCAAGCGCACTGGCGTTGATTCGCTCGATGGCATCACCGCTCAAAACGCCATGAGTGAGTAAAGCATAGACTTTGGTTGCTCCCTCCTTCTTCAGCAGCTTGGCCGCTCGTGTGATAGTGTTGGACGTATCTGCGAGATCGTCCACCAATATGGCAAGACGATTGGCGACGTCGCCGACGAGCATCATGGTTGCATTCTGCCGATCAGTGATACGGGTCGGACGACGTTCCTATGTTTTGGTTAAGTATCAAGCCACCCACTAAGAATGGTATGTTATACCTTGTGGATGAGGGCAAAGTCCATCCCCAATCCATCCGCAATGGCAGTGGCTCTCTTGGCTCCACCAGCATCAGGACTGACAATTACCGCCTGCTGGTAATCTGGTATGTTGTACTGAATGTATCTCTTGAGTAGCGGCCTTCCGTAAAGGTTGTCGACCGGTATGTCAAAGAACCCTTGATATTGTGGATCGTGCAGATCCATAGTGATTATATGATCTGCACCAGCGCAGGTCAGAAGATCTGCAACTAGCGTACCGGCTTGCGCTACCCATTGCTTGTATCCCGGTTGTGGCTGGAAAACACCAGCCTTTGACGAGCTAGACGTTGCGCTTACGCTCTCACCTTGACCAGGACCATTGGTTATCGAAGTGTTAGAGATATTTCTTTGGCGACCGCTCATGTCTGATTTGGTCGAATCCATAGTGTCGCTCCGTTTTGGGGGCCCAGTACCGCTGCCGTTGCCGTTGGTGTAGTGGCTAAAGCGAGCATGCTGAGGGCTACTTGAACTCGAAGAGACCTCCTCGAGCTGTACTTTGGCCAAGCTTTTGTGCAGACCATCCACTCCGTTTGTAAGGCCTGCGCTCTCCGGTTGACCCGGATGCGGTGTTATCGGGCGGCTGTCGAAAGTGAATTCCGGCTTGTTGTATCTATTCGAGGACTTGGTGAGTGGAGCACCGGTCTTATCGTAAGGTATGTCACTTTGGCGCGAGTATGGAAAGAGTGGCAGGACTGCTGTCACCTGTCTGGCAGAGGCTGTTTTGCAAGCAGATATGGTGATGAGGAGCTCCATCAGATGATCATTGACTTTCCCCCCTCCTGATTGTATGATGTAGACATCTTTCCCACGAACAGACTCCTTGATCTCCACTCGTGTCTCTCCGACCGAGAATTTCGACAGGAGGATGTTCGCGGGTGGGATCCCGAGGTGATTACAGATTGTCTCGTTCAATTGTGGATGTGAACTGCCTCCAAGAACGACGAGATTTCGAACCATCGCAACAGCTTGAGGTGCGTGGATGCTGGTTGGCCTCTTCGGAGATGGTGGGAGTTTGCCTTTGACGAAGTGCAGCTCCTAGTCAATAGAGCGGTGTGGTCAAGCTGGTCTCCAGATGACAAGAATGATATAGAATAGCAAACAATGCTGAGTCAGTTAAACTGTCAGGTAAGAGGATAATCCATACAATTGACAGATATGTGAGAGAGGAGGACCATAGTCAATGCTCTATGGTAGGAGAAGTTCAAGAGTAACACGACGCTGACATATGAGCGCTTTAAGAAAAGTTCGACGATACTTCGAAACCCCGGTACTCGGTAAAAGAAACGGTCATGAAGCTTAGCCGCAAATGGCTAGTCTAATCGATTAGAGATCTCCAATTGACCCCATTACCTCATCTGCGCCCTACCTAATCCTGCGTCAGCATGTGATCATAGTTCTGCAAAAGGCAAACAGGGCTTCGCGCAAACACGTGATATGACACTTTCGTTCGGATGCAAAACTCAACGGAATATAGCATGAAATGTGAACTACTCTTACTGGTGCCTTCGTTTCTGGCAGCAATATTGGGTGGGTGTACGCTTCAAGCCGTCACGGTAAGGTAGATGCTTGACGTTCCGTGTAGCAAGGCAGAACCGGAATGATAGGCATTCTCGCGTGCGCAGCAGAGAAAGGCAATGTACGACCTGAGGACCACGTTCCAGATAATTTCGTAAGGGTATCTTATTGCTGAAAGTAGATAAAACAAAGCACAGCGAGCTTGCTAGTCTCCAGTGTCAAGTTCGCTGTCATCTTCAGTCAGCACCTGCTCCCCAAGTTGGAAAACCGATAAAACTCACAGATCAAGCTGCACCCCGTTACTGACCCCATAATCCTCCAGCGTGAGTTGGTCCTTGAACGGTCGTTCCCCTTGACGTTTCAACATGATCTCGTGAGGCTGTCTGCCAATCTTCGCAGCCACCTGCGCCTTAAAAAGCTCTGGAACACATTAGCCCACGTAACCCTACCAGTAAGATATATCGCCGAACCTACTAATTGGATCCGATGCCAGACAAGGTATCGCAGCCTTCGTGCCAAGTCGATCATTGACATTGACGATAATCATCGGCTCTTGCCCAGCCGTCGATACGGGCGCATTCCTTTTCTCTTTCTTCTCCTTCTTCTCCTTCTTCGGCTTCTCGTCAGAGCCCTCACCAGGGACTTTCTCCCTGACAGGCGATCTCGGTCGGTCTCTATCTCTGTATCCTCGCTCTAATCTGCGCTCTCCCTCCTCACCCCGTCCATCATCGTCCCTCCGTCTTTCTTTCCACTTGAACCCGCCGCCCCCACGTTTCGGCCGATCGTCATCGCGCCTTCGTCTAGGCGACCTGCTCCTCCGACGTTCGTCCCGGCGCGGTGATGGCGATCTCGACCTGGTTTGCGGACCAGGCATCTTTGCTGAAGCGAAGTGTGACGATGACCTGCACAGCCGAAAGCCACGAAGTGTTAGCTGTCGATCCACGCTAACCCTTGTAAGTTATGTCGGACGGAGTAAACATCCTCCGTTAAACGACGACCGACTTCGAAAACAGAGAATCGAATCTCGAGAGTGGCAGCGACGCAATGTTCAATCCGCCAACTCACCTAAACATACGTCGTCCGTCCCCAACGACCATCTCTTATACCGTCTCGAATGCGCCCCTTCGCTCGTCCCTTTCCGCTCATGTCCTCTTCTACCTTACCATCCTCTTACGCTTCCTGCTCGGTCTCTCCGTGCTGCTAATTACCATCGCGAAATGTTCGGACAATGGGCTGATGAATACCGGACCTGCGAATGAGCATAGCAACTTCACCAACGCAGTTGCACGTTATGCTGCGTCCACAGCAGACATGATCCCCTGGCGCATTCTTGTCCCCGCAAGTATTTTGATCGTCTACTTGATTTTCCGCAAAGGCTATACTGGTACTGTTTCCCTTGGTAGTAACCCTTGCTTGTGTACAGTAAAGCGATAAAATCTAACCCTTGACACCATGAACCGTAAACAGAGGAATCCCTCCTCGTCCTCCGTGGCCTCGGCATCCAAACTTGCACTTCATCTCCCACCTATCTGTCCACTTCAACGACGCGCTTCATTCCGACTAACCAGATTCAAGACATCTTCATCCACGAAGCCTTCAAGGGTTTCGAGGTCAGGTTTTACTTGGCGGTCATCGTGGAAGGTGAAGGGGAGGTTGTTGTTGTTTTCCCGGTAAGTAGGCCTTCAACGTTATTCATAATCCATAGTTGAGGGAGAAGAAAAGGGCGAGAGAAAAAGGCGACCGCGTCGTACAAGCTGACCCGCGTGTGGCTATGAACATAGAAACTGCTCCCGAAAAGGAAAACCGTAGAGGAGGTTTGGAGAGGGGCAAAGGCATGCTTGTATGAACCTAAATCATAAACTGTCTGTTCTCATATCGTAGCATGCCTCCGTTTTGTGACACGAGGCGTATCCCGTTTACTCTCTGTGATGCCCTGTCAGGAATTGAAGGACTCCCACTGGAGTTGAGGACCTACATCTTCAACCCGGCGAGCTCTCTACCAATCACCTCTGGCATATCGTCACGGGCTCTCCTCTGTTTCTTCTTTTCTCTGCCGCGTTGCGCGAGCAAGCGGCGTCCCTTGGCTTTGCTTATGGTGCCCTCCGTGCGCGCCAGATGCACTCGCGTTTGGAGCCACTCTCGCTCCGCCATCGCGATTTTTGCGACCTTGTATTTGTGCCCATGGGGGCCCTCGGATCCTTGTTCTTGTTCCTCCCTGAGCCTTATAAGGCGTGCCTCCTGCTCACGTAGCTTGCGCCGGAGTGCCTCGATGTGATTCTCGCGATTGGTAACCCGGAGGCCCTCTTCAGCAGCAGTTACCAGCAAAGCAGGAGTAGATGTGGAGGCAGATGCCTGGGGGAGGTTTCCCTGACGGAGGGGATCCTCTTCTACCTCTCGCGTTCTGTGCGTCGGCTATGGGGGCGCGTCAGTAACTCTCTGTATAACATTTGAATGTGTGCGTACGAGGCTCTCTCCAGAGGTAGACTGGGAGGGCTGTGGTTTCTGGCGAATTGGGAGAGTGAAAGCATTCATTTTGTGTATTAAACAGTTTGGACAGTTGATCGAGTTTAAAATGATTATGCGTGAATTAGTAAGGTTGTGTTGAGTGCAAGTGGTTTGGTGGTTTCGCAGTCTGCTATTAGGAATTTTGTTGTGTTGGATGGGTATATATATTAAATTGTAACTATGTTTTCCATCAAGTCCTATAGTGCAGTTTGAGTCCAGCCTCTCTCGGTCTATAGGCCTGGGTGTACGGAGGGCTTTGGCCAAAAGTTGTACTGCCGCACCCAGTTAGTAGCAAACGAACCTCACAGAGCTGATAGGGTTCCAGTTTCTCTATATCAGATCCGGAGCGCACATGAAAACAGGCCTAGAATGGCGCTCCATCGGGTCTGATATAGCTTTTGCCATTTTACCCCTTCAAGAGGTTGTCGGGTCGAATCCTCGAGGGTGAGGCTTTTGCCATGTTTCTCCACAGGAGGTCGGCGGTTCGAGCCCCACAACGGTAAATTTATTCTTTTTACCCACAACGATATGGTCCACCACCGCTAAGTCACACATATTGTTTCCGCATATGATAACGAGCAAGGTTCCTGATGACGGCGCATTGTCGAAGCAAGAACTGTTGGTGAAGTTTATCTGTAACATTGTTATCATATGTATCCGCTCTCCATCATTGTTTTGCTCCTTCCAGATTCAGTGGGAAGCGGCTTCCAGCTCACCCGGCCGGCTAAGTAATTCTTCCCAGGGTCTAACATCATGTAAGCACATAACTGACTTGTAGTACAGTAAGATATTCCATTGACATGAACCACCCGCTTGTACTCCAGGCAAGTAATGGTGCCCATATGGAGCGAGGCAGTTTCCCAATCATGTTCCTGCTACGTTCGCCACGGCCAAAGAGGATGAGTGGACAAACAGCACTTTATGGCACCTTGATCTTCAGCCTCCATTTAATAATATTTGCTCTCATTATAAATGTCCCTCGGCGTCATGTGGTACCGTTTTCTTCTTCCCTTATATCTCAGGGCGATGGCTGATATGGAAGGGACTCTCGATGCATTGGTATTTCCGGCATTACCTCCGCTGATTATTTCTAATCTCCCAATTCGGCATATAATTGACTCGACTCTATCATTCTTTGCTTCCTTCTCTCTTTCTTTCTCCACCACTTTTTGCAGCTTCCAACTGCAACTACCATCCAGGATACCACTCTCCAGCGCCAAAACCGACAGAGGCTACTGACTATCGCTTCTGCGTGTCGATCGGCAACGATTTTGGGGTCCAGGGAGGAACAACCGGAGAACAGATCATGGTGGATATAGTATCGGGCTGAGTAGACAACAACCTTAGCGCTTGCGTTTATGTCGTTGTCTCATCTGGGAGGGGTTTCTGCCTAAGACAAGACGTAAGTCCAGAAGACTTCCAACAACTTTTACCTTCCCGACCGCTCTCAAAGACGATCAGAACCGTGCAGCATGCCTACAGGATACGAGCGTCGTCGGAGAAATGAACGGAAAATTCCTGTCCGGGCGGGCCCCGGTCGAGGCCCCATTCGATGCACAGCTGACTAAGTTAATGCACAGAATGGAATCTACTGTACCTAGTTTATCCAGAGAAATCATCTTTCATTTATTCGCAACTCCAAAATACCATAGCCATGAGAGAGCAGAGCCGCTAATAACACAAGAGGGATAGAAAAGAGGCAAAGTATAGGTACAGGAGGTGTGACATTCAGAAGACGCTGATATAGTTTCCTATCCTTTCCTTCTGGTTTTGCGCAATGCATTCTGCGATCCAAGTAATATTACGAATCTCCTAGACTAGCAGTCAGTATCTCATGATTTGTCGGTTGTCGTGAAGAGGGACTTGCTTGTTCTCTTAGCTTTACCCATGCGTAGATTACCCCATGTGTAAACTGCCTTGTGAACGCGGACTTTGATATCTCCATTTCCTTCTGATAGAACATGTCTTCCAGGCTTTTGCCATCGGTACCGGTGCCGCCACTCATATTTCCTGCTCCTGATGCACCCATCCCGGCACCCTGTCCAAGACCAACCATATCGAAGTACGTTTTGTAATCATGGACTCCGCTCACCGCAAGCCCTACGCCTTCGATATCATCGGCTCGCGAAAGCATAAGTGTACCCTCGGGGTAAAGCTTGCCAAATTCTGGATAGAGCTTCCTTCTATCTTGCTTCGAGAGTTCCGTACCGAACGAATTCAAAGTGATATTGATTGCTCTTCGATCAGCCTCGAACTCTAGTACTTCCGACATAACTTCAGCGGTTGGAGTGCCCCTCAGCTCTGAATTTTCCGTCACGAATTTGTAGAAATCTTCCAGGTAGTTCTTATATAGAGTATTCCGGATGATCTCAATGTTGAGCTCGTCCAGGTCTTGATAGCTTAATGAGCCCTTGAAGTATGGTCCCAGCGGCGTCTCTATGAGCACTGAATTGTACAATTCCTCGATGTTTGTAGCTACGCAAAGCACCGGCATCGTCTCGAACCATCCAAGCGGATGACACCGTTCCAGCAACTCCCGAGTGTCTCGCTCGTGTAGGGTACCGGTAATAAGAAGCGCAACATTGTCGATCATATAGCCATAAGTGAGGTACTCCATGAACTTTGCCAGTGAGCCAACCGCTTGTGCTTGTAAATAGCGAAACTCTGCAACCATTTTATCCGTCGTCTTGCTGGCGAGAGCTGAGGTTGAAGGATTTGGTGGTAAAGAGGCGAGGAAGTCGCCGTAGGCAGGACCGAGTTGAAGTTTGACGTCTGCCAAAGTATCAGCGGCTCCAATTTGTATCGCATCACCTATTCCTACCATCTATTGTCTGACACTGTACAAGATTGCCGTAATTCTGACTCGTCAATAAATTGTTGCGGTATCCCCGAACGATCCCTTCGATATATCTAAACCAAGTTAGTGTTGCACTTCTGCAGTCTTGAGATTTCAGATCAACAAACCCGCCGTTGACGTTGTAGAAAAGCCCTTCCATATTGCGTATACGATGTTGTCTACAGTGATACTGTTCGAAGTTGGTTTATTCGCTCGATGGGTTCCTGCTGTCATGAGTCGCATTGCCATCTCGAGAGAGCTAAGTGTATGTAAGCGAGCACTAGCGCACAACCATGAACTTTACCTTAAAGAAAACTTCGTAGCTACCACTTTGCGCGGGAAGCAAACGACCTCCAGCAGTGGTTCATTGAACCCAGAAACCCTACTAAACCCACAAGCAATTGGATCTATCTCAGGATGACGCTTTTCATCTTGACTGAGACAAGCGCAGGGTATGCGCTGCTCAAGGCAAAAGACAAGAAGCTGCTCAAGCGGGACGATCTAGCAGCAGAAACCGAGAGTGCGGAGGGAATCTGCAGTCTGTGAGTCAATGCCATTTCCTCTTGGAAAGAAACCCCGTTCAGATGAGAGCTGGTTTATTGGGCTCGCATCTGAGAAGGTATGGGAAGTCTTGGGGTCGCGGCTGACACTGTATCTCGGGGGCAGGTTGAAATTGAAGGACTTCCAGAAATTCGACAGCGCAGCGACAGCACTAGAAGAAGTTTCAGCGCTCGTGGAGGGCAAAGTAACCCCTCGGCTTGCATCGTTGCTTGACTCTATCAAAGATGAGAAGAAAGTCTCTCTCGCAGTTGCAGACCCTAAGCTCGGTATGCCTTTAATCAGTACCCACATCGAGGGTATCAGCATCTAATGCACCACTCCAATAGGAAATGCAATCAACAAGCTCCCGCAGCTATCAATTACGCCCATCTCTGACTCTACTACTAACGACCTCTACCGTGCCATTCGCAATCACCTACCGTCACTCATCCCAGGGTTATTACCTCAAGATATCTCTACCATGTCTCTGGGTCTGTCACATTCGCTCTCGAGGCACAAGTTGAAATTCTCGCCGGATAAAGTCGATACAATGATCGTGCAAGCTATTGCGTTACTAGACGACTTGGACAAGGAGCTGAATACCTACGCCATGCGAGTCAAGGAGTGGTATGGGTGGCATTTCCCGGAAATGGGCAGGATCGTGAACGATAATATCGCATATGCCAGGGTCATAATACAGATGGGGATGAGAACAAACGCCGCGAACTCGGATCTTGCAGAAATCTTACCTGAAGAGATAGAAACTGCTGTGAAAGCCGCTGCTGAGGTCTCTATGGGGACGGAAATCACAACCGAGGATCTGGACAATATTAAGGCGCTTGCAGAACAAGTTATCAGCTTCACGGAGTATCGCCAACAGCTCTCCAGCTACCTGTCGGCTCGAATGACCGCAATCGCACCGAATCTAACAGCACTGGTTGGTGAGCTGGTAGGAGCGCGGCTAATTGCCCATGCTGGCAGTCTGATGAACTTGGCGAAGAGCCCTGCCAGTACCATTCAGATCCTGGGTGCCGAAAAGGCTTTGTTTCGAGCATTGAAAACGAAGCATGACACGCCAAAATATGGTCTCATCTACCACGCCTCGCTGATCGGACAAGCGACAGGCAAAAACAAGGGTAAAATCGCAAGAATGCTTGCCACTAAAGCTGCGCTTGGTCTGCGCGTGGATGCATTGGCAGATTGGAGTGCAGAGGGGGAGGGCAAAGGCGAACACGTCACCGAGGAGGAGAAATCCGCGCTTGGTGTTGAGGGAAGGCTAAAGATCGAGCGAAGACTGGCAGGTCTTGAGGGTAGACCCTTGAGACCAAAGGGTGTGGCTATCGGGCCAAATGGCGCTGTAGGAAGTGCTCCTGGAAAGTGGGAGGTAAAGGAAGCAAGAAAGTATAACGTCGACGCAGATGGTTTGGTGGGTGATGAGCCAGCAGCCGCTGCGCCAGTAGCAAAGAAGGCAGGGAAAGAGAAGAGCAAAGAAATTAAGATGATCGAGGAAGTGAAGGAGAATGGCAATGATGAGGATGAAGGTTCGGAGGATGATGACTCGCAAGATGAGGAAGAAGAAAATCAAGACGCTGAGATGGAAGATGATGCATCCTCCCAACCCACCCCCTCTCCAGAATCCGCACCTCTAGCAGTTGTGACACCAGCCACGAACGGAACAACCTCCAATGGAGATGACAAATCCGAAACAATCTCTACTGTTTCCGCTGACACTCCAGACTCGCCGCCTTCTCCCACGCAGCAAGAGACTAATTGGCAGTCTTCCATTCTGGGCAATACGAAGGATGCCAAAAAGGCCCGCAAGAAGGAGCGCCACCAACGGCGCCTAGCTATGTCAGAAGAGAAGAGCCGAAAGAAGGCCATCCGAAACGCCAAGCTTGCAAGGAAACTCGACCGGAAAGAGAGAAGACTGAAAAAGCAGGCTCAGTTAGAACGACGCGAAGAGAGGGACGAGCAGATGTACGGCGACCTTGCAAAGAAGGCAGGTCTGACCATCTCTCGATTTAAACGAAAACTTGAAAGAGACGAGATCAAATTCCATGAAGACGGGACACCGGAAGCCATCAGCAAGAAAGAGATCAAGAAGGCGAAAAAAGCAGAAAAGGTTGCTGGTGAGGATGTAGGTGGCAAGAAGAGGAAACGAGAAGACGATGCGGCTGAGGCGGTCGAGAAGTCGGAGAAAAAGAAGAAGAAGAAGAGCAAGGAATGATCGTTAATGTGGCTTAGTGTTTGTAGCTGGATCTGGTGGCTGATTCTGTAGCATACGTTTCCTCTGGTCGGCATTATGTTGCTGGAGTGAGACTTCATGTTTTGTATTTTGGCGTGTCGGGGACTTGGAGTACATATCCATAGCTAGTGATTGCTTCATATAGTGTATGAAGCTACTTGCCATCAATCGAAGCCTCAAGGATATCGATGCATGGCCTTCTGTATGATTGGTGCAAGGGCAAAGCTAGGGTTGCTCACCGCCCGTAGATCAGCAATCTAGGTTGGTTTTCTGCCAAAGCGCGTTACAAGCTATTTCAAAGCACCATCCACGAACCCCAATTGATCAAACCACCACAGCCCTCTTCAGTACGTGTCAACTATGAAGGTCTGCCCCCCTGCTCTCTCACACCAGTATAGCTATGTGTAGCCCTTTATACCCCTTTCTAACGCTCTCTCAGATCCTCGAAACTCAATCCGCAACCTTAACAAACTACGAAGTCCTAACACACCTCGAATCCATACACGCCTCCCAAGGCCAAGGCCCCCAGACAAACGGGCACACCAATGATACCGAAAGCGAAACCGGCACATCTCCCACACTCCTAAAAAGCGGGAATCTCGAAACTGTCTTGAAAGAGGTATCTTCTCTCCCTCTCTTCCTCCCCCAACGCAACCCCACGCAGCATCCCTCCCATACTAAAACCCCACCGTCAACCCACCAGCTAAAAGACTACCTCCTCCTGACCCCGCACACGCCCTTAACCGCCTCCGACCCTCCTCAATCAAGCTCTTCACCCCGTGGCTACAACGCATCAACGATCCCGACACTTTTACGGAGATTAGCGCCATACGACCTGACGAAAGCGGAGTTACTGATGATTCTGAATCTAAGGCCGGAGAATGCGGGGGTGTTGGATTGTGTGGTGGAGGAGTTGGATCAGAGGTTTGGGGAGGCGGAGCAGGAGGCGATTTTGGGGGTTGTTAGGGAGGTGCTGGGGGGTGAGGAGGGTGGTCGGGAGGGAGAAGGAGGTGATGGGGAGGGTGGCGGGCAAAGCCGCTGAGCATTGGGGTTCGTGGATGGTGCTTTGAAATAGCTTGTAACGCGCTTTGGCAGAAAACCAACCTAGATTGCTGATCTACG
>QQTW01003354.1_pt1 | contig 11819 bp, 10 predicted proteins | sample 1904831 | NCBI WGS metagenome assembly QQTW01 (sample SAMN09435610, study PRJNA476489) | Subsurface metagenome, whole genome shotgun sequencing project. | reverse complement strand
AATCTTTTCATAAATCTCATCTGAGACTACCAAAATATCTTTTTCCACGATAACTTCAGCGATCGCTTTGATTTCCTCCGGACTGTATACCATCCCCGTTGGGTTTGAGGGGGAATTGAGGATAAATAATTTAGTCCTGGGAGTAATTGCTTGACGCAACGTATTGGGTGTTATTTTATAACCATTTAATGCATTCGTATGTATAATTACCGTTTTACCTCCTGCCAGAGTTACCATCTCCGGATAGCTCAACCAGTAGGGTGCGGGGATAATTACCTCATCACCTGCTTCAATTAGAGCCAGTATTAAATTAAACAGCGAATGTTTACCACCATTAGTAACGATGACATTTTCAGCTTTGTAATCGAGATTATTTTCGCGTTTTAACTTGTGCGCGATCGCATCCCTCAATTTAGGTTCACCCGCAGCAGCACCATACTTAGTTTTACCATCATCCAAAGCCTTCGCAGCCGCAGCTTTGATATGCGCTGGTGTATCAAAATCGGGTTCCCCAGCACTAAAACTACAAACATCAATTCCTTCAGCCTTCATCGCCTTAGCCTTTGCGGCTATCGCTAAGGTAATCGAAGGTGCTACCTGACTAATTCGTTGTGCCAGTTTCATCTTCACTCTTTATGGCAATTTTCCCAGTTACTCCAGCATAGCTTAGAAGGGGGAGTAGGGAGTAGGGGAGTAGGGAGTTAAGAGTTAGCCCCCTTACGGCAACCAAAAATCAGGCAACAACTTTTTAATATTACGAAACCCCTGATTTAATTGCCTCAAAGCTTGGATATGCACCTCATCAGCTTCGACAGGCAAAATATTCGCATACGAACCCTCACCCAAATACGAAATAGCCATATTCGCAGCTTCCAAACCCGTTACAAAAGCCTTCTCCTGCGACCAAGAACCGTGACGATTAATAATCCAATCACCACTCATAAACACATTCGCAAAGCTAGTTCGTGCAGGTAACATATGACGATAACTACCGGGGGCAAAATGCGAAACAGCTTGCGGTAAACGAATAACGCTACTATCAACAACATTCGCATCGCGGAATCCCGGTACGCAGGTTGTTAAATACTGCTGCACAATGGGGATAATTTCCTTATCATCGAGGGGAATAAATTGATTCGCATGATAAAAATCGACCTCAACAACCGTCCCAGGTTCATCTCGATATTCATCTTGTAAAGCATTCAGATCGAAGAACGTCCATCCAGTTGTATCATCAAAACCAAAACAAGCATTAGAAGGAAGAGGAATATTGATTTTTCTATCAAACCAAAGCCGTACCGCTAACACATCAATACCACCCAAATTTGTCACATTCCTAAATTCGGCACGGCTTTGCAAACTCGGACTGCTGGCAACAATTTTTTTCATCCCTGTAATTCCCACAGCAAAAATTACCGCATCCGCAGCAAATACTTCATCACCGCAGACTACAGCCGTTGCGCGATTATTACTATCAACGATGACATCCGAAACGCGACGATTAGCTAATACCTTCGCACCTAATTTTTCAATCTTCTGTACCCACGGACGGAAGATTTTTTCTCCAACCGTTCCCCGACACCAAACCACATCAAAATCAGCTTGATGTCCCAAAATAAAATAGTAAAGCATCCCCAATGTAGCAGCCGCCGAACATTGTTCGCCAGGTGCAAATAACCCTACCAATAACATTGCTTCAAATGCATCTTTATAGAGTCGTGCTGAAACACCGTATTGTTTGAATAATTCCCTTGCAGTCACTGAATCGTAGCGCTGCCAAGCTTCATGTGAATTATCAAAATCAACCACAGCATAAAGTAAAGGTAAAGCGCTGAGTCTGTCAATTAATGGTAAACGTTGAAATTGCGTATAAATAAAAGTGCCTAATGGAGTTGGCAGTCGTGGTAAATCTTGAAAAATCGGCGATTCAACCTCTAACCCATACGGTGAATATTGCGATGAACGAGTCCAGCTTGTGAAAGGATTAATTTCTAACTCGTTAATCAGCGAAAATATATTCCGGTAAGGATACCAAAACCCGTGGATACCAGCTTCAACCGACCGTCCAGCATCCGTTTTCCAACCCGCAACTAGTCCCCCAGGGTACGCACCCGCTTCCAGCAGCGTCACATCATAACCCTGTTTTGCCAAATGGTAAGTTGCCCCTAACCCTGCCCAACCTGCACCGACCACTACCACTTTTTGACGTTGTGACTCCGACATTCCAAATTCCCCTTGAACAGTCTATTAATTAATGTAAAACATAAATGCGATGCCGGATGCGAAATATCCTTAGTAATGCTCATTAGGGTGGGGGGTAGAATAGTATTGTGCCCTTACGCTATTATTGCAGTAGTATATTTGATAATTTATATTTAACTAAACTAAGGTTGATATTAAAAGAGGTACTACCAGCTTTCAACAGTTGAAGCAGTAGGAGCGAGAAGATTCATGGTTGTGTAGTTGATGTCGAAATTATCAATGACAAAATTTGAATTCAGCGAGATGGAATTGAGGATGGAATAACCGATGATTTGGTAGCCGCAGGTGTATCTAAAGATAAGATTGTTCTAGCATTTCATCCGCCTGAAGTTAGGTACTATACTGGTTATGCTGTTGCCTAAATAGTCAATTCATAATCTTAACTCCTGTTCAACACTTAACGAGGAAGAACGTCATCTAAACGAAGTTGAATACCAGGTAAAAGCGGCGAGTTAATTGGTTGGTTTAGTCGGTATTTTTTTTGAGTATAGGTGTCTTCAACCAGTTGACAGACGGTGAAAGTAGGTTGTTTGGGTTTACCAATAAATGCTACACCACCCAATCCTCGATAATCTACAATCCAATATTCAGGAATACCTAAAAGCGCATATTCTTCAAGCTTGCGAGCGTAATCGGTTTCCCAGTTAGTAGTGACAACTTTAACTACTAGTTTAATCGAGCGACCAAGCGTAATTACGGCTTCTCGCTTCCAAAGAGGTTCCCTATCGAGAACAGTCTCATCTAAAACCACAATATCAGGACGACGAGCTGTAGCAGCATCTGCAAAGGGAAAAATTAAACAAGTGCGAGGAATAAACCAGGGGAGTTGTTCGGCAACAAGCTGGATACCGATTTGGGTTGCAAGTTTGCCACTCACCGTTTCATGCGGACCAGTCGGTTCCATATCAATTAGTTCTCCGTCTGCCACTTCGTAGCGGGGATTGTCTCGGTATTGAGAGAGAAAATCTTCCAGAGTGAGCGTTTTTGTCGAGATATACGTCATTGTGTTAATCGAAATCAAAGCATTGTTTTTATCATAAGTTAGAAGCAAACTCGTGTTACATCTAGTTTCTGCGCCCATCCGGCAAAATTATCGATAACTACCTCATATTTTTGTAGAAGTTATCGCGCATTGGCTACATTATAAGAAGAAATACTGATAGTTTTGTATAGATAGTTCAATAAACCCGCAAAAACAACAATTGCAATTTATATAGATTCCGCGTATAACTTAGAACATATAATACTTAATGAGCGATACTTCCATGAGTCAAATTGCCAGTGAAAAAGCCAGTCTCAAAGACTACAAACTTCAGGATGGTCTTTATTTACCTAAAGATTATGAAATATTAAATAATACCGGACACAAGCAACTTTGGGATGAAATAGGTAAAACCTACTACGGTTCCCAAAAAATTGAACAAGCTAGTGCTGGTGCTGCGATTAAAAAAGATTACAAACTTTTAACCGGAAAGCCTTCGGGTACTTGGAATAAATTTCCGTATAATAAATCAGTTGATACGATTTTAGAGATTGGTTGCGGTTACGGACGTATTCCTTTATATCTCTCCAAAGAAAAAAATCTACGCTGTCAAAAATACTATGGAATCGATATTTCCGAATCTTTGTTGCGTCGCTTGCTAACTTGCAAAAAAGAGTATGATTTCTTCCCAGGTGCAGAATTTAATGTGATTTGCAACTCAGCAGAATTATTGCCTTTAGAAGATAATTCAATAGATTTACTGATTTCTAATTGCGTTTTCATGCACATTCCCGAAGTGCAAATGCGAAAATTGATGGTAGAAATGTCCCGCGTCCTCAAACCGGGTGGAATTTTTGTTTTCAACCATTCATTCCACAACAAAGTTTGTCCTTCGCATATTATCCATAATTGGATACGTCGTTTGAATCCAGGTGCAAAAAACCAAGTTTACCTTAGACAATACACGGCGGCAGAAATCGATACAATGTTAGCGTCAGCGGGAATGAAAGCAAAATGTCCGGAGTATAGTATCGAACCTACCAACGAATACGCAATTATACCGGAAACAATCAAAGGTAAGAAAATACCTTTCGCAACTGCAATCAACCGCAGTCTCAAACCTGTTGAGTCGATGCGCGAACCTTTAGCTTATGGGTATAGCGCTTATAGTACTCAACTTGGTTAGTTGAAGACGTAATTAATTGTTTATTTCGATCGGGTAACATCTAATAGATTGCTTGCAGAGATGTTACATATAACGTCTTTACTTACGAAATGTAATTCTAGTGGTCTGTCACACGAACTTTGATGGCTGAAAAAAATTACGTATTTAAATGTATGTTTGATTTATCAAAAATACGACCATCAAAGATGCTGTGACAGACTACTAATAGTCCATGTCATTAATTTTGATGGGTTAAAAAAGATTTGGTAGTGCGCGAACGCACTACCCATCAAAAGTTTTGATGGATTATTAGCTCCCCGACTTCTTAAAGAAGTCGGGGAGCTAGACAAGAGCGAAAAGGTCAAAATTAATGACATAGACTACTAGTTACATTTTTAGAACGGCGGAAAATCTTAACCACAGGTAAAGATTATAGACTGCGATGCGATAGCGTACAGTGCCGACCTGTCGGTTTGCATGTCGGGGATCTAATAACTTACCAATTCGGTTGGTTAAATCATTATGGTCTATTGACCTGAAAATTGCTTTAAGCAATTACTGCTACAATCCTTAAAAGGATAGAATTAATCAATGCTAGAGCAATCGACCCTATCAACGCACTCCAAAAACCGTAACGCAACCGGAAACCGTTGACTAAATATGCTGCTAATCCAAAAATAACTGCATTGATAACAAAGAAGAATAAACCAACGGTTAGAATAATAAAGGGAAAACTAAAAAAGCTTAGTATTGGCAGCAAAATTGCATTCAATATTCCAATTACAGCAGCAGAAATCAAAGCTTTATAAAAACCATCAATTTCTACTCCAATTGGTAATCTCGAAATAATTAAAAAACTCAAAGCAGTAACTAACCAGGTAAGAATTAATCCAAACATAATTATAATTCCTTTATTACTCGTTATTGTTTACGTTCGCGCATTCCAAACACTTGCCTTACAAGCGTTTTCATCACACCCGGAACTATTTTAAAGCTTGCATTCCATAACTTTGCAGTTCCAACAAGAACATCCGACTTTTTTTCTTGAATTCCTTTCCAAATTGCATTCGCAACATCTTCTGATTTCTCAAGTAAAGGACTGTGCAACGTCTTATTAACCAGTTCGTAACGCGCATTGGCAGATGCTTCACTCTCACCGCGAAAAATCCCTCTATCCATCAAATTAGTGCGGATAAAACTCGGATAAATACCGCACACATGAATACCCTTCGGTGATAGTTCCGCATTCAGCGATTTGGTCAACCCTGTAACTGCATATTTACTCGTTGTATAAGGAATTTGATAAGGAATTGGGTCAATCCCTCCAATCGAACTAACATTGACAATAGTACCGTTACGGCGTTCGAGAAAATGCGGCAAAAGTGCATTTATTGTATGTATATATCCCCAAATATTGGTATTAATTATTTGCTGCCAATCGTCGAGGGTTGCTGATTCCACTGGACCGACATAGAAAATTCCTGCATTATTAACGAGAATATCAACTTCACCAAAATGCGCGATCGCACTCTCAATCAAATTCTGTACTTGCGCGATATCCCTGACATCTGTAGGCACAACTAAAACATCGCATCCAAGCGAGCGCACTTCAGCCGCCACTGCTTCAAGCAGTTCTGGTTGCCGTGCCGCCACTACTATATTATACCCTTGGCGTGCAAACAAAAGTGTTGTAGCTTTACCAATACCACTCGACGCGCCTGTAACAATTACTGTTTTTGTCATAAAATTTTATTACTTTTTTATTAGTTTGCTCCTAACCCCTCTATCAAGTTCTGAATTCACAGGCTTATATCTTTTTATATGAAATCCAAAGTCTAATTTTTTGTACCCTTCGGGAGAGTCCCAAAGTATTTTGTTCTGAATTCTTTAGCTATGATGGCTACTTAAACAATATTTAGAATTTTATTCTTCCATCTATAGATAGAAGATTTTATAAATCTTTTGGATTACAATTAAAACTCTATCTTTAGATAGGTGTATTTTAATAATATGTTACAAACTGACAGAATTTCTAAGTTAATAAATATACCGTAGACGCACAGTATAGTCGTCGCGTTCAAAATAATCATTGCCTACTATACAGCAATTTATATTTAGATTAACTATATAAAGCATGAAATCTAAAAATTATTTTCGGAGATTCTGACTAATAAGTTACTTCTTGCGTTAGAAGTAACATGCTTAAATTAAAATTATGCTGATTTATAGGTAATTATTGCCTTAGGTAAAACCATATGCCTTTAAATGAAATGGGACAATATCCAAAAAAAGTACGTGAAACTTATCATTTCAATACTGTCAATCAAGAAGCAGCACAGATAGGTATTGACACTGAACCCGTTGATAAAAATAATTTTAATTCGGATAAATTAGAATCAAATCATCCTTATAGTAACGTAATATTTATAACACCCATTTTATTAGGGCTAACAACTGCGGCTATTGTTTACCGTAGGCTCAATCGAGCCAAGCAAGTTAATCTTCCTTGTAAAAACTGTCAGTTTTTCAGTCACAATAACTATTTGAAGTGTGCCGTAAATCCCGCAGATGTGATGACGGAAAAGGCAGCTGACTGCCGCGAGTACTGTCCGCAGCCTAAAAAACTATTTGGATTCTCCTGGAAACCCCGCGATAAGAATTAAGCGTGTAACGCGATCTGCGCTTCGCTTTATTTGCTTCGCGATCGCATGCACAAAAACCTTTAATTACGTCGTCCCTGACCGAACAAAATTGCTTTAGATTCTTCTGTGATAGTAGGTTCAGTACTTATTTCTTTATCTAGAGCATAAGCACGCTCAACCGCAGGACGGGCTTTAATTATTTCAAACCAACGTTTGACGTTTGGGAAATCATCTAGTTTTTGCTGTTGGCGTTCGTAGGGTACAATCCAAGGATAAGCTGCCATATCAGCAATTGAGTAATCGCCCGTTATAAATTCTCGGTCGGTAAGAATTTCGTCTAAAACTCCATAAAGCCGTTCGGTTTCCTTGACGTACCTTTCGATTGCATAGGGAATTTTTTCAGGTGCATAAGTAACAAAATGATGATTTTGTCCAAGCATCGGTCCAAGTCCCCCCATCTGCCAAAACAACCATTGCATAGTTTGGGCTTGACCGCGTAAATCGGTTGGTAAAAATTTCCCAGCCTTAATAGCTAGGTACTGCAAAATTGCACCGGATTCAAACAAGCTAATAGGTTCACCACCATCGCTGGGATTACGATCAACAATTGCAGGAATTTTGTTATTAGGCGAGATTTTGAGAAATTCTGGATTAAATTGCTCACCTTTAGCAATATTAACTGGTTTGATGGTGTAGGGTAAAGCCGACTCTTCCAGGAAAATAGTTATCTTTTGCCCGTTTGGCGTTGCCCAGTAGTAGAGGTCAATCATGATGATTGTTTGTTATTGCAGTTTATTAATAGTCTAAGTCATTTTTGATGGGCTGCTAGATCCCCGACAACGAAAGTGCGAAGTTGGGGAGATGAGCCTCACGACTTATCGTTCATTAATGATATGAACTACTATTACTATACTTATTCACCCTCTCCACCACCAGTAGGTGCAGCAGGTGCAGACTCCCGACTGCGACGCAGCACGCTACGTAACTGACTACCACTATCTGAAGACTCATTTGATGGATTTAATTGCCGTTTCCTTCTTCGAGTTGTATTATTAGAGGCTACTTGTTGGCTTTCTTGAGCTTCGCTTTGTTGCCTCCGTTGTTCCCTTTGACGTTGGCGTTCTTGAACCTCGCGTTCCCGCTGAGAACCTTTTTGCACGAAGTTCGCAGATACTTGCACATTTCGTCTTCCAGCAGCAGAAAGCTTTAACCTAAATTCCCTTGCTTGTTCAAGTAAGCCTGCATCTAATTCGCTGTCACCGCTCGAACGCACTAATCGGACATTCCTAGCTCTACCATTTTCATCAACATCAAACTGAGCATGGGGGCTACCTTCAACACCTCGCCGTCTTGCTCTCTCTGGATATTTTAGTTCGCACTTTTCGCATTCTGCGGTATTTAATCGAGAACTAGTTCTAGGCTTTGTTTCAGGTTTTGGTAGTATTGGGGTTCTTGGGGCTGTTGCGACTTCCCTACCCCGCTCGATACCCGAACCACTACCCGTGCCAGTACCAGTACCGGAACCTATACCATTGCCGGAACCATTACCGTCACCAGTTCCAAACCCGACTCCATTACCTGTACCGCTACCGTTTCCGTCACCAGTTCCAGTACCGTTTCCCGTACCATTACCAGAAACTGAACCTGAAGCAATGGTAGAATTACCAGAACCTGCGGGTTGGTCAGACCTAGATGAACTTTCACCAGAACCAGCAAGAGATGCTCTTGAATCTCTAATATTACCTAGCGTGTTCCCTAAGTTTTCACTATTTTGGTTGCTAGTAGATGATTGTACAGGAGTATTATTCGTTGCTACTTTTGTAGAAGGCTGGGACTCTTGAATCTTTTGTACTGGGGTTGTTTCTTTGGGTGTGTTATAAACTCGCTTTTGTGGCTCCGAAGACGTTACCACATCTTCTTTCTGAGGTTGCGGCCTAATGACCGATTCACGCTTGAAATTTTCAACTAGCTTTTGTACGGGAGGAGTAAATGTTTGAGGTATGACAGGTTTTTCAACGGGCTTTTCAATATTTTTTTGAATGGGTACAGGTGCTTGCGGTGGAGCTTGAACGGTTACGGGAACTTGCGCTTGAAGTTGAGGAGATGACTGTGTAGATGAACCTCCACCCGCTGAACCTCCACCAACTGAACCTCCACCACCACTCCCCCCTGATGATGTCAAAATCTCTCCAGCGCCCAATTTATTATCTTCTCTTAAGAGCTTCTTTTCTTCTTTTATCGGTGTATTTTCAACTTCCGGCTCTACCAAAGTCAATTCAATTGGTTTCTCTTCTTCCAGTTCTGGCACCCGCGCCAATAGATTACCGATGCCAGATGCCAGTACCGCGACATGCAGCACCAACGAACCAATTGTGCTAAAAATCAAAAAAGTTTTCAGCGCTTTGACTTCTTTCTCTCGCTGCTCTAACGCAATACTGGAGAAGTTCATAAAACTATTGCTACTCATTTTCACTATTGCTTTTTTACAGTAGAACTTTTAAGTGCAAAAGTAAAGTCATTAGATGAGTATTTTATTTACTACTCGTGTAGGTAATTTTAGCCCAAAATGCCTTAGAATAGATAACCCATCAGTTTATTTAGAAGCAAGAAGTTAACTTTGATGGAAACTTATGTCATCAAGCCCTAAAAATGCTTGACATGGAACTTGATTTTATCCTAATGTTTGTTGAAAACTAGTTTCATTACATGGTGTCGCTATTATCGGTTTGAAAATAATTGAATTTAGTAACTTAGGGGCAAAATATGGGAATAGTTCAGCTGTTTGCTGCTGGGGGCGTGGTGATGTTCCCCCTGTTGGCTTTTAGTGTAGCTGCGATCGCGCTAATTATAGAGCGGATTCGCTTTTGGTATCAGGTAAATAGCCGCCAAAGTCGGATAGTACGCGAGGTGTTAAATCTTTATCGCTTAGAAAATGTTGTTGGGGCAGTGGATAAACTGCGAAAAAATGTAGATTTACCGATTGCGCGGGTTTTTCTTTCTGCATTGGAACTCGAAGAACCGAATCCAGAAGAGTTCCGCTTGGCGTTGGAAAGTGAAGCTCAAGCAGAAATTCCGGTTCTCAAGCGGTTTAGTAATATCTTTGATACCATCATTGCTCTTGCACCCCTATTCGGGTTGCTGGGAACAGTTCTAGGTCTAATAAACTCGTTTGCTTCGCTGAATCTAGGTGATGTGGGAGGAACGAAAACAGCTGGTGTTACCAGTGGTATTAGTGAAGCGCTGGTATCTACTGCATCGGGATTGATTGTTGCCATATTTGTACTGTTATTCGCCAACACATTCCGGGGATTCTACCAACGTCAAATCGCTTTCCTCCAAGAATATGGCGGACAGCTAGAGTTACTATTTCGTCGTCGCTACGAACGAGGAGGAGAGAAATCTTATGCGGCTACCAGATGAACCCGATATTCCAGCGCAGATAAATATCGTCCCGATGATAGATGTGATATTTGCGATTTTGACATTCTTTATTATGTCAACATTATTTTTAACCAGACAGGAAGGTTTACCTGTAAATTTACCGAAGGCTGCAACAGCGCAGCAAGCCCAAATTCCAACTAGAATAACGGTGACAGTAGAATCCTCTGGACAGGTCAGCTTGAATAAAAAGCCGACAACCGTTGATGCTTTAACCGAGCAAATACGTAGTTTGATGGGTACAAATCCGGAAGCAGTTGTAGTCATTAATGCCGATACAAAAGTCGAACATGGAAACATTGTGTCGGTAATGGATAGAGTGCGTCAGGTTCCGGGTGCAAAGCTTGCGATCGCAACTCAGAAACCTTAACCAAACATGAGTAAATCAACTTCCTCTGCAACCAGAGGAATTTTTTCATCTTTAACATTACCCCTTTGGGGCTTAATTTTAGGTTTGCTGGTTCTCTTAATCGGGTCATCCTGCTGCGCGGCTGGTTTCTCTTGCGGCGCCTCAGTTGCTGGCTTTTCAGTCGCTTGCGGTTGAATTTCCAATTATCGAGTTGGAATTATTCGCTTCATAAAGTGTTTAGTTTGTCAAGTAAAATAGTGCGATACAATCGAAGATGCTTGCCAAGGGCATCGCGTCAGAATTAAGCCCTTGGACGCTGCACTAACAAGATGCTCCCTTGAACGCACAAGCGAGCGCCACTTTATAAAGGAGTATCGCATGGTTGATTTTGTGGAAGTTATTGGTAGAAAACTTGGCAGACTTGCTCCCCTCACGCAATAAGTCCTTGTGAAGCTTCTTTTTCTGCTCTTAAATTTGTTATTATACTAAACACGGCTAAGAAATAAACTTTGTTATCGTAGATCGTAGTAGATCGTAGGTTAGGAATCCGGTTTGATTTATGTTGGCGTAGAGTGCGTTACGCTGTCGAAGGAGCGCAGCCTACGTATCTGTTCAAAAATCAAATAGTAATCTTATAGTATACAAGTTTGAGCAATTAAGACTAAAACAGTTGGAAAATCTGGGGGAAGCGTTGCTTGATTTTACCAGTATGCTGATTTAAATGCTTGGTTGGAAGGGTTGAGCCATCGCTGATAATTAATAAGTAGTTTATGGAATGCCGATTTTTAAACATTGTTGCTACATTCCCTAACAATCTTTTGGCTAAGGTAAGAATTTTTGCTATGATATCTAAAATCATAAAATAATGTGAATCTTTAGGGAACGTAATGAAAAAGGTTACACTAACGGAATTGAGTAATAATATTGAGCGTCTACTCGATGAGGTAATAGAAACAGGTATCCCAATAGAAATTAACAAAA
>QQTW01003353.1_pt1 | contig 11820 bp, 13 predicted proteins | sample 1904831 | NCBI WGS metagenome assembly QQTW01 (sample SAMN09435610, study PRJNA476489) | Subsurface metagenome, whole genome shotgun sequencing project. | reverse complement strand
CTGTCGCAAGCTGTTGAGCACCGCACAGCCGGCTTCGCCTGGCGAGTGAGCCTAACGGCATCATCTTAATCTCCATATGCTCTGGGAGCGCTGCTTGTATCGCTCTGAAGACCTATTTTCCCACTTGGCGTCGATTCCCGCTGTCTCTTCCAGTACCGTCACGTCACCTAACCCGACGGTCGAGATCCATTTCTGACAAGATGGCGCTCAAACCCGGCGACCCAGGCTATCTGGAGGAATCCAGACAGCCGATGCTCTATACTCTCACGTATGCCATGCTCGGGTTGGTCGTTATAGTGTTCTCTCTACGGTAAGTCTTCTTATCTCTCTGTCCTAAGCGCAAGACCCGGCGCTGACATGTACTGAAGCATCTACTGTCGAGTATGTCTCGTCAAAAGCATCAAGCTCTTTGACTGGATCATGCTTGTGGCCTTTATCGACGTCATCGTCATGTGTGCCATGACGCATATGCAGATAAAGACAGGCATGGGCAGACACATAGAGTTCTCCCGTATGCGTCCAGATATGCATGTGATGTCCATGAAGGTAAGATGGACTGTGTCTTGTCCATGGAACGATGTTGAGTCTCTCAGGTCGGATATGTCCAGAACATCTGCTATCAAAGCGCGCTCGGGTGAGTTTACAATGTCAATACTCGGAGAGGATTGAGAATGCTCACAAAGATGCAGCATCATCAAGGCCAGTATTCTGGTGCAATACCTTACCATCGCTGTGCAAACACGCGATAGACGAATCATCATCGGTTGCTTAGTCTTTGTCCTTATCTTTAATACATTCACCACCATTGTACGCTCTCCCTGGTCGAGCAAATCTGCCGAATCCGGCTTACATATGATGCAGTGCGCCATTCTCCTGTGCCTACCCATATCCGCGGCATGGAACCTCGAGACTTTCCCACAGGTGAACACCATGTTTGAGAACGGTGATCTTCCCATGCAGGAGCTTACTCTATGAACAGGGCTGCTGGAACACAGCTCCAATGAATATGTCCACTTCAGCCATCAACACCTTTACCGACCTCGTTATCTTCATCCTTCCAATGCCTATACTCTGGCAGCTTCGCATAGAACGGCGAAAAAAGTGTAAGCCCACTGAGAACCAACAGTGTCAAGCCACATATTGATCAGCGCACTCGTAGATTCTCTCATCGGCATATTCTCCGTGGCCTTTATCTCGGTTGGCGCGTCAATTGCCCGTGTATCCAGCCTCGTAGCGTGGACCAACGAAGGTGACACGACATATGTTGCGAGCATGATCCCGGTAAGTCTTTATCTTGCATGACAACTCGCCGCTATTCAAAGCTGATCATCCGCTCAGGTTCTTGGTGTGCTGGAAACCTGTGTCGCGATCGTCGCCGGTGAGTTTCTCTTGTTCCTGTTCAGCCATCAAGAGACGGAGCGCTCGATTTCAACACGCAATGATGCTGACAACAGTAACAGTCTCACTCCCCCTCCTCAACCCTCTCTTCAAAGTCGTCGCCGAGGAAACCACCAGGATCTCTGCGCGCACTTTCCATCGAAAGAACTCCGTTCCTGCCATGCAGGAACCGCACCGCGTCGCAAGGTACTCAAATCTGGGCTCGGCTACTTCGATCAAGATGCGCGATCAGTTTATTGTCTGATGATTGCGAAGCCATACCCTCTATCCTCGTGACAGTCGAGTCTTTTAGCGTGTTTTGTGGTGGGCGTATCGATATCCTCAAGTCACGATTTGATGGATGTCATGTCTCTGGCGGATTCAAAAGTGCGGTACCTTTGCGAGCAACTAAGGTTCATATTATTTCCTTTCTACGTTTATACCCAGCGCTTGATTATTACCTCAGAACCAGGGAAGGCCAATGGCGCAGTACCCATTAGTTCGAGGACGTTGGATCTTCCATAATCCCAAAACTCCATACCAATACAACACTACCTTACTGGGCGTTCTGCTATCTCTTGGCGCTGAATCCTCCGTCTCAAGCGTTCTTGCCCTCAAGTGTCCAAGTTTCGGACTCTAGGTTTCAAGGCCGGCTCTTGGATCCTATTTAGATATTGGTGATCTTCAAGGTTTAAACTCTTCGGTAACACAATATACCTTGATCGAGATCAGGCATTATCAGTCGTAATATGGATGAGGAGTTTAAGCAGCAAGGCTGATGGAGAAGTGTGCGGACATCAAATGCAGTTAATAGATGCAACCGCCAGTCTTACTTGACCCCTTTCATCCTGAAGCTACCTAGGTCAAGCTCGGCATATACATATGTACTATCCATGTCTAGCTTACGACCATGTAGATAGCTAAATTTATGCAATGCAACAATGAATGCATTATGTAGCAAAATGTAACGTAGTAAAGTACATAGTAAGCGAGACAGACAGCCCTGGAGCACAACATGGTGACAGCATATCAAATTATTGCTAGAGAGTATCTGGTTACGGCTAAAGCTCGCCAAGACTCCAATAGACAAGTGGGTAACCTTGGAATGGTACGGAGAACCGTACATAGCGTACTCCGTACACCTGCCGAAGTACAACCGAGCCCTTGACCTCCACGACCTCTTAGCATGGCACGGACGGGTTCCGGAGTTCATAGTTGCCTGCCAAAAGCGGTTTAAAGCTCCACTCTCTCCAAGCACAGAGCTGGTTCGGTGGTTTACAGGAAACCTCTTTCTAGTCTGGCATGATGCGACAGGAGGCGAGTTATACGAAAATGAAGATCCAGAAGGGTAGCCCAGAAAGTCTAGTGCTAGCTGACAAGAGCAAAATCTAGCAAGGAGCGATAGCGCCAAAGCGACGAATCTACACGAAAACAAGAAATCCGGGCAGGAGATATTCACACACCCTAGTTTCACATCCTTTTACTTCCTACCTCCATAGGTAAGGTAAGATGCCTATGTGGGTGGGTACGTAGATATTTGTAATCTGCAATCCCCTCGTCTTTATATACCTCACTCGCCTGACATTCGATGCCCAGTCACGGGGAGACGAGTTAAGCATTCAAAAGAGAACTCATGCATCTCTAGTCCTCAGAATCGGATTACCAAGATCTACAGTTAACTTCAAACATGCTTTCAGCAAGATCTTCTTTAGCAGTCGTGCTCTTCGCCGGTATCCTCTCGCCGGCTTTCTGTACACCGCTGACACAGCCTACAAATGGCCCTATTTCGCTCTCCGACCATGATACCTCGATCGCACTGAATAAGAGGAACCCAGTCCCGCCCAAAGACACCTGCCATGCATACACACGGGATAGAATCCTCACACAAGGGTCTCGACCTGCGGTAAATTTACAGGAAATGGTTTTTGTATTTGCACTCTCCGGCGGTGCCGTCGCCGACTATTGCCACGCGCTGTCGATAGGAATGGCAACAGCTTGTTCCCAGGGAACTTTGGACACGCTCCCAGGTCCCAGTATGATGATAGGCAATACCTGTGTTTCGGAAATCACCCTACGAGTCAACGACCTAGCGCAGACGTCGTGGGAACTATCATGCGCGAACAGGGGCATGTTATGCTTTGAGAACAGAAGAGTTCCAATCTGCGTACGTCTTCCTCTATCAATTGCCTCCCTACCTTAATCTTGGGTGGTGACGTATATGAAAAATCATGGCTCACCATCGTAACAGCAAGAGGGAACACCACAAGACTATGAGGCACTGCAGCGAGTCCGCACCGGCGGCAGGCTGGATAAGCTGCGAGCGCTTGACGATTACGAACCGCAAACGTCGGAGAACCTTTTAAAAAAATGGGGCAAGATGTTTACAAACTTGGATAATAACAAATAAATCGTACGGGGTTTGCCTAGTTATTACAGTCAGTAACTGCTGAGTTTAATCGCAGTTAGACTCCTAAAATCGGTCAAACTTTTCAATATCAACACCTTGACATTCACCGCTAATTTCTTGTGGCAGTGCTGCGTCAGCTTGAGTCGTAGCTTACATCTCACTATCTCATGCAATGCCTGGAGCGTTCTGAAATCTAATCTTTAGCACTTCCAAAAGTATTTATTATTGATTACCATAACAAATGGCCTTTCATCAGCATGGAATTCATCGCACAGTTTTGAAGAGTGCGATCAGGATTCGCTGAGCGAGACACTACTCTTTGTGGTATATCTCCTTCCTCTTGACGTATAAGCTTGAAACATCCAAAGGCCAACCCAAGCATAGACCACATCACGAACGGCATTCGGGAAGCATGAGAGTCACTTTCGGCCCGGTTTACGCTTGACTCGACCAGAACCGCAGAATAATAACGGCACACATCCTCAATCAGCAGCACAGACTGCACGCGCACGTACAGTTAATCTATGGGACGGCGCGTATTTAACGTCCAGGTCATACCACGAGATCAAAGCAAGACGAAGTGAGCTTGAAACAAAGGTCGAATTCTCTGAGAATTTGACAAGCTCATCATCATTCCAGTTCTATCCCGTAGCATTGCTGTTGCTACTGTACTCGATCGCGGCGCCATCATGACTTCCGCCCCGGCCATTCTCGTCGCATATGCTTTCTTCTTTTGCATTTTCTTTCAATTCTGTCACTGCAGCCAGTCGGAAAGGCCCGGCATCAATCCCTTTCGAGAACTTTGGTCCAACCTGTTTTCAACCCGTCGGCCAAAAACGGAGTTCTCCGAACCCACGTGTACCTGGAAAGCCGAACCCTTTGAAACTTCCCTAGCGAACATGAAAATCAACGTATTGAGCTACAAAGTGTCTCTAACATTAGGCCCCGAATCCAAGCGTTTCTGTAAGAACAAGATACTGGGAGCGGTCATCTCAGACGCGTGCCAGAGAGCCGACCAGGAGCCATTAGCCATTGGTCGAATCGAGTTCAAGAATAATTATTGCGCATGGAACGTATGGATTCCTTTGAACGAATTCACCGTTAACAAGCCCCTGAAGAACGACCCTACAGAGCTTCAGTGTGTCCTTCAAGCATTACAATGTTTTGCGCAAGACAACGTAAAGCTGCCAACTCAATGTGTGAGTCGCTTCATCCATCCCGCATGGCTCATGTTAGATATCCAGCTAATCATGAGAAGGTGAGCGCGCAACCAGGCCAGGTCGTTACCAAGCCGGGTTCAACTCAATGGTCCGAGGATTCGGCTGCTGAAGATTCCGAGGGTACAACTCCTGCAGAGTCCGAGGGTACGGCTTCTGAAGATTTAGAGGGTTCAAGTCCAGAATCCGAGGGTTCAATACCTCAACAGTCCGAGGCCACGACTCCTGAGGAACCCGAGGGTACTACTCCTCAAGAGTCAGAGGACTCAAATCCAGAGTCCGAGGGTTCAACTCCTCAAGACTCCGCGGCTCCGACTGAAGAGTCCAAGGGTTCGACTTAAGAATCCGACTGATCCGAGACATGAACGGAGCGACAAAGGTGCCGAGTCTGCTGCCACCATGATTTTAAGATGAGGGAGTTCTTGATAGAAGTTATCGCTTCTCAATGGCAGGGAACAGCTTAGATTTCTATGTGGGAGAAAAGAGATGGACTTTCAAACCCTAGCGCACTTGATGACAAGTAAACAACTCTCAAAGGCGGATATGGTTTTCCGCAAAGGCATTCTTAATCAATTGCAACCAGTCATACTCGGAGGTCATTCTACAGTACGCTCCTTGCTGCTGTTGTGGGGCCCAACATTGCCTTATTCAGGCGGCCATCGGGTCTATCAAACAGTCGTGTATCGTTTCAACGGTTTTCAAGAGCAAATCGGTATCGTCGCCGTGATTGATGGGCTCCTCGTTCGCGCCAGGTCGTTGCTCTGCTGCTTCGCCAGCCTTTGATTCAGACTCAGCGCTAGAACTGGAAGGTCCCCATTTGCCACAGGTGTATGGATTTTCCGGTGAGTTGATCAGTTCCTGGGTAAGTCGGATAGCCTCGGCGCTGGCGTCTGAGGCTTCAGCGGGATGTCCCGGAGGCAGACTTTGCGACGCAACCCTCCGGGCGAAGATTCCAAGCATGGCCAGCATTTGTTGCTTCAATCCATCGGAACATTCAGACTAGGTCTTCGTTAACAGAAAATTCCAAGCCAATTAGTACATGGCGCGTACCGAACACTCCTCCGAGGAAATGGCTCCATCTGTACGGGACATGCGAGTTCTTCCCTGGGCAACCATCAGTATTTCAGAAGATGGTAAAGGTGCAAAAAGGCTTCAATACCAATCTATCTTGGACCAAGTCAAAGATCATAACATGATTCAGGCTTTGTCTTTCGTATGTTCTACGAAGATCTGGATGTTGCAACGTAGGGCAAGATTTGAAGCAAATTTCACAAAATGTTGCCTGCAAGAACCTCAGTTCGGCTAGGAGATCCTGATAGAGACCGCCGCCATCTTGAGGATTTTTCGGCGTGTTTGACGGGGCTGCAAAATGGAAGAGTGCGGATAAACTTATGAACAATGACAGCAACATCGTTGACTCGTCAAAGGAAAATACCGAAAGCAAGTAGCTAGAGTATGTCAGTTCAGACAAGGCTTGGTGTTCATTGAATGTAAGTCGATTGTGCCTCTTCAGTGTCAGTAGGTGAGCTAATTCGTAAATTTACTGGTAAGCACTCTCTTTAAACATGCTACCAACCTGTACTCCGTAGTGCCATGGCTAATCGTTCTGATGGCCATGTCAATGCGTCGAAGCACATACCCAACTCGTATAACCCTGGCACGCCCGGGTTTAGGGGTAGGTTCGCTCAACTCCTGTCCTTTTGGGCTTGGGAAACATGGCAGCCATACCATGGTATCAGCACCGATACTCTCGAATGCAAGCAATGTCACTAGGGAGGCTCAAGAACGATAAGTGGCATGTGTCAAAGGATGAGCGCCGCCATTGAAAAGAGAAGTGTGGTCCACGGGTGGTAGGAACGTGAAATCAAAAAGGAAAACGCGTACAAGCGAACGGAAATTGTACCACATCCCTAAGAAGGCCTCACGGATTTAATTAATCAGCCGCTGAGTGATCTGAGCTCCGTCCATTGCACAGAGTAGAAACTTGGAACATCATCAAACCTTGCTCCGAATTGAGCCCTGTAGAGCTTAGGGGTATGTAGTTTAGTGAGGTATTTGCATAGTGCGGCGCATTGAGACTTCATGTCTACGATACGAGCCACAAAGACACGAGAAGACTCAAAAGTATTAAGAATCATGTCCGTGTTGCTCGGCACGCTTTTCCGTCCTAGGAGGTGCACGACGAGCATTACCAAAAGATACTCAAAGTTCATGGAAATTGAGTTGGTCTGTAGTTTAGCTACGTCACTTGGGTGACCTCGCGAACTGCAAAGCCCTTGAGCCTCTAAAACCATTCTTACCGACTCATGCTTGTCAAGCCGAAACCCCAGCAAAATCTTGAGCTCTTGCTTGCTAGAGCGTTCTCAGGGTCAACGCACCCTTGCCCATTCTTCTCTCCGGTCGGAGTCGACGCCGCCGTATTTGAGGCTCAAGGATATACGATATACAGCCATTAGCCTCATTAGATTACGAACATGCTAGGTCGGCAGCTTTCGCGCTCTGCCCTCAAACGTGCCTCAATAAGAAATCAGCTTTGTGTGGCTCCTAACCGGTGCCGAGCACAACTTGCGCAGAGAGCATGCTTTTCTATCTCTTTACATCTGGGTAAGGATAGAGACATGAAAAGGACCACTCCAGCCGGAGAACATGGCCAAGCAGGAAATCAGGGAGGGCAATTCGCCCGCATGGACGACTCTGTCCGAATGGAATATCCTCATAAAGATCAAGTGCCGTCCAGCAAGCCAGTTCAAGGCCACGGCGGATCCCAGCACAAACCGACGCTAAGCTCTTTTTCTCTCCAGAATAGAGTTGCCGTTGTTACAGGGGCCGCCCGAGGTCTGGGGATGGTCATGAGCCAGGCGATGATAGAGAGCGGTGCCGACGTCGCGATCGTCGACCTGAACAGTCGGTTTATGCTGTGTTACCATTTCGCTCGAATTCACCATTGACTGTGATGAATAGTCGAAGAGGCTTCGAGATCTGCATCACGGCTTGTGGAAACCTTCAGAAAGGACAATCCGAACACGGATCGGTATGCAGTGCATGGTAATCTTCCATCATAAGTTAACATGCGGGCATGCAGAACTCCTAAAGTGACCGCACATTATGCGGACGTATCCAACCCGAATTCAGTGGATCAAGCCGTCGGTGATATCCTGCAAAAGCACGGCAAGATCGACAATCTTGTCACATCCGCTGGCTTCACCGAAAACTTTGATGCCATCTCGTATCCATACGAGCGCATGAAGAAACTATGGGGCGTCAATGTCGATGGCACTTATCTCTTCGCCGTCGCAGTCGCCAAACATCTCATGGAAAGAAAAGTCCCTGGCAGCCTGATTTTCATCGGCAGTATGTCTGGATCAATCGTCAACGTGCCACAGCCGCAAGCGCCCTATAATGCGGCGAAGGCGGCTGTGAGACACCTCGCTGCCAGCTTGGCTGTAGAATGGGCGCCTTCAGGGATAAGAGTCAACTGCATAAGTCCAGGCTATATGCTCACCGCTCTGTGAGAGATCCACAAGCGAGTCAAAGTTGTTGGTTCTAATCAGAGATACAGCACCAAAAAGATACTCGAGGAAAATCCAGCCCTAGAGAAGCAGTGGATCTCTTTGATCCCCGCTGGCAGACTCGGACGCCCCGAAGATCTCGCAGGCGTTGTCGTCTGGTTAGCAAGCGATGCTAGTCAGTACGTGACCGGTGCAGACATCAGAGTGGATGGAGCGTATACTGTGACGTGAAGCTACGCACAATTAGCTGGCAATCCTGCTACCAGGAAGACAGAAGATAAGTAATGTGTATCTTGACAGCGATTTCTCAATGCATCGAAAGACCTCGACACTTGCGACTACTGTAAAGCGCAACCGCACCTGCTTGTAAGGCGCCTGCTTGCGAATCCGAGTTCAAGTTTGCGTTTTACGGAATAATTCGCGAGGACGCCCAATGTACCTTCTTTTGACGAGGTGCTCCTGCTCTTTGCAATCCTGAGAAGCACAGTATACGAAAGTGCCTTGATTGAGCCTCGTTCCTGCGTTTTGAGTCTGGGCCTTATTTTGTTCATGTTTGGGCCCAGTTTTCACATCCTCTTCGAGGGTTTCCTTTCTCCAAAATAGCTCACCATCATTTCGAATCACGAACAGGACTATCCAGCATCTTCAAGGGCGTCTTTCCAAACTGCAGACTTACCTTCGCTCCATCGTGTTGTTTGCATAGTGTTTGACTCATCCAATCGTGCATTTCCGAAGACCCACTAATGGCTGATAGAGACCTTTGCTCATTCTTTCGCAAATCAACATCATGTCTCAAATTGAGCTTACCCAGGTTGATGCCGCCCTGAATAATTTGCAACCCGCACAGGCTGCGTCTCCAGCCACCACCAACACCAATCGTGAACCGTCTCCTGCCAACCCGGTGAGGGACCGTGAGCATGGAGACTCTCTCCAAACTCCCTCGAACGGAAACCGCGATGAACCGAGGCCATCGATGGGCAGCTACGCATCAGGAGCTTCCCAGAACGACTTCCATGTCGTCTTCAACCGGCCAAGCTCATCCGAGCGGCGGCGACCCTCTCACACCGTTGATATAGCGACTGGAGCTCTCTCCACTGTACCTCCCACACCCAAGAATTCCCAAAGCGAACAGAGAAGTGTTGAAGGCGCGGCCCACAACGGCTCTTCGCAACCTCTCGTCAACGGTGTCCACGAAGAAAGTTGGAGGGCCTTGCACGGCGAGCCTGTCGGCCGGAGCGAGCCCCTCTTCCAGGCTGAGCCAAGCAGACAGCATGATACACCATTGCCGGGGCTACCCAGCGAAGCGGAACCGCAGCGTCAGCAAGATTCTCCGGTGCTTGGGAGCCATCTGAGTGAGGTCATCATCCGGGACAGTTCGCAACCTCAGTTGTGGCACGGTTTTGACGGCGTGTCCAATTCGCAGAATGAGGAGGTCTCGCAGGGTCAGTCGAGTGCACAGGCCGAACCGATTCCGCCGACTGTCCAGGCCTCCGGGAGCAGGCGCCCGATTGAGCACAATGGTGATGGACAAAATGAGAACCACCAAGTCGTGCAACCAGCTCAGGCCGAGCAATCAACTGAGGTAGAGCAGTCAGTTCTCATCGAGCGACCGATCCAGGCAGAGCAACCAGTCCAGACCGAGGAAGCAGTTCAAGTTGGGCTGGAAGCTTGGGTCGAGCCCGTCATGCTAGGTGAGCTACTGGCTCAAGAACTTCTGGAAGAAATGCGAGCCGAGCAGGAGGCGGAACAATCTCCAGAAGCGCCGCAACAACCTCCTGAAGCGCCGCAACAATCTCCTGGAGCACCGCAACAACCTCCTGGAGCACCGCAGCAAACTCCTGAAGAGCCGCATCCCGGGGACCAGTGGCAACCTCCGGAGGATCAGATAGCCCAGCTTGAGGCGCTCGTTCAGCAGCAGGTAATCTTCCCCATCCCGCCTGTTCCCGAGTCCGGGGTCCGAGTCCATGACTGGCTTGGTATGAATCTGCCCTTTGCGAACCGCGACTCGAATCGGGCTGGGCATGGGTCTTCGCAATTCAGTGATAACTCGTCACAGAGAGGAGGTATCAAAGGCTTTTTGGAGGGCTTGTGCTTTCCCTGGAGCGCTCATTTGCGTCGCAAGAGGGCCCACAGGACCACCGAAGCTATACTCACCGGCGGCTCGGCATCCGAAGCTGCACCAGCGCCCGCAATCCCACTCGGACCCCGACCCGTGCCTGCGCCCGCGCAAGCATCGCGTCCGCGAGCTGACACCGCGGACACGCGTAAATCGAGGGGCAGTAAATTCGCAGAGACGATAGTGGAGGCGCTGATGGCCCCCACGTGAGAGCTTCGTCGTGAGACTCTGAGGGATTCTGGTGGTGCTTCAGCGCTCATCCGCTTGTCGTTGCAAAGGAGCCAAATTGTGAGGATTCAGTTCGCAATCTCTTTCGTTACGCCTGGTGGAGGGTTCTCGTGGTTGTTTGTTTGGAGTTGGTCTGTTAGACGGGCATCGGGAGGCTTTGGCGTTGTCGTGCTCCGGTCACTCGTTTGCAGCATATCGGGAGCGCGACCACTTGGCCGTTCTGTGTTTTTAAGTCGCTCATTTATCGCAGCCTTATGCATCCCGATTACTTAGAGTTGAATGGAACAGCAAGAAGCTGCATGGTCGGCATCGCTATGCAGTATATGAGATGAATTGCTCCTGGTATTCCGTATGAGAGCACGCAGACGCCTGCGATCAAGCTAATTTTGCAAAGCTTAGGCTTCAGCGTCACTGAAGTAGTTCCTCGTAGACTCAAATTCAGGAGACCAATGCGTTCATTCAGCGGGATCCACCATATATGTTCCGCTCTCTTACCAGGTGTGGAAAGACTATGGAGCATGGGAAGTGCATAATGAAAGGGAAAATGGCGATGGTTCTTAAGTCACCCATATCAATCCTTAGAAACACTACGCTGCACAAGAGCCATGCATGCGTGATAAGAACTGCTATGGGGCGACTTGGAGAAACCCTCATTGGTTTCCTCACTCCGTGTACTACCATGCTCCAGAGTCTTACCTTGTCCGCTCTGCTGCACTGCACACTCTGCTCTCCAAAGCTTTAGGTGGCCGGATTGACGATCGATCTTTGAGCAGCTCGTCAATGTGACAATCAAGCTTCTTCTGTGCAAGCAAACTGTTCTTGCACAGATGGTTAGCGTGGTCAAACCCAACAGAACGAGCCGCGATGTCTCTGGGCAGGCACTTTGGGTTCTGTGGGCTTTGCGAAGTTTGTGGCTAACTCTGAAACATACATATGATAGTGCAAGAACTACAATAGACGTAAAGT
>QQTW01003352.1_pt1 | contig 11822 bp, 11 predicted proteins | sample 1904831 | NCBI WGS metagenome assembly QQTW01 (sample SAMN09435610, study PRJNA476489) | Subsurface metagenome, whole genome shotgun sequencing project. | reverse complement strand
CCGAGCCAGTTTCCTTCAATACTGGTGCTGATTCCCCCGTAATTGCAGATTCATCCACGGAAGCGACACCGGCAATCACTTCCCCATCAGCTGGGATGACATCCCCGGCAATTACTTTCACTTGATCGCCTTGGTGGAGGCTAGTTGAACTCACTTCAGAAGTTGAGCCATCGGGCAAGAGTTTCCGGGCAGTGGTGTCTGACTTAGTTGAGCGCAAGGCATCCGCTTGCGCCTTACCCCGCCCTTCAGCCACCGACTCCGCCAAATTGGCAAACACGACGGTGAAAAACAAAATTACCGTAATCAGACCATTGAACAGCCGCTGATTCTCCCCAGGGTAGGGACCAAATAGGTTCGGATCAAGTGTCAGCAGCGCCGTGATTATAGTGCCTACCCAAACCAAAAACATCACCGGGTTTTTCAGCATCTGCCTAGGGTTGAGCTTCACAAAGGCATCTTTGATGGCTCTTTGGTAAAGCCCTTGAGTGTTTACCTTCGGCGTATGTTTGCGTGAGGAGCGAGGACCGCCTGGTTGAGAACGAGGAGGTCTAGAGTCAGGATTTGCAGAGTCCATAATCTACTGTCCGCTAGCGATTTGAAAGGCTTCGGCAATCGGTCCTAAAGCCAGAACGGGAAAGAAAGTCAGCACTCCTAGGATCAAAATGACCCCAGCTGTGACGCCGGTAAATAAGAGCGAATCGGTTCTGAGGGTGCCAGCGGTTTCGGGTACTGGCTGTTTGTGAGCCATACTGTCAGCCAAAAGCAGCAGGGCAATAATCGGGATGTAGCGTCCCCCTAAAACGCTGAAACAGGTACTTAGATTCCACCACAGACCTGTAGGTGCAGGTTGACTATCAGCTAGCCCTTCAAAACCGGAACCGTTGTTAGCGGCAGCTGAGGCGTATTCATAAACAACTTGAGAAAGGCCGTGAAAGCCAGGATTGCTAATCCCCGACAGGGTATCAGGGAAAGCCAGAGTAATGGCACTGGGAATCAAAATCATAATTGGGTGAACAATCAGCACCACGCTGGCGAGGACAATTTCCCACTTCTCAATTTTGCGGCCCAAAAACTCTGGGGTTCGTCCTACCATTAGCCCAGTCAGGAACACGGACAAAATCAGGTATATGAATATGTAAGCCGTCCCCGTTCCTTGACCGCCCCAGATGATTTGTAAAAACAGGTTAAACAAGGTGGAGAAGCCACCGGGCGGCATAAAAGAATCGTGCAGACTGTTGATAGCTCCACACATAGTTCCGGTCGTTGTAACAGCCCACAGTGCCGATTGTGCCCAGCCAAATCTGACTTCTTTACCCTCTAAATTGGGCTGAATTCCTCCTAGAAGTGAATTGACTAGCGGATTGCCTTGATACTCACCAACGGCATTCACCCCAATCACAATCACAAAGATGATAAACACCATCCAAAAAAGCAGCCAAGCCTGTTTGGTGTTATTTGCAAACACCCCATAGGTGTATATCAAAGCAGCGGGGATGCAAACCATCGCGATGGTTTCGAGCAAATTAGAAGCGGCATTCGGATTTTCAAACGGGTGGGCGGAGTTAATCGCAAAAAAGCCGCCGCCATTCTCCCCCAACTGCTTGATGATCTCGAAGTGGGCAACGGGACCACGAGCAATGGCCTGGGTTGCTCCCTCCAGAGTTGTCACTGTTGCAGGACCTGCCAGGGTTTCTGGGACACCCGTAATCATCAACAACACGGCACCGACAATCGAAATGGGCAGTAAAATCCGCGTGATCGACCGGACTAAGTCAACGTAGAAGTTGCCCAGCGGTCTGCCTGTCAAGCCACGAATAAAGGCGATCCCCACTGATAGACCAGTCGCAGCCGAGGTAAACATGTGATAACCGAGAGCCAGCATCTGACTGGCATAACTCATAGTTGTCTCACCTGAATAATGCTGCTGGTTAGTATTAGTGATGAATGAAATGGTGGTGTGCAGCGCTGTATCCCAGGTTGGCGCACCCAAGCCTGTTGGATTCAGGGGCAGCCATCCCTGATTCATGAGAATAAAAAAGATCAGAATGGCCATAACGAGGTTGCTATACAGGATTGCCCGTGCATACTGCCAACCCGTCATGTCATCTTTGGCACGGACATCACCCAAAGCGTAGATGGTTCGCTCTACAGGAAACATTACGGGGTCAAGCAGTGTTTTTTGTCCCAAGAAGACACGCGCCATGTATCTTCCCAACAAGGGAGTGATAGCTACCAAGATGAGTAGCGTTAATGCAATCTGAAAAAATCCTTGCAACATGACTCAGAGAAATTCATTGGTAAATTGGATGCTCAAATCAAGCGGCTTCTGAAAGGAGACCATGAAACTGCATGGGTTTTCTTCAGAAAGCTTCCCCGCAATCCTAACTAGTTGCTTGAATTAGTACCTGAACTAAATTTATTCTCTATATTTTTTTATGTATGGTTATTTTTTTCTATGTATTAGACATTTCTAAATTTGATTATCAGGTGCATTTATCGTAAAAACAAGGGATAAATTTATATTTGTATATCAACGTATATGCCCAGCACAATATAACAGTTTAGTGACTTTGCGTAACGTCTATATCAAGAAGTATACTTTCTTATAAACACTGAATAATTGCTTAATTTTACTCAAAATTAGACTATAAATATTGGTTTATTTTGTCTTTCATCGAAAGTATTAGTTCATACCTGAATCAGGATAATGCTTCTTATCTCTGTGAATACAGTTAATTTAAACAGTCTGATTAAGCTAGCCATTAATTCTCTTAATTACGCTGAATTTCAGCATCTACTGTCCAGTTGCCAGTTGAAATGCTTCCGCTACAGGACCCAAAACCAGAACCGGAAGAAACGTCAGTACCCCCAAAATCAGAATTGTTCCAGTTGTTACACCCGTAAATAGGAGAGTATCTGTCCGCAAGGTAGCAGTGGTTACGGGTATATATTGTTTTTGGGACATACTGTCGGCTAACAGCAGCAGAGCAAAGATCGGGATAAACCGTCCCAAAAAGAGGGTAACGGTGGTACTCAAATTCCACCACAAGGCAGTGGGTGCGGGTTGACTATCAAGTAGCCCTTCAAACCCGGAACCGTTGTTAGCAGCAGCTGAGGCATACTCATAGACTACTTGAGATATGCCGTGAAAGCCTGGATTAGTAATGCCTGACAAGGTATCAGGAAAGGCGAGGGTAATGGCGCTGGGAATTAAAATTAAGAGCGGGTGAATGAGCAGAATCACGCTGACTAAGGTGATTTCCCGCTGCTCAATCTTGCGTCCCAAAAATTCCGGGGTACGCCCCACCATCAAGCCAGTCAGAAACACAGCCAAAAATAAGTAGATGAATAAGGTAGCCGTCCCGGTTCCCTCAGACCCCCAAATGACCTGAACAAACAAGTTGAAGAGGGCGCAAAAACCACCACTTGGCATGAGGGAATCAAACATTCCATTGGCTGAGCCAGTCATAGTGCCGGTGGTAGCGATCGCAAACAGAGCTGTCCCAGCCCAACCCAGCCTGACTTCTTTTCCTTCCAAATTGGGCTGCACGCCTCCCAAAATGGCATTAATCAGAGGATTGCCTTGGTACTCACCGAAAGCAGTCACCCCAACCAGAACCACAAAGATGGCAAACACCATCCAATAAAGCAGCCAAGTTTGCCCCGTGTTACCTATGAACACTCCGTAGGTGTAGATCAAAGCAGCTGCAATGCAAACCATTGCTACGATTTGCAACAGATTGGAAGCACCATTGGGATTTTCAAACGGGTGAGCCGAGTTCCCGCCAAAAAAAGCGCCACCGTTTTCCCCCAGCATCTTAATGATCTCAAAATGGGCAACTGGGCCACGGGCAATGACTTGGGTTGCTCCCTCCAAAGTTGTAACCGTTGTAGGACCTGCCAACGTTTCCGGGACGCCTGCAACGATCAACAACACAGCACCCACAATAGAGATGGGCAGTAAGACTCGCGTGATCGAGCGGGTTAAATCCACGTAGAAGTTGCCCAACTGTCTGCCGGTCAACCCCCGAATAAAGGCAATTCCCACCGCTAAGCCAGTTGCGGGAGAGATAAACATCGAAAAGCCTAAAGCCGCTATCTGGCTGAGGTAAGACATGGTTGTCTCAGGCAAGTAGTGCTGTAGGTCGGCATTGACCAAAAATGAAATGGCTGTGTGCAAAGCTGTATCCCAAGTCGGCATTCCTAAACCGGTTGGGTTCAGGGGCAGCCATCCTTGAAACATCAGCAGTAGAAAGACAAAAATTGCCACAGCTGTATTGCTGACTAGCACGGCTTGAGCATACTGCCAACCTGACATGTTCTCCTCTAGGTCAATCCCGCCTAGCAGGTAGATTACCCGCTCTATGGGCTTCATAACCGGATCGAGGATGGTTCTTTTTGCCATAAAGACTTGAGCCAAGTAGCCTCCAAGAATAGGAGTTAGACCTACCACAAGGAGTAGTGTGAGAGCAATTTGAAAAAATCCTTGTAACATTAATCAACAAAATACTAAACAACAAGATTAATGCCGTCCCCCAGGTAGAGAATAGTGGCGGTCAGTGGCAGGCGCTTCAGCACCGAGCCAGCCAGAGCCATGGCAATAAGCAGCGCGCCGACGACTATATACGAGAGGGTGAAGGTCATGTTCTATCCTGGGAAGTTGCCAAGGTTACCCGCTCCTACACCTTCTCCCCACGGATAAGGTTTTTGCTAGTCCATTGAGAGGTTACGACTTCAATCCGGTGAACCTGTAAAAGTCCACAATATTTGCACAAAATCTGTCCCCAACGACCCGCTTCTTGAGTTGTCTGGAGGATTAACAGTGTAGCTATCTCTGCCTTCAACCAAGGATCTTGCTGCAGTATTGGCCCCTCTACTACCACAATGGATTCAGCGGGAATGAAATGACAGCACTTTAGCTCCTGTCCGCCAAGATGTAAGGTTTCAGTAAAGGAAATTTGATCGCCTCTAGGGTAAATGTCGCTGATGATACCCTTGAACTGCTCAGTGATAGGATCGCTCAGATCCTTGACCATCTTGGGGTCGGGGGTGTGCTCGGAGAAAAAGTAGATGTTCATACTCCTATCTCTTAGATTTTTTGTTGGCTTGGTCGTTTCGAGTCAGAAACTTGATACATGAGCCGTGTTAGCTCCTCTGCGCGGCTAAAATCGCACTTCGCCTCACCCCATTGCACAAAGTTAATTTGAAATAGAGAAACATTTTTAATTCTATATATAATTTTTACTTAAATAACATGATAAAACCATCATTCCTAAGATATGAATGTATAACTATTTAAGGTATATACTGCTATATAAATTTAAATTAATAGGAATGTTTAGTAAGTTTATAGACATATTTATACCTGAAAGTGTAGATTGTACTGCGCTGCGTATAGATTTACCTAAACAATAATTTATCGTTTAAAATAAGTTGTTAGTTTGCTTTTGCCTTCAATCCAGTTCAAACCATAGTTGCTTGGGATGTTCCTCCAGTTTTTGACCGTTAAAGCAACTTTTTTAATTAAAGGTCAGCACCTAAAAACGTGCTGGCTAATTGCTGGAGCCTTTGCTGTAGTAATAGCGCTTGAGTATGCTACGCCACCAAATTATGTATTTGGCTACCTCTATACAGGTCCGATTTTGTTGGCTAACTCCCGCTTGAGTCGCTCGGCAACATTGCAAGTAACGCTGGCGGCTGCCGGGTTAACGCTGTTAAATCTGTTTTTCCCTCATCTGGAACCGAGTAATCCCTCGACAGTAGCTAATCGGTTGATTGCAGTGATGGCACTGGTAGTCACGGGCTGGCTCTCGCATCGCAACCGCGCAGCTGAAGAAGCGATCGCGCAACAGCAAGCGCAGCTGCGCTCCCAACAGCAGCTGGCTAGTATCCGCGAAGATTTTGTTTCGACGCTGACTCATGATCTCAAAACACCCCTACTAGGTGCGATTGAAACGCTAAAATCATTTGAGGGTGGGCAATTTGGTGCGGTCACGCCAATTCAACAAAAAGTGTTGGAAACAATGGCTCGGAGTCACCGCACCACGCTGCAGCTGGTGGAAACGCTGCTGGATGTGTACCGCAACGATGCCGAGGGACTGAAACTTGACCTGGCTCCGGTTAACTTAGTGGCTGTGGCAGAGGAGGTGATTGCGACCCTGACAGATTTGGCTGCGACGCGCCGGGTGTATGCCTCTCTAAACTATGGAGAATCGGATTTTCGCCGCTCTCTGTGGGTTAATGGGGATGAGTTGCAATTACAGCGAGTTTTCGCAAATCTCTTGATGAATGGCATTAACCATACTCCCCGTGGCGGTAAAGTGGAAGTAGGACTGGAGTTTTATTCTGGTTATCAAGTTGTGAAGATTGTCGATAGTGGGCAGGGGATTACAGAGGAAGAGCTACCTCACCTATTTGAGCGATTTTATCAGGGACACAGCGATCGGCATGCGAGTGGGTCGGGGCTTGGGCTATATTTGACTCGCCAGATTATTGAAGCCCACGGCGGTACAATTTGGGCAGAGAATCGGTCGCCGCGAGGCGCACTGTTTGGTTTCCGACTGCCTGCCTGTCCGCCTCAACCCTCGGAACGCACCTTGAGATGAAACCAGCTGCAACAATATTGCGAATCTTACTCGTTGAAGATGATGAACTGTTTCGCCTCGGTCTGCGGATGCGGTTGCAACAAGAGACTGGCTTGGAAATCGTGGCAGAGGCGGAAGATGGAGAGACGGCGGTGGAATTGGTGAATCGCTATCCGCTCGACTTGGTTTTGCTGGATGTGGGACTACCAGGAATTGGGGGCATCGAGGCTTGTCGCCAAATTAAGCAGCAGCACCCAGAACTGCCCATCCTAGCTTTAACATCTCGTTCGGAGAAACCCCTAATTGCGCGATTGATTGAAGCGGGCGCGCAGGGTTACTGCCTGAAAGGAATTGCCTCAGAATCTCTCCTCCTGGCGGTGCGCTCAGTGGCGGCGGGGGCTTCTTGGTGGGACTCAACGGCAACCACAGAAATTCGGGCAGCTATGGTGGGCAATCCGTTGGCACTGGCGGCGTCAAAAACTGCCCAGCCATTGGAAAATCCGCTAACAAAGCGGGAGCAAGAGATTCTGGCGCTGATCGCAGCTGGCAAGAGCAATCAAGAAATTGGAGCTCTTCTCTACATTACTCCTGGTACTGTGCGGGTTCATGTCCACGCCATTTTGCAAAAGCTGGAGGTGCGCGATCGCACTCAGGCAGCAGTTTTGGCGATTCAAAAAGGACTGGTAGCGGCAGAATTGTTGGCAAATTAGCTAAGCTGGTGAAACTCCTCAATCTGCCAACGAATGCCGCACACCTGTTGCACCGCTGCATAACTAGAGCCAAAGACTTGTATTGCAGGGTTATCTTGCTCAACCTCTTCAGTGTTGGCTTAAGTTGACAATACCCTAAGCTAATATGTACTGACTCAACTTCCAAAAGGTTATGGATCTCTTCACACCTATCGTACTTAAGTAGGTAGACAGAAAAAAACTAAACTATGTGAAGGAGGATTTAGCCGGATTTGAACCGGAAGCGTTGAACCGCCAGCCCACCTGCTTGACCTCTAGCTGTAGCGACCTGCAATACTAAACGCTCAAACCTGCAATCAAGACTTTTTTAAACCAGGATTATTTGCAACTAAGATTGCGCTTCAACCAGGATTAACTGCAACTGAACCAGGATAAAATGCAACCAACCTGCAATCATCTACTTCAACCAGGATTAACTGTAACTATAAACACTTGCATACTTATGCTCCTTAAGTTGCTCAAAGTGGCAGTCCTGCTGCCAGCATTTGCTCCTGCAACTCGTGGGCACGCACGGGGTCAAGCTGCCCGCGAAATAGCGATTTAATTTCGCCGGTCTGGCATTGAACTGTTCAGCCAAACCTCTAACGTCATAACCGTGCCGGGTCAGGGTAGGTTCCAAATCATCAATTTGCTTTGACAGAACTGACTCAACAATTGCTGCTGTAACTGGCTTTTCTCCAAATAGGTACGCAGCCTCTAAGGCTAGCGTCAAATGCTGTTCTATTTGTAGTGGTGTCTTCAACCGGGTGGCGAGTAGGTCAACGGCGTCCGCCTCTAATATGTCACATATTTGAGTTTCCTCTGTAGTACATTGAGATACCAGCCATTCAATATATTCACGTTGGCTGCCAATTAAAGAGTCTAGCGAGAAGACTGTGACTCGGTAGCCAATTTCTTCCATTGTCGGTCGGCGCAAATCATTTTTAAGTTTGGGATGACCGGCGAGAACAACCGAGAGTGTGCCACCACCGTCCTCGACTACCTCAATTAAACGTTTGATTCCAGTCAGAGTACTGTAGTGCAGGTCATGAGCCTCATCCACAAATAGAACCACCGACTTTTTACCTTTTTTGATTAAGTCGCGCAGCTCCCGTTCCCGCTTTTCCCCCTGAGTAGGTATTTTAATTTCCTTATCTGGCGACAAATCGTAGAACAAAGCCGCAATCAATGTCCCTAACGTAGCGCGGTCTTTATCCACAGAGAGCGACTTTGAGACTAAAACTTTGCCTTCTTTCTCCAAAACATCAAACAACCGCCGTAAAGTAGTTGTCTTGCCACACCCGATAATTCCTGCCAAGGCGACCAGCTTCCCGGAATGAATGGCAGCAATGATATCTTTAAACATTTGGTTTTGGTGGTTTGTCTCGTAGTACCCAGCTTTAGAGAACTCCTTAACTAGACCAAAATGTTCCATCACCTCAGTGAGCATCTTGTTTCCCTCCTTTCGGCTGTTGAAAATACTGCCGCACCCGTTCCATAACTGCCTTTTTGTTCAAAGTTTCAGCTAGCAGTACATCAATAAAGGCACGCTGTTCTGTAGATAATTTCGCTAACGGTTGAGCGAGATAATCCGAAATTGCACGCTTTGCAAATAATACGGTGGGATATGTAAATTCTTGAAAAGGGTCTGGCTCGCTAAAAGGTGTTAGGTTTGGCTCTAGTACTTTGTACTTGTCTACCAAGAACTGTAAGTCGGCATTTTTGTCCAAAGCGGCGCGTGGCAACCCCAACTCTTTAGCTAAAGCTGCAATCCGGTCTGCCCGTTCTTCGGTTTGAGTTTTCTTAAATTTGCGATACCGGTGTAAAGGAATGGGACCATCAACTGGGTAAAATGGTCCATAGCGTTGATCATCTTTCTCAACATACAGTTCGTTGTCAAATAGACCCCACCACAGCACTACAGTTTCACCTGCCAGGTCAGGCTCTACCTCATAAGCCACGCCCTCAACTGAGACTCTGGCATCTGCACCTACCTTCCGTCGCTGCGGTTCACGGGCAAAGGTGCAAAACCGTTCCCAACTGCACATTTCCTGTAGACCACTCTTAGGCATATTCCGTAACCAATCTTCCATTCGGGAGTGTGGTGACTCTCGGTGTGGTTTGTAGTTGTAATGCAGCAGATACTGACGTAGCCACAGATTAGCCTCAGCCTCGTTCTCCGGTTCGTGAAAGTGGTACAGAATCTCGTGTGCTTCTTTAACTGTCCGGAACGGTCTTTCCACTTTGCCCTTAGAGCGAGCAGTAACCCGACGACCATCCTTTCCTAAAGGCATATGCGTGGCAAGTTTGATACCCAGGCAATCCATCACGTTTTGAAACACCTGGCTTTTAGCAATTGGACCATTATCTGTATAAATCATCTCTGGAATCCCTTGAAAGGGAAATCCCTGCGTTGCTTTGGCAGTCATGGCATTAAACAAAAAGCGTAATGCCGCTTCCACATCTTCCCCATAGACGCAGTGGTATTCTTGATAGCACACACCACTACGGTCATCGACGACGCTATAGAGCATCAGCAGCGGATTTCCTCTGCCTAGTTCCACCCAAGAAGGCTGCTTGATGTGTTTTAAATCAGATGGACTAAGGCGGCGTGTCGGCGGGCAGAGTACTCTGTCCGCCGAACCGCCTTGTCAAAATGCCAACACTCATTACTGTGAGTAGCCTGAAAGCGCACAGCAGGAGGTTGACGGGTCATGCGTGCTTGGTCATATCCCCACGTTTTCAAGTAGTAATTGACTGTGCTTCTAGTCAGCAAACCTTCAGGCGGTTTAATAAAACCTTGAGGTGTTTCCATTCCGTACTCTTCTAGCAACTCAATCGCCCGTACGGTGGAGATATGCCGCCCTTTTTTGTTGCTGGTGCGGATTTTGAACGCCGCAATCACTTCGCAGTAAAGCTCCATCTCTTTTTGGGAAAGTTTTCTGGGTGTCCCACTATCCGCTCGATTGAGAGCCTTGGGTCTTGAACCCTGACGCAAAGAGCGGTATAACGTATCTGTTGACACACCGTACAGCGCTGCTGTCTCTTTAATAAGAATCCGGCGCTCCGGGCAACGGCTGGGCAACCCATCGAGGCGTTGACGTAAATGGATAAGAGCCTCTGCTGGGATTTGCTTCCGTGCCATGTTAAGTATTTATCTCTGCAATGTAGTTGTAGAGAGTTGGCTTGGAAATTCCCATCAGCTTACAGATTTCAACAATTGTGTATTGCCCTTCAGCGTAAAGCTTCACCGCTAATTGACGTTTAGCTGGAGCAAGCGCCTTTGGTCTGCCTCCAGTGTGACCACGCGCTCGCGCTGCCACAAGGCCAGCAGTAGTGCGTTCGCGGATCAGGTTGCGCTCAAATTCTGCCAACGCGCCGAACAGATGGAAAATTAACCTGCCACTATTATTTGTGGTAGTGATGGATTCTTGCAAGCTAGAAAGCCCGATGCCTCGCTTATCTAGAGTTTCCATCGTCCCAATTAAGTCTTTGAGCGATCTTCCTAAACGGTCTAACCGCCATACCACCAAGACATCACCAGTCCGCGCTACCTCCAACGCCAGGCTGAGACCGGGCCGTGTGGCTTTCACGCCGCTTATTCGGTCTTCATAAATCTTCGCACAGCCCGCTTGCTGCAAGGCATCTCTTTGCAGGTTTAAATTTTGGTCGTCTGTTGAGACTCGCGCGTAGCCGATCAACATCCTTCAAACCCAGCTTTGCTAGTAAAGAAACTCGTTGCTTAACAGCATATGTTGCCTTAGATATAATTACCCAGTTTCGTTACCAAACTTAAGCGGGTTCCTGGTTTTGTTAGGTGGTAGTCAAGGTGGTCAAGAAAACGGTCGTTTCTTTTACTGCGCTTTTGCAATTAATCCGGTCCTTGTCAGCTTTTGGTGATTCTTGAAAGGAATGGGGCATGGAACTAAGCGGCTTCTCATACCATTTTATTTTAAATATGCTACAAATACTTGAGAAGTAGTTAGATTCAACTCCCGGCAATGTCTGGCGTTCTCAAAATTAACATCACTGAATCCCCTGAAACTCTCAAGACGCTGTTAGGTCAACAGAAAACGGCTAGTGGGTTTGAACGAGTCCAAGCCTTGTACCTTCTGAAAACTGGGCAAGTTGAAACCGTCCAACACCTAGCAGCGGTGCTTGGTCGCAATCGCATTACTGTCCAACGTTGGCTGCGTCAGTATCGTCAAGGTGGTCTCGATGCAATGTTAGAAATTCCCAAAAGCCCTGGGAGACCTCAAATAATTCCTGAATGGGCAATAGAACGGCTCAGAGCGGAAATAAAAGACCCCTCGGGCTTTGAAAGTTATGGAGAAGTCCGCGCCTTGGCTCAAGGCAGTTTTAGGAATTGAAGCTAACTATCATGTGGTTCATAATTTGGTACACTACAAACTGAAAGCTAAACTGAAAGTGCCCTGACTGCCTGACAGAAGTAGGTGAAAGCCAATAGCAGTGGGCAGATGGAGAAGGGTAGAGAGACATGAGAGGCTGG
>QQTW01003351.1_pt1 | contig 11824 bp, 9 predicted proteins | sample 1904831 | NCBI WGS metagenome assembly QQTW01 (sample SAMN09435610, study PRJNA476489) | Subsurface metagenome, whole genome shotgun sequencing project. | reverse complement strand
CGCCAAGGAGTCGTCGATTTCGTCGGCACCACTGGCTCCATAATCTGCCACATTAACAACTGTCTGCTGAGCCAAAACTGGCATCGGATTGGCTATTAGAGCTACAGCCAAGGTGGAAACAAAGCTGAAAGGGAAGAAGGTTTTAAAAACTGACATATGACTGAACAAATTCTTTAAATAACCGCCAGAAAAACAGGGCTGGCTCTGTGATTATAAGCAGCAGAACAATTGCGATCGCTGGGTTGATTTTAGTCGTCAAGCCCCAGAGTAAGGTCTGAGTAGCAACCAATTCTGTCGGCAAATTCAAATATACCATCGTTAGCTACGATAGAGCCATATCGGTATTGTCAAGTTAGCGTATGTCTGACATAAGGCGGCAGTTTTTGGGATACTTTATCCATGAGCCACAGATCCTTGGTGTTTGTTACCGAATACTAAGCTTGGCTGAAGCGGGCTGCGTTGAAGTTGAACACAAGGGTTTTGCACTAATCGTGGCAACGCCTGGTTTAAGTCCTAGCACTTCCTGAGGTAAAGTGACTTTTTGTTTGCCCGCAGGGACATTGAGCAGAAAACTTTGGAACGTGATTGCGTTAAAATCACCACCAGTCACACTTAGATAAAAAGGGAAATTAGTTGAAGTGGGAGCCGATAAATTCACCGTTATACTTGCTTGAGAACCAGCCGTAATGGTGGAAGCAGAAAGATTAATTGAACTGATTTTCACCGGATTGAGTTGACCGTTCGCTTGAACTACATCGTAGACGCCAGGCGAACCCTTGACGTTAATCAGGTTAGTAGTGGTAATCGGTGTACCGTCTTGGTAGTAATTTGCAGCCAGATAAGTTGTTGGATAGTACCACTGGTTAATTGTTACGCCGTAGTTATTACAGGCATAATTTGTGGGACTACCACTGTAATTGTAAGAATCAAAACCTGCACTACCGTCAGTCCTCACCTGGGTGCTACCCGTATACTTATTGTTGTAGAGGTTGACCATGCCTGCCCCTGTGCCTGAAAACAACAAGGCCGGTGAGTTATACATGACATTATTGTCTACTATCGCGTTACTGTTAAAGCTGAAGCCTTGAAATATATCTCGCTCAATATTGGTAAAAGTATTATTGCTGAGTTTAAGGTAACCACCTCCCATTCCCCTTATGACTTGACCAGAGGCGCTGCTTTGAGAGTTAACATATCTTAAATTAGAAAACTGATTTCCGATTAAGTCAATGTCAATTGGGAGTTCATCAAAACCAATGAAGTTTATTGCCTCTGGAGGCAGGTTGAGCGAATTTGCATTTGGCCAAGCTCCGCCAGTAAAATTATTATTATAAACCCGGAAACCACTACCTGAATCTAAAGTTACTCCTGGATAACCCTGAACTGTAAATTGGCTATTTTTAATTAAAATATTGTAGGCACGGATAGCCAGAATCTGGTAATGACCAGGCAAGTTGCGAAACTTACAGTTATTGACCGATACGTTGTAGGCGTAACCGATATACAAACCATAGGTTTCATACAGTTGACTACTTTTAGTGGTATCCGCCTCGAAGACTAAGTTCTCAAAAGAAATATCATGACGATACTTGTGAGCAGGCACTAGCCAGGCAGGGCCAGTCACAATCGCATTGTAGCTATCAGAGTAACTCGGTTTGTAGTACGTCGCCAAGCTTTCATTAGCTGTGTGGGCATCTACACCCCAGTTCAGCCGATTATTATATTTTAATGTAACTTTGCCTGTGTCATCAACCGCCAGTATATTATTAAAGTTAACCGGAGTTGGGTTGACACCGTTGTCCTTTTCCAGGGTCAATTTCGGGCTACTATCTGGAGGAACATTCGTCCCGTAGTTATTGCCTAGAGTAGCTCCTGAGGCCACCCCTGACTTTAAACCACCATAAGCAGAACTTACCACTTTTGGTACACCCAGGTCTCTCAGAGCCTGAATATCGTTGATATCTTTTATATAAACGTAGTTGAGTCCCTTGTAACTGTTGTTTGGTACAGCAGGATGTGCCGAAGTATCGTCTGCTCGGGCAATCGATAGGTAAGACCATGTATCACTCAAATTCCGAGTTGTAAAAACAAACCCAGTGCGACTGTTGACAATGATCGATTCCCCTGTGGTGCTACCTGATAAAGTAACATTACTCGGTACAAGCACTTGACTAGAAAAAATATAGCGACCATCTGGGAAAAAAACCTTTACTCTAGTATTGCCTTGGGCAGAACTTCCACTAGCCGCTGCATTTAAAGCTGATTGAACCGCCAAGGAGTCGTCGATTTCGTCGGCACCACTGGCTCCATAATCTGCCACATTAACAACTGTCTGCTGAGCCAAAATTGGTATTGAAGTGGGCAGTGTAAATTCTTTAACAACCCACCAGTAAAGAAGGGCTAGCACTGTGACCATAAGCAGGAGAACAATCGCAATGGTTGCGTTGATTTTAGTCATTAAGTCCCAGAGTAATCGCCAGTATAATTACGTATCTTAATCGGTCAAGCGCGCTACAGCTTAGGTATTTTCATGGAAGCGCGATCGCGTAGTCTGAGTAGCAGTCAATTCTGTTGCCAGACAATGTTGAGCAAAATACTTGGATGCTAGTAAGGATTAGCGATCGCCTGACTTTGCCTGTAGCTTGTTGTGATTTCGTAGCTCGACACCAAGTTTTCTCGTGCTAGTAGGCGTGTTAACTCCTGTACGCCCGGAACCTGCCTCCACAAGAGGAGCACGAATGGCGGTAGGTGTGCATGCTATTTAATTTGTCAACCTACTGTAAAGCTTAAACTGTCTGCACATTATTACTAGGCGGATAGCCAGGTGGATAATTCTCGCACTCCTGAGGATGCTGTCTGCATTGGCGCTAAGTAGCCATCAGGTAGTATTTTCCTCGCTGTCAAAGGAGGAGACTGTACTAAGACTTTAGATAGATGCAAACGCTAGCTTGATGTTGCAATTCTCCTACCAACTTCTGTCTGTAGGTACACACAAAACCAGACGAGTGCAAGCTTCAGACCTAAACTTTAGTCCAATTCCGCTGACTCGGCATTTGAATACAATAACCGCGATTATTTTTCGTCAAGTATTTTTAAGGGAAGAGTTGTTAACGTCGCTCGCATCAAGAAGACACGCAACTAATCAACGAATTTTATCAACCTAATACAACTTTTTGCAAGAAAACCGATTTATGCGCATCTTGATCTACGGGATAAACTATAGTCCTGAACTCACAGGAGTAGGCAAATACACAGGAGAAATGGCGCAGGCGCTCGCCAATGCAGGGCATGAAATTCGCGTAGTGACAGCACCACCCTACTATCCAGACTGGCAAGTAGGAGCAGGGTTTTCCGCATGGCGCTACTGTAGAGAGTTGTTAAAAGGAGTTAAGGTCTGGCGATGCCCGTTGTGGGTGCCCGAGCAGCCATCCGGGCTCAAACGCGTCTTACATTTGGCATCTTTCGCTATTAGTAGTCTACCGTTGATGCTGTGGCAGGGGCTGTTGTGGCACCCGGATGTTGTGTTTGTAGTCGAACCACCCTTTTTCGGTGTAGTGGGAGCGTTGTTGACAAGTTGGGTGAGTGGTGCATCGGCATGGCTTCACATTCAGGATTTTGAGATAGATGCTGGATTTGAATTAGGGCTATTACCCTCATCGAGGTTGATTCGTTCTGTGAGTATGGGACTAGAGCGTTGGCTGATGAATCGCTTTGACCGCGTATCTACCATTTCGGAGCGAATGATGAAGCGTCTGAAAACTAAGCGAGTTGATTCTGGCAAATGTGTGTATTTTCCTAACTGGGTGGATACAAAAACCATTTACCCATTACAAAAACTTAACCCTCTACGAGAGGAATTGGCGATTGCCCCAGATACTGTTGTTGCCCTTTATGCGGGCAGCATGGGGGAAAAGCAGGGACTAGAAGCAATGATTGCCGCAGCACATCTTCTGGCAGAAGACCACCCTGAGATTCTATTCGTTCTGTGTGGGGAAGGACCTGCCAAACAGCGCCTAGTTGAGATAGCGCAAGGAATGCCTAATGTGCGGTTCTTAAATTTACAGCCATCCGAACGGTTGAATGCATTGTTGAATCTTGCCGATATTCACCTGCTTCCCCAGGTTGCCAATGCAGCAGACTTGGTGATGCCATCCAAGTTGAAAGGCATGTTTGCTTCAGGGCGGGCGGTGATAGCGACTGCTGAGTGTGGTACTCAACTTGCTAAGGTGGTGCTTAGGCGTGGCATTGTGGTTCCGCCTGGAGATGTCACAGCCTTCGCTGATGCAATTGCATATTTAGCAACCCACCCGGACCTCCGTACTCAACTAGGCCAGGCCGCTCGTAAGTTTGCAGTTGCTCACTGGCATCAGGAGCAAGTTTTGGGGCAACTTGAGCAACACCTTGTTGGTTTATGCTCATCACCACAGGCTCTGTTGCAATAACTTTTTGAGAACAAAAGTTCCTATTAAGTGGGATCTATTCGCATCATGTTCATTGAAAAAGTGGGTAGATACCCCGTCCCTTGTGGGCGGCTTTAATTTTCTGTATGATAGACATAACCACATCCTCCTCTTAACAAAGGCACGAAATTTTTAGCTATTGCTAGAAAGGAAACGGTTTCGGAGGTGTCTGATAGACGGTGAAATTCCGTAGAAGACATTATTTGAGGGCAGGGATAAGGAGTTAAGTCTCCAGGTACAAAATTGAATTATGCGTAGGGCTCCAGTCAATGAGCCTATTGCGGTCTGTCTTCAGTTACGGAGCTGGAGGAGTTGGTACTGCAAGCCCCATCCCCTCGTGGGTGTGGCAGTTGACTGTCTCGTATCCTCTTAAGGTTCGCTGTGTGAAATGATTTAACTTTCAACGGGCAGAAGTCCCGCTCCATAGCATAAATGGCTAAAGCCATGAAAGCTTAGAGTCGGGACGCGAATAATGTAGGAGGCAGAGCCCCACTGCATTTACAGCGAGTGAATGCCCGACCAAGAATAGAACTTATTGCAAACTTTTTGATGACTATTCCAGATTGATTAGATGATCTCTGGATGAGAGTATACAAGTGGTAAAAGCAGCCCACTAGCTGAGAGTGAAAGTCAGACACGAGTCGGGACCTCCGTAGTCTAGGAAATGTTCAGCAAGCATGACAATTTGTAGGCAGTTGTACCCTTGAAAGATTGCTTTTAGGCATGAAACCATCGTTACGTAAAACAAGTTTGGTCGGTTGTGCATAGCTTTATGGCTACTTGTACAAGAAGTACGCTCTTCTACATGGCGGAAAGGAAAGGGCCTGGGCTACCATTGTGCCGGGGATGTGCATAAAAGTGTGCATCTAGGTAACGGGTGAAACTCTGAAAAGAACTAACCAGGAAACACCAATCGCTCTTGTTGGGAAGCCAGCGCTGTAAAGGTACACCTTTCAGCGTCTGGAAGATGTCACACCCCAACCCTGGATAAAACTTAGGGTAGGGAATAGCAGCTCAAAAGAGAATAAACCAAAGCATCTATCTATTCAGAGGAGTGACATATGCAAGCTGAAGTGCTACAGCAGTCCTACAAGCAGCAATTGGTCAAAGCAGGAGTAGACTTTCATAGAGCAGAGCAGGCTGCCAATATTCTGACATGGGAGGATCTGCAGCTCATTAGCGAGATTTGGCCGGAGTGGGCGGCGACCTGTTCTCAAACAGAGTGCGAGGGGCTAGCGTCTAGAGAGTCGATGTTGGCTAACGCTCAACCCTTAGTTGCTGTTGAGCAATTTTTTCCATGAGTGAAAAGCCATCTAGTTAATTTTCACTCCATCGTGTTCTATCCCGCTTCCAGCCAAAATCATATTTTGATTCATCAACGCCTATATCTACTAAAGTTTTAGTACAGTCTCCTCCTTTGACAGGGATGGACAATACTACCTGATAGCTACTTATCGCTATGCAGACAGCATCCTCACGAGTGCGAGAATTATCCACCTGGCTATCCGCCTAGTAGTAGTGTGCAGACAGTCTAAGCTTCATAATTAAGTTAATAAACTAAAGGCAATGACCACGCTCTACCATCTCCGCCAAGTCAGCCAAAAGTAGTTTTGTATCGTCTAACACTCCCACGGTAATTGCGTAACAGACACATGCAGACGAATACAAGAGAACTAGTTATTAAGGCAGGTCGCACTGAGAGCCAATATTGGCAGGACTTGTGGCGCTACCGAGAATTGTTTTACTTCCTGGCATGGCGCGACATTCTAGTGCGTTACAAACAGACTGCGATCGGTATTGCCTGGGCTTTGATTCGACCTTTTTTAACAATGATTGTGTTCACAGTTGTGTTTGGCAATCTGGCGAAGTTACCCTCTGAAGGCGCGCCTTATCCAATCTTGGTCTTTGCAGCGATGCTGCCCTGGCAATTCTTTTCCAATGCGCTTTCAGAATCCAGCAACAGCTTGATCACTAACTCTAATTTGATTTCTAAAGTCTACTTCCCTCGCCTGATTGTGCCTGCTAGTGCCGTGATTGTCAGCTTTGTGGACTTTTTGATTTCCGGCATGATCTTGTTAGCACTGATGGCTTGGTACAACTTTGTGCCTGATTGGCGCATATTGACACTACCGTTCTTTATTATGATTGCCTTTGTAGCTTCAATGGGAGCGGGGCTGTGGTTGGCAGCGCTGAATGTCGAATACCGGGATTTTCGCTATATTGTGCCGTTTATCGTGCAGTTTGGTCTGTATGTCTCGCCTGTTGGCTTTACTAGCAGCATTGTGCCGGAGAAGTGGCGATTACTTTACTCTGTGAATCCCATGGTGGGGGTAATTGATGGCTTTCGCTGGGCAATTTTAGGTGGGGAGTCAAAAATCTACTGGCCGGGATTTATGCTATCTGTGGGATTAGTCGCCCTGTTGTTTGCTAGTGGCGTTTGGTATTTCCGCAAGATGGAACGTACTTTTGCTGATGTAATCTAACCAGGAACTGAGCACGTGTCTAATACTGTGATTCGGGTTGAGAACCTGAGCAAGAAATACGGTCTCTCTACTAGCAATGGTTTAGTGCCGTTTACAGCGACATGTTGCGCCGCTGGAGCAGCAAAACATCTTATCTAAAGGTCAATCGGTTGAAGTAGTGAGTAAACAATTGGCCAACTGATGAAAAAATTGCCAGTAACCAACTGGATCTCAATGTATTCGTACTTGAACAGGTAATATGAGCTGCACGCAAATCACTAGCTCTATTGTTATTCGCCCTCAAGGTTGTCTGGATCGTAACAATGCCCGTAAGTTGCTGGAATGGATCGCTGACATCCTACGAGGATCTCCGGCTATTTGTGTGGTGGATATGACCCATATCGAATTCATAGATAGTTCGGGATTATTTTGCTTAGTTGAAAGACTCCTCGCTGCCCGCCAACAGAAGTGTAACCTGGTCATTTGCAACTTGCAATCTCCAGTCAAAATGGTTTTTGAACTTGCTCAGCTTGACCGGGTTTTGAAATTTTTAATATTTGGGAATTCCTAATTTTGGATGAGCAAATGAAATTAATACTTGTAGAGTTCAAAAAATGAGATTAATAATATTTTTTTAAGTAGGATTACAAAACTATGAATATTATCTTGGTGACAGGATCGGCAGGATTGATTGGTTCTGAATCAGTGCGATTTTTTTGTGAACGTGGCTTCACTGTTGTTGGTATTGACAACAACATGCGTCAGGTTTTCTTTGGTGAAAATGCCTCGACACAATGGAATCGCGATCGCCTCTTACACGATTATGGCGACCGATATATTCACCATACAATTGACATTCGCGATCATGAAGCGATCGCAAAAGTATTTCAGACATATGGCAAGGACATTGACCTGATTATTCATACAGCAGCTCAACCCTCCCATGACTGGGCGGCTCGCGAACCCTACACTGACTTTACAGTCAATGCCAATGGCACCCTAGTATTACTAGAAAATACCCGTCAAACTTGCCCAGATGCTGTATTCATTTTTTGCTCCACTAATAAAGTTTATGGAGATACTCCAAATTTATTACCACTGGTTGAGCAAGAGCTGCGCTGGGAGATTGAGGAGACACACCCTTACAGCAAGGGTATTGATGAAACTATGAGTATTGATCAGTGCAAACACTCTTTGTTTGGAGCTTCTAAGGTTGCAGCCGATGTATTAGTTCAGGAATATGGACGTTATTTTGACATAAAAACTGCGACTTTCCGAGGGGGGTGTTTAACAGGTCCTAGTCACTCTGGCACTGAATTGCATGGTTTCCTGTCTTATTTGATGAAATGTACAATGATTGGAAAACCTTACCAAATCTATGGTTACAAAGGCAAGCAGGTTCGCGATAATATTCATAGCTACGATTTAGTTAATGCTTTCTATCATTTTTACCAAGCTCCTCGTGTAGCTGAGGTTTATAACATCGGTGGCAGTCGTTTCAGTAATTGCTCGATGTTAGAAGCAATTCAAGAGTGTGAAGCGATCACCCAGAAAAAACTCAACTGGAGTTATGCAGAAACAAATCGAATTGGAGACCACATCTGGTGGATTAGTGATGTAGAGAAGTTCAAGAAGCACTATCCTAAATGGAATTTGACATACAGAATCCAGGATATTTTGAAAGAAATTTTTACACAGAATATCAGTCGATGGATTTAAGGATATGCAAGTGAATGCATCTCTACTTTCCACACCTTGTTCTTTTTAAATTAGTCCAGTGATTTTGAAAAAGCTATTACGACAACGAGTATTTAAGTTTCTTCTAGGCGGCGGTGTATCAACAGTAGTCAACGTGTTACTCATTTTCGCCATGATTGAGCTGCTGGGGCTTGATACACCTGTTCTGCGGAACATAGCTAATGCAGCATCAATCGAGCTGTCATTGCTGTTTAGTTTTTTCGTCTATCGGACTTGGGTTTGGCCAGGGAGTACTTGGACGGTTCGAGAAGTTTTGTGGCGACAGATCCCTCTCTACCACGTATCAGCTGGAACGGCTGTGCTTATTCGGATCTTAATTTTGTTTCCTTTATTAGATTGGTTAGGTATTAATTATGCGATTAACACCTTAGTGGGTGTGTTAGTAGGTGCTGCTTTCACCTATGTGATTAGTGACCGATTGGTGTTTCGAGCAAAGTGAGATTCTCTCGAGGTAAACCTTATGACTCAACAAGTTTTTATTACGGAACGAGATACTCGATCTATTAAAACTCTGGGACTCCGCGAGCAGTATCGAGATCAGTATTGGCGTCGAAGAGATCCAATCTCTGAGGATAGGCTCCTGTGGAGAGCACAGACCTTCCGTCACATGGTCCATCTTCTTCCGAACCAGACTATTTTAGAGCTAGGTTCCGGCCAAGGTCTCTTTACTCGACAACTGCTCCGCGTTTCTCGCGGCGAGAATCCCATTACTTCGGTAACGTTCAGTTCTGATAATACCCGCCCGGAAGGGTTGCCCGAATCAGTGGAGTTCCTCAACGCCTCCTCTGTTCCCGAGGTACTTGCAGGGAGGCGTTTTGACTTTATCGTCGCGATGGATATTTTGGACAAACGCAATTGTGCGTGGTTTCTCCAGAACGTCTACGAATTGCTGAACCCAGGTGGGCAGGTCATTTTTTATGAGAGCAACCCATGGAATGTGGTTCTTAGACTCCGTCAATCAATATCCCGATATTTTGGGCAAAAGGATCCGAGGCGACTGCTGAATCGTCCCGACCTTTATGAGTTGATATCCGAACTCGGCTTTATTAGAACGTTTGCGGTTTACAATGACTTTGTTTACGCACCCCTTACACGATCGCTCGTGTGGTTGTTGCGGAACGTCTCAATCCTGCTAGAAAATGCCCCTGGGATCCAAACCTTGGCCGGCTCCATTCTTATCCATGCTCAAAAACCCCCCCGCGTGGTTGAGCGCCCCAAAATTTCTTTATTCGAGCACGAGCAGTTACGGGGAGCTGTTTCCGTAGTGATTCCCTGTCATAATGAAGAGATGAATATCGAGCCGCTGATTACTCAACTTAGGGTGTTTTTTGGCGAATATATTCATGAAATCATACCCGTTGATGATAATAGCAAAGACAGCACCGCTGAAGTAATTCGAAGACTAGCTAATGAAGATCCGCTCATTAAGCCGGTTTTTCGTTCTCCGCCAAACGGCGTGGGCAGAGCCATTGCGGATGGTTATCGAGTAGCTACAGGCCGCTATGTGTTGTCTATGGATTGCGATTTTCAGCACCTCTTACCCGAAATACGGGATCTGTTTGATGCGGCGGCAGAGGGATACGATGTCGTTGTTGGCAGCCGTTTTTCTCGCCACAGTGTACTGCTCAATTATCCGTTTCAAAAAATCTTTGTCAATCGCGGATTCCATCTGTTGGCTCAGATCATGTTTCTTCGCCATTTTCGAGACCTAACGAATAACCTTAAACTCATTCGTCGAGAGGTGGTCGAGAAGCTCCAATTGACACAGCCAGGCTTTGGCGTCAATGCCGAGACAGGACTTCAGCCGCTCTTAATGGGTTACTCGGTAAAAGAAGTTCCGATATCTTGGATTAATCGCACTCCAGATATGGGGGTGTCTTCGTTTCGTTTGGCACGCGTTGGTGGTGGGTATGTGGAGGTCTTATTTCGGCTGTGGCTCAAAACTGTCTTTGGTAGCGGACGAAGGGTGTTTATAAAGAAAAAGAGAAGACAGTAGGTTTAAGTGTCAGAACTAAATTTTCGCTTTTTGAGCACAACCGCATCTTTTGGTATCCTGGCTGCAAAGCTCGGAATAACCACCTCTAAGCAATTCATGAACTTTCCCCACTGTCACTCAAAAGCGCTACTATGCCCTGTAAGGATTTGGTGCTTTTGAATCTGCTGAACGATTTTGTCAAGCGTTTGATGAAGTGCGCAACTTTTTCTGAGCGCGAAGACATATGACATAAGTGATGTCTCTATCTGAGCGACGCAGTCAATTTGTCATTCGAATGCAAGAGTTACGCTCAGCGTTCCCGGCGGTATAGGCCACGAGCAGAGAGCGCGAACCAGATTCTCCCACAGAAGTGTCCTCAAATTGAAACTCAGTTCTTACACTTCCTTGTTAACCTGCTTAAGCAACAGGGATATTCTGAGCTATTTTTTGAGCAATTAATTATTAATGAAAAAAATTAATATTTAATTTATGAAAACAGGTATAAAATTCTACAATTATCTTGTTGTTTCCTTGTCTACAAAAACACCAATTGATGGACGTTTATTAGTTTTAATATCATTAACAATCTATTTATCGTTAATAGTTATTTCCAGGGTGTTGACAAAATCTTATGAATTCTGGAGTTACTTTGGAGTTCCAGCGAGGCCTCGACCATTTGGTGATATGCGGGTTATTACTTCTGGCTTTGAGTGCCATAGGTTGGGATACGATGTTATTGTCGAAAACCCCTGTAACCCATGGCCAGTTTTTTCTCAGGTAAATTATCCCAGAATATGGATGGCACTTGCTCCGTTGGGATTAGATCAGAGACATACTATTTTTATTGGAATATTTTTTGCATTAATGTTTTTCCTCATGGTCTTTCTGATAATTCGACGTTTGAACTACAGCGAGGCTCTAATATATAGTATTGTTTTGTGCTCTCCTTCCGTAATGTTAGGGGTAGAACGTGGCAACAATGATTTAATTATTTTTGTTATACTATCTATTTCTTTACTGCTTATAAATAGTCAAAAAAGCATTTGGCGATTTTTATCATATTTTGCAATTATGTTTGCTGCAATTTTAAAGTTATATCCAATATTTGCCTTTACAGTACTTCTTAAAGAGAAGAAAAAAGATGTGTGTATTGTGGCTTTTTCTTGAAC
>QQTW01003350.1_pt1 | contig 11824 bp, 10 predicted proteins | sample 1904831 | NCBI WGS metagenome assembly QQTW01 (sample SAMN09435610, study PRJNA476489) | Subsurface metagenome, whole genome shotgun sequencing project. | reverse complement strand
GTGCAACATAATCATAGTGGTTCAACCGCGTGATGGCATCAACCTTGCCGCCAATATAGTACTCCTGGGCTGTGTTGAAGAGGTACTTGATCGCTGGGTGATCCTCGTCCCCCCCAAAAACCTCCTTCGCCTCCTTTTGCCTACGTCTTGTCAGGGGGTACCCGGCACACGGCCTTTGTGAACGGACTCACTTGTTCGGCTTGTAGATGTCGTCAATGGTAAGTATGGCAAGATTCCGGTCGTCTCGAAAGTCACGGAGCGTGGCCCTTGTTCCAGGCTTCAATCCAGCTTGGTTGAGGATGGCCTCTGAAACATCTAGACATATCGGCATGCTGAAGAGGTTGCCGTCGGTCAAACGCAGATTTTCAACCACTCTGCACTCCGGTCAGCACAGGGGCAGCGAGAACAGCTCATAAGTCCATACTCGTTGTAATCCTTTTCGTTCATAAAGCCTAGTCAGGCGCCAGATTAGTCTTAGCCCGCAGCTGGGCCTCCCGCAAGACGTAAGAAAACCAAATCCGGGCGAGATCTTCGACAACGATCGCTAAGGAGGACACAGCTGATGGAAAATAGGCGCCATGCAAGAAGATTAACGGAGTACCGACAGCCTTTGAAATGTGTGACACGTACCCTCAAGCGGCGAGAAGCCACCGCTCATTATCAATTCGAGATCGCACAATTGTCTTTCTGTTAGGACGATTGCGGGCAAGCTTTCTGCTTCATCCTCCAGCTCTGTATTTTTCCGAGCATCACGAGCGAGGAGATCCTTCAAGACGCCCCCGTGCGGCTCGTTGGCCATGACGCCGCTTTGCCGTACAGTTGTCTAAGAAACCGTAGTCGGGTAAGTCGTCGCACGAATACTAGGAAAGACTGCAGCGAGTATGTTCTTTATATATGCAAGTTTGACCAGGAGATTTCATCTGGGTTTCAGCAACAACTTGCCCGGTTCTTCCGGATGTTCGGCTCAAGTAAGGAAGAGGTTTGTGTTATGCGACTCGAATTGTAAGCCTCCACGGAAAATTGCATTTGCGCCAGCAAGTCGTACCCTATCTGCCAAGGCTTTTAAGTCTCGTTTGCTGGGTCTTCCTAATTGCGTGACCAGGAGTGGAGTACGAGCAGGACAGAGTAGGCCTGCGCATTTATCTCCGTGGGATGTAGTATCGCGGGATACAAGATTTGGAAGGACATGACGCGTGAGTAGGAGAGCAAGCCCCGCATTTATTTTCCGAGGATACCGCCGGCCTCTGGGCTTTCTAGAAAAGAAAGACCAAACCTGAATAGAAGTTGGTCGTTACTAGTTATACGTCTATTGGACCTCATTTTATCCTACTGATGACGCCAAGCCTACGCAAGCACTGTAAATCGATACGGCACTTGAGGCCCCGGATACCACCACGATCTTCCATCGCTATGCATCGACAATCTACCTGGAACTCCACGCTATGCCTTTGACGCGCATGTGATGTAGATCAGGTCTCAAGCAGTCACTTCCAGGTTGCCGAGAGCTTCGTGAAGCGCCTCTTCTCGCTTCTTCGTCTCTTGCTCCTGCAAGTATTGGGCAAACTTCGACCTTGGGTTGTGGATCCCGCATTCGCTTTTCTGCTGGCCTTTCCATCGGCCTGCCCGCTCGTCTTCTCCGGCTCTGATCGGCTGCGTCGAATGCCAGTCGCCAATGCTCTTGTAGCCACGGTCCAAGAGCTCATTGTATGGTACTCGGTTCTCTTTGACATAACCTTGCACTTGCTGGAATGACCAGTTCGCCAATGGGTTGACTTTGATTAAACCAGCCTCGTCCACTTCGATCACATCCAGATCCCCACGTTTTCCCCCTTGACTCCGCCGTCGACCTGTTAAGACAGCAGCTACCTGCAATTCCCGGTAAGCTCGCTGGGCCGGCTCGACTTTGGCTATCCAATCATAGAGCTCGTCGTTTGTCTGCCAGAGGTTGTCGCCATGCTTTTGCACGAACTCTTCGGAAGTATCTACTCCATCCGGTTTATACACATGGACGTTGACCAGCGGATACTCGGACCGTATGCGATCTACCAGGGCGAGGGTCTCGGGAAAGTGATGTAGGGTGTCGAGGAAGATAAGATCTACCATTTGGGGCCTGGGGATCTTCATCTTTGAAAGCATGTCCAAGGTCGCCAGACCCGTAAGGCCAAATGCAGTCGTCTGGAAGAGTCCAGGAAGTGAGGTAATGCACCATCGGAGGATCTCTTAAGGAAGTGTTAGTGAGCAGCTACCGGAGCCATGGAACCCTGAAATCTTACCTTGAGGCTCGAGGAACTGCAATTGACGGTTTAGGAAGGCAAGGTGGGGCTTCGTAAAATAGATTTCGGGTAAAGAAGACTCGCTGCCGCTTCCACTGACGTATCCCGATTCTGTCTCATGGACGGACATGACGTCTGTGTCCATAATGGGAGTGAAACTCAATGGCATGATCTGAGATGTGGGACACTTGGAATCGGAGTGATATTAAGCACAGAGGCTACTATCGGCGGGCTTGCGGAGGGAAAGCGCAACGGAAGCAGACGAGAGAAGACACCAGAAGTAGAAGGAGAAGCTCTTCGGTAACGGGAGCGATGACGGGGGTGCCATGAGTGCGACATCCCAGAAGGAATAGAAATTCTTTGTTGTGGACTTGCAAAAAAGCGCTAATATTGCGTGCTCAACGCTAAAATGGGATATCTGACAAAGCGAGCGATGTCTTTCGATGACGCCCGGAGGTCTTGCCGGCCAATGCACTTGTAGAACCCCTTTGGTCATGATTATTGAATCGATCAGGCTTCCTAAGGTACTCGGATAGGTCCGCTGTCGAGGAGGTTGACCGGAGGACTTTCGGAGTGGCCCAAAATGGTGGGAACACCCATCCCGATCCTATCCTTGTCTGGTGGCTTTTCCAATGCTGAGTAGGTCAATGGATATGTAAAGTAGGCTTGTGGAGATGAAAGGACTTAGAAAAAAGTGAGTACTATCAGTCCGTGCCCACTGAACAGTAGGTGACGAGCGATCAAAATAGTAATAGTCATCACTTATGTAATCGACCTATTCAGCAAGCGGGTAAACAAAAATCGGCACACTATAACAAGCCCCTGATCAGATATTATTAGCCTTCTCAGGTTTCTAAAAATTAAATATCAAGGACTAGATCGGGGGCGAATAAGATACTAATGTTACGAGAATCCATTTTAGGGTATTTAATCGAGTCTGACTACCTACTGAGGGAAAGGCTTTGATGGCATCGGAAAACATTTTGGTGTGCCCCTTTTGCTTGGCACAGTTTTTTTTCTATTGCTTTATCACCGCATGATACTCGAATTAACATACCACACACCTAACTTTTGAACAGTCTATTTACGGGAGCTAAGTTAGCTTATCTTGGCATTCCCCATCAGAACTACCGATACCAGCTATCTTCAACGAACGAGCAGCAACTATAACAGGATCGTATCCGGGAAAAGGCAGGAAAAAAAAACTACGAATAGGATATTTATGAAGAATTAAAATCTTTAAAAATACGTGGTTAATAGGGCGTAAATGCCTGCCAAGCTATTAGCGCTGTTCAAAAGGTAGGTGTGTTCAAAAGGTAGGTTAGTTCGAGTAGATGTCAGGGGCAACCATCTACCTCAGGTATTAATACATTGGAGCTGCTCTCTATGATACCCCGCTAATTGGTTCATCTAGTGGAGAGATCCGAATAGGAAGCTACTTCGCATAGGGTATCCCAGAACCGCTACGTTGTACGATTACCTCTTTGGTCATGACAGGAAGTGGCATCGTCCAGTGAGAGCATCATGTTGCGCCTTGCAAAGTACCATGGTGGACTGCGAATCTCGATACGTCGTGCGAATAAAGCTGTTTCAGAAGAGTTGGAAAAGGCATGGTGCTTCATGTGGTATATAATATGATAATGATGACATGTGATTCCAAATCTACCGTACTCGAATGCGCGCAACGGGGAATTTAGACTTGTGAATCGCTGCTTTTTCAGATTTTGTGGTTCCTTTTGCCTTTGCACAGAGAGCAAGGAATCCAGTCGCCCTTACTCGCAGCAGTCGTAAAACCCGCTACCTTGCATGACGATACTTTTTTCCTGACAATGTCGGAATACAAGCATCGGGCCATGCGCATCAGGAATGCTCTTGATGCTGTCTCACTCTGCGAACACATAAACCTCTAGGACCCTTCCCATCTTATTCAGAGTGTCAGTCTCTGCACTGTAACCACCATCTTTGCAGCGTTTGAACTTTTTAGAGTCGAACCGTTTCGACATCGCGTCTACGACATCGCTACCTATCTCGTTTACTTTGTCCCGCTTAGGCGCAGGCGATTCAAACATATACCGTTGTGAATCCGACAGGCTTCATGATGACAACGGCAGCGGCAGTCCAGTCCGTGATCTGGGGATAGATCTCCAGTACGACTGCGTTTGGGTGCAGTAAAGGAAACTAAGCGGACGTCCTCCAGACCAGCTGATGTCTACTTCGACGTTACCCTGGAGCAACCGATGGTCCGTCTCCCAGACTACGAGTATGGTAAGTAAGCCAATGGTATGGATGGTGAGACCTTTACAGAGAAGTCGTACGAATTCTCGTTAAAGGCGAAAAAGCCATGAGCCTATCTTGTTCCTTACCATGTCACTCCACTCATGTCTCCCGAATTCAAGCTCACTAATCATTTCTTCAAGCACACCCAAGGGAGACTCCTACCACCAATCACCCTAGCATCGAATATCCACAGCCCCAGGGTAGCTGCTCCGAAGCCAAACGCAGCACATGTTGCCAATCGCGCCATTTTTCCATCTGTCGAAGCACCACAAGTGTACCACCCTTTATCATGGGACGGTGAGGAGATTCAGACTCAGGGCCATGGGTCCCACAGATTGGTTGCAGTTCAATTCGAGCCCCAGCTAGCGTGCACCGATAGAAGTTTCAGACAGAAGCCACTTCACAAAACCTCGAGGTCCACAGAGCTGAGGCGACAAGCGGGCCAGGCACATGTTGGTCCACATGGCGGACCCCCCTGGATCGACGAACAGACCAAGCCTGGCACAAGTTCTCTGCTGCCGAGTCCTGAGCATGTCCGCCGCGAAGACCCAACCACCCCCCCTCGGCAGCCCAAACTACGCACTCAAGCGTTCAGCAGGGAAGGAAACGTGGGGGAAGCGGTTTTGGCCCCCAAGATCATAGTGCGGGATGCAGCGCTTACCACTTCCAGCAACTAACAACCGTCACGAGTCCTTCCAAGCCTCGACTAATTACTATCTCGCCCCGAACGCCCTTGTCAAAGACCAATTATACCAACCAGCTACTCGGTTCGAGTGTTGGCCGGCGCTTGTCTCAGCTTTCAGCCCTGACACACCACCCGAAACGCCTGATATCGTGAATCAGATCAATGTATGTGAAGATCCAAAGCGTCCAACAGTCGAGAAGCATGTCCACAGGGGCTTGGATTCGAAGAGCTACTATCCCATCACGCCGTCCACTTCGTGTGGTCCCACTCCCTTTGACAGGCTTACAACTTCGTCATGTTCTGGAAATCTTCGCTGGGATCATCCCACAATGACCCAATTCGACCCGGCGACAGCGTGGATTTTGCAAGAGCTGGAAGTACGTCTGAGAGACTTTCCGATGGCAGCGTTACGACTCAACTCATCTGTCATCGAGCGCATTCGTTCCAAAACATTAGGCCCACCCTATCACGATTCGAACACTGCTCGTCGCCAATCGTCTACGGCTCCGCACAGTCGCTACTCCCCATACAAGCCGGTGGTAGATACCAGCGTCACTGCTTCGAGCCTACGGCAGCATGATGCATCTCAAGTGACCCAATCATCACATGGTATCGACCCAGATCCGACTGCTTTCGCCCTGCAGAATGTCTTTCCCAGCGCCCGTCCGCACCATCTTGAGTCCTTGCATGCAACGTATCTTGCATTTCACTACGTGGTCAGCCTCCCTTCGTCCGAGTTGGCCGCTGTATCCGCCTCCGAATCTGTAACAACTTCCTACGCCACCTCGGCAGAGCACTCGAGATCCTCATCTATTATCTCAAACGTGCCACCAAAAGTAAGAGCAATGCTGGGCCTTGAATCTCCGGCGCAGGCCTCGACGTTGCTGCCATCGCCCGCAAAGTCTTGGTTCAGGGCAAGCACGCCAGAGTTTGACCCAGAGCTACGAAAGCGGCTCGAAAGTGTGGAAGTGCTGCTGGAGGACTCGGTTCGTAGATTTCTTGTAGATGTCCAAGGGCGGTCACTAAGAAAGCAGGATGATGCGCTTGTAAGGGCTGTGGGAGAAATCGTCAAGCTTGGGGAGAGGAGACGTGAACTCGGGCCGTAGCAACTAAATGATGACCTTGTTTTTGATGCACACTGTCCATGGTTGCACGTATGGCAAGAACGAGGGCATAAGATCAGAACCACGACAATAAAGAGGTAGAAGCGTAGGGCTGACCTGAAATCGGTGTCCTCTTCCTTCCAAAATCGCAGGTCGCAGGGCTAGTACCACGAGCTGCGTGGGAAAGCCTCTACGAACAGACCTTTCCTGCACACCATTCTGAGACAGCATGACAGTGATCGTAGTACAAGGTGAACCTACAGAGAGACGAGTTTGACAAGCTTCGCGCGAGCGGGCTGGGAGATCCCCAAGCAGATCAACACTTACATTGTTCGCTTAGCCTTGGCCTGTTCTACCCATGCTGTTCTTCAAAGCAACTTTTCAGACACCAACGAGGTGCCGTCGCAATGCATAGAGCTTTCAGGTGACTCCGTCCAACGAGGTTGCAGCCCAAGAGGATCCAAGAGGACGAGGGTCAACAGAACTTCCTGCAAGACCTTAAGAGGATATCTCACAACAAACGCGAAGCCAAAACACCCAGAGAAGGTCGGTATCCACCAAGCTATGAGACCGCTCCGCCAATCAGGTTCCTCTGTAGAAAGAGTTCCTTATCCTTACACATCCTCGATGACTCTAATCGACTTCCCTTGCTGACCACCTATATTCGTACGTCCAGATCTCTTGACGGTCCGCACCACGTTCTTCCGAACGCTATGGGCAGCAGTTTTTATGTTTCCCCGCCTGCTGAACGGTCTTTGGCCTCCCTCCTGCCCAACTTTGCTCTCATCAGCGGCCGCTTCCTCGACTTCCTCCTTTAACGTAAGCGCGGCGGAAGTGCGGCGGCGAGAGTAAGTGACTACCGTCTTCATCTGAGACTTCTCTAGAACCGGCGTGCTTCTGTTCCTTCGTAAGAGAGCTTTTGAAGGTAGCTTCACCGATGGCTTCTGTTCCTTCTCCTTTTCCTCCTCCTCCTCCGCTTTGCCAAATCGCACATTGGCCAGCTTATCCGTCGTCTGTATCTTGGCGTCGTTGAAGACCTTCTTGATTCCAGAAGGTAGGTTGATCTTCCTCTTCTTAGTCACAGTCTCAATTCCAACTTCAAACGCTTCGTATATCTTGCGTTTCCCGCCTGTAGTGATAGGCTTCAGTGCATCTTTGATCTCCTTGGGTTTGGGGCCCAGAACGCCACGGCACGACGGTGCCCCGCATCGGCATTGCTGGACATTCTTCACTGAGTAAGGGTTGAAGTTATAGTCGTAGGTGAGCTCCTCCCCAGTCATGATGCCATTTTCGCCAGCAAAGAGGGCCATACGAGGTTTGCCGGCGACAGTCATTTTAATCATTTCGCAGTTCGGCTCGCAAGAGTGGTTTATAAAGCGAGCTATCGAGCCTCGAGTTGCGTCCAAGATCATTCTTTGATCAAACTCCATTAGGTAGAAACACTGCACGCGAGTGAGCAGAGTGTCTACAGCAGGACAGATTGTTAATAGGATACCTCATTGTCCTTGTAGCGGTTCTCCATGCGTTCGTCGCACTCATCTTGTGTGATGATCTCCCCCGTGTATTCCACTATAATCTGGTTTGGTTCAAAGGTACGGTTGCTCCTCACGCCGTACCCGCGATCGGCCGTCTTGATCACCTCAACCCCTATGTTGTATTTTCCCCCTTTCTTATGTCGTTGTTTTAGACCTTCGAAAGCTCGATTCTGACAGTGTTCAGCACCAACATTGCAATTGTTGTCGTCGCATTCGTAGAACATGTGACGATTTAAGCAATCGTGATCGCAACCGTATTCCGGGTTGCAGACACATCGTGAAGCTTCTAGCCTTGATTTCCTCCAGACTGCGGCGGCATCCCCAATGAAAACATCTACCACAGGTCTTCAGTAGCACTCTTGGCTTGAACAATCATTGGCTTACTCTTGTGTGTTTTCTTCCATTCGTCGGGTTTCGGCTGTCCAGCCGGCAGCGGCGAGAAGACATTAAATGGCAACTTAAAGTCTCGCCCTGTCTCCAGTATCCGTTGCCCGGCAAACATGGGCAACGGTAGCATTGATCGCCGCTTGGAGGCGGCGCTCGGAGTGTTAGCCTTCTTCAGCTTGTTTTTCACCGTCGTGAAACGAGGGTCGAAATCTGGATCTTGGCCCACATAAAGGCCCTGGCTCAACCATTTCTTGACTGGCAACTTCGTAGGCCTCTTGTGAGCTGAGATTACGAGCGAGGGACGGTTCTCGAGACTGCTCTCTCGCCGTAGTTTCTTGCCGACCGGGCCTTCGTAAATCCGCTTTTCGGCATTTCCCTGGTTGACCGACGAGGTGTTCTCTGCTCCGGAGCTTATATCTGCTCGCCCACGTTTACCAAGCACGGATTTTGTGTGCTCCATCACGCTAGAGGCAAAGTCTAGAACATTTAGGCGTGTGGATCTGCGCTTCTTCGCGCCTTCATCCGAACGTGAAAGTATGCTGAGGCTATCCCCGGGTAGAGATGCTAGGCTCCAATGTTGGTCTAAGCCCAGCGTACTTTGCTGGATGAAGTACGTTGTAGGATTACCTATCCCATCCACAAGAGTCTCGCCCGAAATTGCCCGGCTGCAGCTGTCGACGCCTGCTTTCCTGTAGCCATGCTTCGCACTCCCTGAAAGCACGTTCTCATTGTAGCTCGAGATGTTGGACCCTCGAGCACGGAGTGACCTTAATCCTTCTCCGCGCTGCCTTGGGTCGGGGGTGGTGTCCAACACGATGCTGACTGTGTCACCCATGCTGGTTGCAGGCGTGGAGTCCTTGTCTCCCTTTGAAGAGCTGCCACTCATACTGCTCGGTAAGGTGGAGTTCATTGAATCTGAACGCGTCATAGTTGGCTGGATAGCCGTCTTCTTCTTTGCAAAGCTTTGTAAGAAGGACAGCATGGCGTATGTTGATGAATCGGGAGGATGCGGATACACTGCGATAAGTCTTGAGTTGCTGGTGGCACGATACCTAGGATTCGGTCGTGGCTAGTCAGAAATCTTGGTCCAGGCAATTTTCATGTATGGATGAGTCTGTGATGTGAAGGTGGGTGAAAGTGAAGACCTAAAGGTTGTGAGGTTGGTTCCTGTCGTGTTTCGCGTGCATGGAAAACAACAATATACATTGCAGCCAGTGGCAACGGCGTAACATTCCTCGTCGTTCGATACCCCACAAAATGGGGACGAGCAAACGAACATGGCTTACAGGTTTCAAATTATTCTGAGTAAATTACAATATATACACCCTGGCTGGCAACGACCCCAGAGTCCCCAATCCCGCTCCATTTTTGCTGGAAAGGCCACGCGAATGACCAAGAGTAGATCGAGAGCGCTACGGTATGAGGCGCCAAAGCAAAATGACGGCCATGTTTCGCAAATAGCGATGTCGCAGAATGAAAGTCACTCCATCAGCTTCCCTGTAGAGATGTCGGGCCTTGGAAGGATGGCTTTGGTGCACCGACATCCTGCATCTCCATGCTACCACCGCCTTGCTGCCCCGACGCTAAGGCTGCTATCCTTTGACCATTGCGTTCACCAAAGCGCCGGTCACCCTCCTGGTACTCCTTTTGAAAATGTAGATAGGTTGGCGTTCGAGGTCTCAGTAAGACCACAGCCCAGTTCAGAACGAAATTGCCCTGCGAAAACGGCCGGTGTCGGTCTTTCTTTAGGAACTTGTGAGAATTCAGGTACTCCCGGGTCGTCTCGCCCCGACCCATCAGGTACAAATGATATACCCAAAGACATAGAGGATAGGGCGCTGCCAATAGCCCGTAGAGGAACATAGCGAAAGGGACTCTCTGTCTGTCGACTGACTGAGCGAAGGAGATGCCCTGCTCCGATTTGTACCGCAAGCAATGCCCCAAGCTCACGAAGGAAAGAAAGATACCGAGAAGCGTTCCGGTGCTGACGAAGGTTAAAAAAAATCGGTAGTTACGCCGGCCAACGCAATTGTTAATCCACACGCAGTGATGATCCTGGGTTTCGATACAGTTGTCACAAATACGGCAGTGGTGGCATCGTAAAGGCCGCCAAATATTGCACGTCTTGCAATATTTTGTGGGTACATCCATCGCAGACGTCCCAGGCAGGTGTGATTTTACTCGTACCCAGTCAGTCGTTACCGGACCCAACGTCAGCGGGTCATCCGAATTTTCCGGCACTATCTGCGGGTGTAGGTTTCGCGGTAGGATCTATGGCCCATGATCAGTCCTCGTTTGGTTCTCACCCGGCAATACACGACGTCTTACCGCTGGATCCGTAACAGATGCATGGATGAAAGACGAGATACATATGAAGAAAAGGTATGCGTAAAGCACAGGTATGGCTACCGACACACGCTGTGACAAGTATGGGCCGCTGCGCATCGTCAGATCAACGAACGGTTTCCTTTCTCGGCAGGAAATACTTACGAGAATGTGAAGAATAGGATGGAAGGCAGAACGATAAGTAGACCGCTAATGATGTTGATTGGTCTGTCCCGCGTGTTCTGCAACCGCCCACCCCAACAGAAGATAGTATTACCAGTAAAATATTCGTAGTTGAACCCAGGTGCCTGGACTGCTTTCGATATTACCTTGGCGTTAGTGGAACAAGGGGAGCTGTTGGACGATGAAAGACGTTCGTGGCTAAAGCGGTTATTGCGGGTCTGGTCAGAATGGCTCGTTGGCAGGAGGAAGCTGGGCCGGAAAGATCTCGGCGATCGTCCCACTGTCGAAGGGAACCCACTTCCTTGCGTTCGGTCCTTGTCGGGCATCGATGGTAAGGCATCTGCCTTTAACAAACGATCATTCAGGGGTCGTTCACTCCCACCCCTGCTTTGATTGGTTGCATTCCCGACCAAGCTGACGTTTGTTGTGGGCTGATCTTCGAGGTCCGTGAAGTCGGTAACGATCGATTGTGATGCAGGCTCCATGTTTTGTGAGGTTGCCGGTCCTGCTTGCGTTGTTCTATTCGTCGTATTCGAGCAGACGCTGTTCCTGTTTGTTGTGCTTCCGAAGTCGCTCGCCCCGTCTAGGCTTGTGATTGATGGCCCGCGAGCACTTGGCCTCTTGATCCCTCTTTGAGCCTGCAGACGCTGAGAGCTCATGGGGCGGAAGAAAGCGTGAGAAGCGAGCGAAGGTACATGCGTCCTACTCGTCCGGCTGCTGTTGTTACTTTCCGGCCTACTGCTGTTGGACATGCTTGTACCGGGGCCCCCGAAAGCACCGTTGAACCTCCAATTTCCAAGAGTACGTGGTGAGCCGACTCCACGACGGGAAGTCTGCGAGTGTCCCCAGGAGCGGGGCTGTGACGACATGGCGGACGAGGGTCGGTTGGGTTCATTGGAAAAAGCGCCTCCAGACATTCCTGTACCTGGCCGTAGATAGGGCGCTGCACTTTCCACTCGGTATTCGTCATCATTTTCCGATCCAAGATCTGTCATCTGCGAAGAAATGACGCTTGGCGCTTGCGTCGAACCTGCGGTTGGCAGTACGGTTGGAAAT
>QQTW01003349.1_pt1 | contig 11827 bp, 12 predicted proteins | sample 1904831 | NCBI WGS metagenome assembly QQTW01 (sample SAMN09435610, study PRJNA476489) | Subsurface metagenome, whole genome shotgun sequencing project. | reverse complement strand
ATAATAGTATTAATAGTTCCTCCGATGAAAATTTAATTATATAAATTTATTTAATCGATTATCGTTTATTAATTATTGATTATCAATAAATATTTTTTGATATTTAATAAACTTTAACTTTATTTGAGCGTTCATTAAATAAAAAACACAAACTATGAAAGCTTTAGGAAATTACTCACTCGCTTCTTTCATCCGGTTTATCATTAGTGCGGCCTGGTATATTCAGTTATTATTTTTGGTATTATTGACTTGTGTTGATGGGATAAAGTTTTTTAGATATGGCTCTTATGGTACTAATACTGTTGCAACAACTTTAGACGTACGGATAACCAGAAGTAGGACAGAAAATATAACTACAGTCCCCGGTGCCAAAAAAATAGAGCCATCTACTTTAATGCTTGATTCCGGCAAGCTTATTTTTAGTCATCCAGGCAACAAGCTACTATTGGGTTTTAACCTGCTTTCGCTATGGACTACTTTTGCAATTTCCTTATCTATCACGTATCTATTGCGGCAGGTTTTCCGAAGTTTGGCCCAAAACAATCCCTTTGTATTAGAAAATGCTCGCCGCCTACGCGTGATTGCCATTTTGATTATGCTGATTTCAATTACAACTTTGGCGCACGATGCGACGGTTAACTGGTTTTTGCAACAGAATTTCTTAATTAATAATATATATGGGGCTATCCGGGCTCCTATGGTTATTGATGTAAAAACTTTATTTGCGGGCTTAATCGTGCTTGTTATTGCAGAAATATTCCGGATTGGAGCGCACATGAAAGAAGAACAAGAACTAACGGTTTAGCACCATGCCTATATTGATTAACCTGGACTTACAGTTAGTAAAAAAGAAAATGTCGTTAACCGAATTATCGGAGCGGGTAGATATTACGATGTCTAACTTATCTATCTTGAAGCAAGGAAAGGCCAAAGCAATCCGCTTTTCTACGCTCGAAGCTATTTGCCGCGAACTCGATTGCCAGCCCGGCGATATTTTAGAGTATAAACCCTGACCGGTAATTTATTTTCTACACGCGTTACCTGAGTTTTTTAGCTCAGAGAGTAACACGTACCATCCCTTAATTTTTAAAAATACATGCAGATACAACAAAAAGGCCGCGTTCTCTTAAAACGCGGCCTTTTTTACATTGAAAATTTAAAATTTACACTACCGGGTATTTCCATTCGCCGCGGTACTCGCGGCTGAGCAGTTTGTTAGCCTCTGGATCGTTCAGAATAACTTCTTTCTCGCCATCCCAGATAACACTGCGGCCTAGTTTCATAGACAGCATACCCAACAACGCCATATTGGTGGAGCGATGGCCAATTTCGATGTCGCAGATAGAGCGTTTTTTGGCTTTAATAGAAGCCAGGAAATCGGCCCAAAGCTCTTTAATATTCTGGTCGTCGGGTTTGTGGAGTTGCGGGGCCTGGTGAATGGGGGCTTTTTTAGAATCGGTGGGGTAAAAAGTCCAGCCGTTTTGCCAGCCCATGTGAAACGTTCCTTCGGTGCCGTAAAAATAGCAACCTACGTTTTCGCCTTTTTCGGCGTTGTTAGCGGCAAATAAACGATGTTCCCAATTTACCGTGAAATCTTCGAACTCGTAGGTAGCTACCTGATGATCCGGGGCATCGGTGTTATCTTTCCGGATGGCCCGGCCGCCGGTCGAAAATACTTTTTTCGGAAACTTTTCTTCGGTCCACCACAAGATTTGGTCTAACCAATGAATGCCCCAATCGCCGAGTTGCCCGTTGGCGTAATCCAGAAAAGACCGGAACCCACGCGGGTGCATAGCCGGGTTATATGGTCGCAAAGGAGCTGGCCCGCACCACATATCCCAATCCAAGCCTTTGGGTGCTTCGGCATCTGGTTTTACTTCGCCGGGGCCGCCGCCGTAATGCACGAACGCCCGCACCATGCCAATCTTACCGGCTTTCCCCGATTTTAAAAAATCCATGCCCGATACATTATGCGGCGATACGCGGCGGTGCGTACCCACCTGCACCACGCGGTCGGCGTCGCGGGCGGCTTTTACCATGGCGCGGCCTTCGTAAATGGTATGGCTAATAGGTTTTTCTACGTACACGTGGGCGCCTTGCTGCACGGCCGCAATGGTAATGAGCGGGTGCCAGTGGTCGGGGGTAGCTACAATTACAATTTCGGGTTTTTCTTTGCTCAGCAATTCCCGGAAATCGCTGTATCTTTTTGGTTTATCCTGGGTTAGTTTTTGTACTTCGGCGTACGATTTTTCTAATTGATTCTGATCTACGTCGCACATGGCTACCACTTTGCTTTCGCCGGCGGCAATAGCTTCGCGCAAGATATTAGTGCCCCACCAGCCCGCGCCAATCAGCGCCGTGCGGTAAGGACGCGTTTTACCCGCTACCGAAATAGAAGGCAAGGTATAAGCCGAAAAAGCCAGACTGGCCGCAGCCGATGTTCTGATAAAATGACGACGATCCATAATTTTTATTTTTTGAGATTTAAACGCTGATTAGTAATTCAGAATAAAGGCCAGCCGAGCCAAACAGTTCTGAGCCAGGTAACCAAATATCTGCTCTGGCTTGTCAGTTTCAGGCGGGCTTCTTCAAATCTATCGGGTCTGGTGCAAAAATCAAAATTTATGCTGGTTAGCCAATGATTATTATGTCTGATTTATTTCTTAGCTTCAACTATTATTTTGTTTTACATGGCTCATGAATAAATTTGCTTTATCTGTTTTTTTTATTTTTGCCAGTTTTAGTACTTCTGCCCAAAATACCTTGCCCGCTTTTACCGCCGAAGCCAACGTTTTTTTTAAAAAATTTGTAGTGGATGGCCAGGTAGCGTATGCCGCCGTTAAAAAAGAAGCTAAAAGTATTCAATCTTTATCCAGTAAAATCGGTACTGTAAACCTAAGCGATGTGGCCGATAACAGTAAAAAAGCTTTCTATATAAATGCGTATAATTTGCTGGTAATTCAGGCCGTCATTAATCTGTACCCCTTGCAAAACGTCATGGATAAACCTGGTTTTTTTGATAAAACCTTACACCTGGTGGCCGGCGAGAAATTAACTTTAAACAACCTGGAAAAGAAAAAACTGCTGGACCCTTACCGCGACGCCCGCCTGCATTTTGTGCTGGTTTGCGCGGCCGTCAGTTGCCCCCCGCTCGCTGACTTTGCTTATACTCCCGACCAGATAAATACGCAACTCAATATCCGCACCAAGCTGGCCCTGAACAATCCGGCCTTTATCCGGGTTAATACTCCGAAGAAACAAGTACTAATTTCTAAAATTTTTGATTGGTACAAAGCCGATTTTTTAAAAAATAATCAAACGGTGCTAAATTATATTAATGCTTACCGCAGCAACAAAATACCGGAAGATTATCAGGTAGGCTATTACGAATACGACTGGAATTTAAATAAAAAGTAAAGCCGGATAAGCCAATAGTTAATTCTGAAGGCCTGCCAAATACTTATGGTTTAGTTTTAAAACGAGTTATTTAAAAATGCAATACGATTATAAACACCCGCTCAGCCAGCTACAACAATCTTTTACTTACTCCGAGTACGAAGCTTTAATTGATGGCTTGCTGGCCGAAAATAAAACTACCGGCCCTGACCAGGATCCCAAAATGGTGCAGTATACCCAAATGAACCAAGTTCGGATGACCCGGATTGCCCGCACTACCGTTTTGCTGCCCGAAGTGCAGGAAGCGCTGGCACACCTAAGTCGCTCTTTGCAATGGCTTGTTTTAACAGAAGCCTGGTGCGGCGATGCCGCGCAAAACGTACCGGTGTTAGCTCAAATTGCGGAAGCTTCAGCGGGTAAGATTGAGTTAAAATTGCTGCTGCGCGACGAAAATTTAGAGTTAATGGATCAGTATTTAACCAACGGTACCCGTTCCATTCCTAAATTAATTTGCTTTGATGCTACTACCGGTCAGGAGCTAGGTACCTGGGGGCCTCGCCCGGCCGCAGCCCAGGAGTTGTACTATGCTTTTAAAGCAAACCCGGTTGGTACCAAAAAAGAATTTATCCAGAATGTGCAACTATGGTACGCCCGCGACCGGACCAATTCCATGCAGCACGAAATGGCCGAGTTGCTCCGGAGCTGGCAATAGGCAAAAAAATTAAAAAAATCTATTTACAGACAGTATGGTTAAAGCAATTCGCACGCGCTGCTCTGCACTCGTAACCTGTTTTATCGCGCATGAAAAAAATAGTGATTATCGGAAATGGCATTGCCGGAGTTACCTTGGCCCAGCACGTGCGGCGGCTTAGCAACCACGACATTCTGATTATTTCGGCCGAAACCGATTATTTTATTTCGCGCACCGCCCTGATGTACGTATACATGGGCCATTTACGAGCCGACCAATTAAAACCAGTGGAAGATTGGTACTGGCCCGAAAACCGCATCGAACTCAAACGCGATTACGTTACCCAGGTAGATACCGCGCACAAACAATTGCACCTGCAAGCCGGCGGAACACTCAGCTACGATATACTGGTAATTGCCTCGGGTTCTAAATCCAATACTTTTAACTGGCCGGGTCAGGAGTTAACGGGGGTGCAGGGTTTATATTCTTGGCAGGATTTAGAACAAATGGAAGCACATACGCCTAAAGTAAAACGCGCCATTGTGGTGGGCGGGGGCTTAATCGGGATAGAACTAGCCGAAATGTTCTTGTCGCGGTGTATTCCGGTTACGTTTTTAGTGCGCGAAAAAAGTTTCTGGAGCAGTGTATTGCCCGCCGAAGAATCCGCGATGGTAACCCGCCACATTCAAAGCCACCACGTAGATCTTCGCCTGGAAACCGAACTCGCCGAAATTTTGCCCGACGAAGCCGGCCAGGTACGCGCGGTACTTACTAAAAAAGGCGAAAAGATTGTTGGCGAGTTTGTGGGTTTAGCCGTAGGAGTACACCCCAATGTCGATTTTTTAAAAAATAGCGGTATTGCGTTAGACAAAGGCGTGCTGGTAAACGAATTTTTCGAAACTAACGTGCCCGAGGTATACGCTATTGGCGATTGTGCACAATACCAGAATCCACCTACAGGCCGCAAACCCGTGGAGCCGCTTTGGTACGCCGGCCGGCAGCACGGCGAAGCTTTAGCACATACCATTTGCGGCCACAAAACTCCTTATCAGCCAGGCGTATGGTTTAACTCCGCTAAGTTTTTTGATATCGAATATCAGGTATACGGCGAAATAAACCGGGAGCCGCAACCCGATGAGGCGAATCTTTACTGGGAACATCCGGCGGGTAAAAAATCAATCCGGATTTGTTTTGATAAAGCTAGTAACCGGGTAAAAGGATTTAATTTAATGGGCATCCGGTACCGCCACGACGTATGCGCCCGTTGGATTGAGAATAATACGCCCATACAAGAAGTTTTAAAAAATTTACGCCAGGCTAACTTCGATCCGGAGTTTTTTAAGCGCTACGAACCGGAGTTGCTGCAGCAATACAATCAGTTGCATCCTGCAAACAAAGTAGCTACCAGTAAAGTTAAAAAGCTTTTTGGTTTATAATAGCCGCTATAAGTAGCACTTAAAAGTTGTTAGCAACCAGATCAACGGCAATTGTAGTTTAGGCAACTCCTCACTTACCTTGCCCCATTCCCAAATCAGAATTACCATTCCCTTGGTCAGGTAACAGCTCGCTGTTGCGGAAAATAGTCCGGCTGTTCACGGGGTAGTGCCGAGTTGCCAGGTGCCCTCTTACGCCCCTGACATGCTGCAGAAAAAAGATAAAGAGATTGCGCTTTGTTTTACATTAATCCAGCAAAGTAAAAATTTAAAAAAAAATAAGGTTTTCGGTCACGTTTATGCCGCAATAATTTATATAACTCCCCTGGTTTAAAGGAGCGTTAGCCTAGAAACTTCCCCGGTAATTTTATTTCTGGCGGTAGTTCTTGTATATTGAAGCCGCAAAAAACCATGTACATGAAAAACATTCTCTTAACTACCCTGGCCGTTTGTTGCTTAACGGTATCTTGTAAAACCAGCGATAGTAGCAGTTCGGCCACATCCACCACTACAACCAACTCCGGTACAACAACAACAACAACAACTTCAACCAACGGCGATCAAAACCAAAACCCGGAAGTGGCCCTAGGCTGGAAACTGGGCGCCCAGGCGTATACCTTTAACCGCTTTACTTTTGCCGAAGCCATTGATAAAATTAAAAGCTGTGGTTTAAGCTACGTCGAAGCTTATCCGGGCCAAACCATTGGCGGCGGCATAGAAGGTAAAATGGAACCCGGCATGCCAGCCGAAAAACGCAACCAGATTTTAAAAATGTTGCAGGATAAAGGCGTGAAGATGGTATCGTTTGGGGTTACTGGCGCGAAAGACGAAGCTGGCTGGCGCGAGTTATTTGAATTTGCAGTAGCGATGGGATTAGAGAATATTACCATGGAACCAGAGCCCGAGTTTATACCTTTGGTATCCAAACTTTGCGACGAGTACCAGATTAACGCGGCTTTGCATAACCACCCGACGCCGTCGCGCTATTGGAACCCCGATGTAGTAATTGCAGCCATGCAGGGCCAGAGCAAACGTTTAGGTGCCTGCGCCGATATCGGCCACTGGGTGCGTTCGGGCCTGGACCCAGTAGAATGTTTGAAAAAACTGGAAGGCCACGTGATTCAGCTGCACTTTAAAGACCTGAACGAAAAAAGCAAAAACGCCCACGACGTACATTGGGGCACGGGCGTATCGAACGTAGACGGTGTTCTAGCCGAACTGAAACGGCAAAATTTTAAAGGAGTATTCTCGGCCGAGTACGAGCATAATTGGGAAAACAGTGCGCCCGATGTAACTGCCAGCGTGCAATATTTTAGAGAAGCGGTAAAAAAGATGAATTAAGAACGTAAACCATTCCTATTAAAACGGCTCTTACTTGCGTAAGAGCCGTTTTGTTTACAAGCATATTTTACCTAAAATCTTTCACCTTTGCTCGAGGATCATACTCTTTTCGGGAGAACTCGATTTTTTCTAAACCCATCTTTTCTCTTCGGTTATTTATTTTATTCTTATTCGGGAAAGATTTTATTGGTTAGATTAAAGTTTCTTTGCTTCCGTCTTTATTAAACTTTAAGCCGTACTGCGTGCCATAAACTTGTTTCTTGCGCTTATTCGTCAGAATCCGATCTTCGAGCAAAGCCAAATGCGTTTTAGTAAACTCGCCTTTTCGAGCGGCCTTTTTCATAATTGGTAAAAAAATGTAACTGCGTTTTAAAACTGCCATGCTGAATCTGCAAAAAAGCTTGCCCAACCGCTACAACTCCAATTTGGCTTTCCAGAGGCCAGCCATGTTTCCGGTAGATAGCCTGTACTTTGATTAAGTTTAAGGAATCGTCCAGAAGCATTTTTTGTAACATCTTTCTGGCTTGTTCCGAATCTTTACCAAACTCCTGCCGGGCCCGGAAATAGTTGCCCCGGTTCGTGAAAGTAGGTTCTTCCATCGCTTCCAGCAGCGTGCTGATACTGTCGTTTACTTGTTTGCTGCCCCCGTAATAATGTACCGATTGCGCCCTAACAGAACAGGAAATAAACCATACAAAAGATAAAGCCAGAAGCAGCCCAAATTTCATTTTATTAATGTTTGAGATTAGAATAATGCAACAATGTAAACTGGGGCATTAAGGATTTGTTATGCAAGCAAACTAATTATTGTTCAAGTACTTACCTGTTAATAAAAAATTTTAAAAAAAATAATAATACTGGAAAAATCTACAACCTTTCTAATAGATCGGAGTAAAGAAGTTTTCCCCTACAAAATTTTAATCTAACAACTTTATGAAAAGCTTTTATGACTACGACGTAGACAATCCGGCAGAACGGCAGGAACGCTACACCTTTTACCCCGAGCTATCGAAGTTTCACATGGCCCTCCAGGATGAATTAACCGATGACGAATACCAAACGTATTACGAAGCGGAGAAACAATTAGTAAAACCAACCCCAGCAGTTAACAACTTTCAGACCCGATGGATATAGATATTCACAACACCACTAACTCCTAAAGAGGGTAAACAGCACTGGCAGTTTACCCTTTTTTTATGGGTTTTTAGTCCACTGTCCACAAACGACAATCCACAGTATTAACTATTGGGTGATTAGCTGGTATTGGGTGTAATAATCCGTTAACGAATGATGGACTTACTGTTAGAAGATCTTCTTTTTCACAAACTGGCCTGGTACCGGTTTTACTCTTCCCGGAAATAAGGATGCTGATAGCCTAGAGCGGTGGCTTCGTCTATAATCTCGTAGGTGTCGAGCATGTGCGTTTCGCGGCCCGAATTAGTACCTTTTACATATACATCGTCGGGGGTGCGGTAGATGGCGTAATTATGCCGGCCAAACGGAAATAAGTTATTACTGCGCAGTTCTTTGGCTTTGGTTAAATCTATCGTTTCGCTCGTGTTGGTAGTAATCAGAAATAAATGTTTGTTTTCCATGATGCGGGCCGCGGTGCTGGGTGTAACTGCTATACGGCAAAATAAAGAAAGGCCGGTATAGAAACCAGCCTTTCCGGATAAATAAAATCGGATATAATTAGAAGAAATTAAGCCTGAATACTTCGTGTCAGTCCGAAAGCATCTGGTGCGAGCAAGTCATTAGCAGAAAATTTAAAAAATATTTATTCTCTCATTACAGTTGAAAAAATAATATCGTTAATTACAGTGTTCTTTTTCTACTAATTAGATTCTGTTGGAATGACCGAAAAAGATAAAAATCTGAGAATAGCTTAATCTTAAATGTAAACCACACGATTACCACAGAGCTATTTCCTGACACCATACTCCACTAACAACCAGCAACTAGCAACTAAATCATTACAAAGCTTTCTTCTTGGTTTCGGCCTGAAACTTTTTAATCTGCGGCGTAATTACTTTTTTATCGCCCACTACTACCATGGTCATATCTTCGGGGCGAATGTATTTTTTGGTGAGGTCTTTTACTTCCTGGGGTGTTACCGCGTGAATGGCTTGTACCTGGTTGGTTAAGTACGTATCAGGTAAGCCGTGCAAATCCAGAAAGCTGAGCTGGTTAATAATTCCTTCGGGGGTGGAGTTGCGCAGCACAAACAAACCGGCTTCGTAGTTCTGAATACCTTTTAACTCTTCGGGACTAGGCGCTTCCTTTTGCAGCCGCTCTACTTCGTTTACAATTTCTTTTAAAGAATTACCGGTATGCTCGGTAGTTACGTCGGCTACTTCGCTCCAGTCGGCTACCCGGTAACGAGGCACTACCGAACTGCGGGGAGAATACGTATACCCTTTATTTTCGCGGATGTTGCTGGTAATCCGTGATCCAAACGAACCGCCCAGTAAGGAATTCATGACCCGCAGTTTGGTATAATCCGGGTGCGACGGATCAATGGTGGGCAAACCAATAATTAAAGTGGATTGCGGCGCACCGGGCCGGTCGAGCAACAGCATGTCGGGTTTGGTAACGGGTTGGGCTATTTCGATGCGGGGCGGCGGGCCTTGCTGCCATTCGCTGAGCGCCGACGTAACAGCCTGGCGCATAGCATTGGCCTCAAACTTACCGGCTACGTACACGCCGGTGCGTTGGGCGCCAAACTGCCGCTGATAAAAATCCTGTACCTGTTCCACGGTAAAAGCATTAATTTGCGCATCGGTGGGTAAATCGCGGCCATAGGGGTGGCCTTTGTACAAAGCCATCCGGAATTTAGTATCGGCTTGGGTACCGGGCTGCGAGCGGGCCAGATTCATGTTGCGTTTAAAGTCATTCTTAATCCGTTCGATTTCCGAAGCCGGAAAAGCCGGGTGCTGTACCAGATCGGCGAGTAGTTTTACTAGTTCCGGTCCGTATTCCGATAGCACCGATCCCGAGATGGTAGTTTGGTTAGAACCCACGCTTACGTTCACCGACCCACCCATTCGGGCGGCTTGTTCGGCAATTTGTTTGGCGTTTAAACTAACAGTTCCTTCGCGCATTAACTGACCCGTAATATCGGCTAAACCATTCTCGCTTTCTTGCTCGTGCACGTTGCCTATTTGCACAATCAAACTCACGGTTACTTTAGGTAAAGCGCCGTAGGGCACCATAGTAGCCTGTAAGCCATTGGGTAAAGTAAATTCTTGCTTGGCGGGTAAAGTAAAATTGCGGGGTTCGCCACCGGCTGGCGGTGTTTGCTTTTGAGCCATCGCTGCCAAATGGCTCCCGGCAAAGGCGGCACTTATTAAAAAAGTATGTAGCAGTTTCATAATCTGGTATCTCCTTAACTTTTGGCTAATGGATTAATGGTTAAAATAGTGCGGTTAGTTGGTCGCAGGTACTCGCGTAAGGTTTTCTGCATGAGTGCGGGAGTTACTTTCCGGAATTCCGTCTCTAAAGTGTTAATGCGCGCCGGATTATTATCGAACAATGCAAAACTGGCCAGCATATCAGCTTTTCCAAAACCATATAACTCGTTAATCTGGTCGTAGAAACTGGAACGCATTTTTACAATAGCTAAGTCCAGCAAAGCCTGGTCAACGCCGCTGGTTTCTAATTTTTTTATTTCCCGGTCCAGTACCGCAATAATGGAATCGGCGGTAACGGTATTATCGTGCACGAGGCTGCCGTCCCAGAGCATCGGGCCGTTGTAATTAAACATATTGCCTAAACCCGAGTTAATGCCGCCGGTCACTGCGTCGGAGTAACCGCGTTCCTGCACCAAAGCCTGGTACAAGCGGCTATCGTGGCCTTGCAGCAAAATCTGGTCGAGTAAGCCCATGGCGTAATATTCGGGGGTGTTGCGGTCGGGCATGTGGTAAGCAAAAGCTAAAGCCGGTTTGGTGGCCAGTTTGTCGTCTTTCGAAAAACGCTGTTCTTTTTCCTGGCGTGGCTCGGTTAAATCTACTTTAGCGGGTAAATCCGACGAAGGAATATTACCGAAATATTGCTTGATCCAGGCTTTGGCTTGCTCCGGTTCAAAATCGCCGGAAACTACCAGCGCGGCGTTGTTGGGCGAGTAAAAAGTTTTAAAAAAGTTTTTTACATCTTCCAGGTTGGCCGCATCCAGATCTTTTAAATCACCGTAAAAATTGTGCGCATTAAACCAGTTTTTATTGGCGTATTGCGGCATATCCAGCCATGGGAAACCACCGTAGGGTTGGTTTAGTACATTTACTTTTACTTCGTTTTTTACTACTTCCTGCTGGTTTTTTAAATTGTCTTGGGTAATGTTTAAGCCCCGCATGCGGTCGGCCTCGGCCCACAAGATAGTTTCCAGTTTATTGGCCGGTACAATCTCGAAGTAATTGGTAAAGTCGAAACGGGTAGAACCATTAAGTATACCGCCGTTTTTTTGAATTAACTGAATAAACTCCATTTTGCCCAGGTTCTGCGAACCCTGAAACATCATGTGCTCAAACAAGTGGGCAAAGCCGGTGCGGTCTTTGGGTTCGTTCCGGAAGCCAATGTTGTAGTAAGCCGCCGTAGTAACTATAGGCGTAGTTTTATCCGGCGATAAAATAACGCGTAGTCCATTTTCCAGAGTGTAATAATCCACCGCTACCTGGTACGCGGACGTAGCCGGACTGGTAGTGGCCGGTTGGGTGGTAGTTGGGGTAGCGGAGGTGGTTGTGCTTACGGCTTTGGGGCTACAGGCACCCAGCAAAAATGTTATTCCTAATCCGAGAGCAGAATAAGCTAATTGTAGCTTCTGCGGAGGTAAAAAATGAACGCGCATAGTTAAAAATTGTTTAAATATTAAAATTTTAAGAGTCGGGCTGGTAGATAAAAATTATTTTCTGTGCGGCTCGTTTATAGAGAGCCGCAGTTTCCCGAAATAATCTTTTGTTTGTTTTGCGCGGTA
>QQTW01003348.1_pt1 | contig 11827 bp, 7 predicted proteins | sample 1904831 | NCBI WGS metagenome assembly QQTW01 (sample SAMN09435610, study PRJNA476489) | Subsurface metagenome, whole genome shotgun sequencing project. | reverse complement strand
TTAATAAATACCTCCATTAGGGAGTAGGGTTTTGGGCAATTTTACGTTATATGCTTCGTTTTTTTTAGCGTCTACCTACTTAACTATTTGCTTTCCATTCAAAGATTACTTATAATCAAACCTTATTAGACACAGGGTACATAAAGGTAAGAAACAGAGATTAAGTAATCTTACGGCGGGAAGGAAGTAAGAGTTAACTCTTTAAGTCGCCTTTTTGCAGTTTCTTGAACGGATCTAAAACATAGTCAATTACCCGTCGCTGGCGAATAATTACTTCAGCATTTGCTGTTTGACCGGCGCTTAACTGAATGCGTTTCTCGCCATTTTGGACGTATTGCTTGTCTAAGGTGATTTCTAACTCAAAGTTTTCGATGTTTCCTTGGGGTGTTTGACTAGTTTTAGAGTTAGGAGAAATCCAAGTAACTTTCCCTGGCGTGATACCATACTCCTGGAAGGGATAGGCATCAAACTTGACTTTCACTGGCATTCCCACCTTCAAAAAGCCGCTATCCTGAATAGGCATTGCCGCTTTGAGTACGTAGCTAGTATTTTGGGGAGCAATTTGAGCAATCCGCTGACCGGGTTGTACCACTGCTCCCGACTTAGTAACCGGGAACTCAAAAATCACTCCATCAATGGGCGATCGCACTATTCGTTGCCGCATCTGAAGCTTTAAGGATAAGATTTTGCTTAATTCTTGGGCAATTTGGGATTTAAGCGCTCCAATTTGTGTATCTAGGTCTTTGAGTTGTTGCTGATTTTTGAGAATTGCCAGTTTACCGTTTTGCAGTAAGCTTTGATAGCTGTTTTGCTCCTCTTGGAGTCGGAGTTTTGCTTGCTTGATATCGGACTCCAACTGATTAATTGTTGTCTGATAGCGATTTTGTTCTTCAGCTAAACGTAATTGTGCTTGTTTGTAATCAGATTGCGCTTTTTGGTACAGTCGCTTGCTTTCTTGTTCTTCTTTTCTGAGTTGGTCAACTTGGTTAGCGGAAACTGCACCATCCTTAACAAGTTGGCTAAAGCGCTGAACTTGTTTTGAATCTATACTTACACGACTTTGAATCGACTTTTGGTCGTTCTGAGTAGTGCTAATTTGCTGCTGTGCCTGATTGACTAATGATTGTTTTTCTAACTTTTGAAGATTATAAGTACTCTGTTTCGCATCCAGGTCTTGTTTGACCTGGTTAACTTGGGACATTTTTTCCAGGGCTTGGGATTGGTTTTGTTGCTCCTGAACGCTAAGAGTTAACTGTAGTTGCTTTTTGAGTACATCCAGTTGTGCCTGTTGAGCTTGCAGTCCAATTCGCTTTTCTTGAGCTTGTTGCATTTCCGTTTGCAAGATATCAAACTCAAGTTCCAGCAGAACCTGCCCTGCTATTACGGTATCACCTTCTTTAACCCTGACAGTTTTGACACCCCCTCCAGAAACACTATCTAATTTTAGGGTTGCGCCTTTCGGTTCTATACGCCCTCTCGCGTTTCCAGTCTCATCCACCTTCGAGATGCTTGCCCAAGGTAAGGCAATGAAGGCAAAGGCGACCAATACATACAGTACACCCCGTGTCCAAACTCTAGGTAACGCATCTAGCAGTTCTTCAGTGCCGTAATGTAAATCGGTATCACCTTCACTACCAGTGTTATTAACCTCAGTATAATTATCATTATCTATATAGTTTTGATACTCTTCTCCATCATCCTTGCCAAGTGCGGATGAGGAATTGGGAGATGTATATGGCATAATATTTCTTCTTTTAAACGGTAGATGAAGGAAGGGGAGTAGGGACTAGGAAGTAGTGAGTAGCGAGTAAGGAAGTGGGGGAATTTATTTATTTATAATTTTTAACTCCTGACTCCTAACTCTTAACTCTTAACTCTTAACTCCTAACTCTTAACTCCTAACTCCTGACTCCTAACTCCTGACTCCTGACTCCTGACTCCTATCCTGCTTGAGATAGTTGCTGTTGATTTAGATAGTAATAATGACCTTTTTTGGAGATTAATTCGTCGTGGGTACCGCTTTCTACTAATACGCCGCGATCTAAAACTAGAATCAAGTCAGCGTTGCGGACAGTGGAAAGGCGATGGGCAATAATTACACTGCTGCGTCCTTTAAGAATTGTTTTTAAATTATTTTGAATAATACGTTCTGATTCGGAGTCCAGGTTACTTGTGGCTTCATCAAAAAGTAACAAGCGAGGATTTCCTAGCAACGCACGGGCAATAGCTAGCCGTTGGCGTTGTCCGCCAGACAGCATTCCACCACCTTCACCAATTTGGGATTCGTAACCCATTGGTAGTTGCTGAATAAATTCATCAGCTCCTGCTAATTTTGCTGCTTGAATAATATCTTCTATATTTGCTTCTGGATGCGCGATGGAGATGTTTTCGCGGATGGTGCCACCAAACAGAAAGGTATCTTGATCGACAACACCAACTTGAGAACGGAGCGATCGCAAGGAAATATTAGTGACATCATTACCATCAATTAGTACTTTGCCATCTGTGGGAGGGTATAAACCTAAAATTAATTTGGAAAGAGTTGTTTTTCCAGAACCGCTGCGCCCTACCACCGCTACCATTTGGTCGGGCTGAATTTCAAAGTTGAGATTTTCCAATATATTAGTCTTACTTTCTGGGTGGTAGCGAAAGGTAACATTATTAAAGCAAATGTTACCGCGAAGTCTACCTAGTGACTTGCGGGGTTTATTGTGCAAGTCTTCTTCTGGTTCGGCTTCTAGGACATCATTGATGCGTTCGGTGGAAATAATGATTTCTTGGAATTGATTCCACAGTTGTGAAAACCTTTGGAAAGGACTTAAGACGTTACCTACTAACATATTGAAAGCAACTAATTGTCCAACAGTGAGTTCCCCTTGAATCACTTGCCATGCTCCAAACCACATCAATGCTGTACTTGTAAAGGTGTTGATTGCACCACTGAGCATCGAGAGGCGAATACCAATCACCTGAGCATGAAAGGCTTTTTTAATCAAATTATTGAGTAGTTCCTCCCAGCGCCAGCGCACTGTCTGTTCAATTGCCAACGAGCGGACAGTGCGAATTCCTGTCAAAGATTCGATAATATAGCTATTTTCTTTTGCCCCAGCATTAAAAATTTCTCTGGAGATACGGCGCAAAATACTTGTACTAGCAAGCGCCAGAATAAAAAATGGTGGCACGGTAACTAGCACAAATAGTGCCATTTTCCAACTATACCAAAACATTAGGCTTAGATAGATGACTAATGTCAGCATATCTAGCACGATTGAGAGGGTTTGACCGGTCAGGAAGCTCTGAATTTTCTGGTTTTCTTGGATACGCGAGACGATATCTCCGACGTAGCGCGACTCAAAATAGGAAAGAGGCAAGCGAAAGGTATGCTTAATAAACCCGACGAGTAGAGAAATGCTGACACGGTTTGCGGTGTGGCTGAGTAGATATGTCCGCACTCCGTTCATGGCAATGCTGAAGAAGCCAAAAACGAGCATCCCCAAACCAACGGCGTTGAGAGTAGCTACGCTGCCTTGCACCAGCACTCGGTCGAGTAACAACTGAGTGAACACTGGCGTTACCAGTCCAAACAACTGCATTAACACTGAAGCTATGAAGATTTCCAGTAGAATCTTATAGTGGGGTTTGAGTAACTCAAAAAACTTCCACAAACCTACATCTTGATTTTGGGCATCTTTGAGTGAGGATGTAGGTTGTAGAAGTAATGCATAGCCAGTCCAACCGTCTATAAATGCTTTCCGGGTGAGGGTGCGTTGACCGAGAGCAGGGTCGCCGACGATCGCTAGCTTTTTGGTAATTTCATAAACGACGATAAAGTGATTGCCTTCCCAGTGCGCGATCGCAGGTAGGGATTGTTCGGCAAATTTATCAAGGGTGGCTTTCACCGGACGGGTAGCAAAACCCAGGTTTTCTGCTGCTGATGCGATCGCGCTCAGAGAAGCACCGCTACGACCGACGTTAGTCATATCCCGCAAGCGGTTGACGCTAAAGTTTTTGCCCCAATGGCGACCAATCATCACCAAGCAAGCAGAGCCACAGTCGGCAGCGCTTTGCTGGGCATAGAAGGGATATTGTTTCGTGAGTCGTCCCCACCAATGCCCTGCTCGCACCTTGGGACTGGGAAAGAAAGGGCGCGATTTGTTTGGGTTTTTTGCTGCTTGTTCTCGCTGGGGAAAGGGAATAATTTTCCCTGTGGATTCCAAACGCTCTGGGCTAGATTTGCCCTTTCGTTGCGGACGCTTAATGGTTGCGGTTGGATGTTCTTGGCTGACAAACTCCCCTAATTCCGGACAGTGTTTGAGTGCTGTTTGCAAATCTGAATTCTTCAGAATGTAAGCGATCGCCGACCGCGTTACTTGCCAACCACCCAATGCAGGCGGTGCATAAATACTGCCAGGGGTCAAGGTCTTACCCTGAGAATGCTCCAATTGCCCTCTATATAATAGCCATAACTGGGATGGGGATAGTTGCGTATTTCCGCCAATTTCTAGATTGTGCCGTTCAAACAGGGATAAGGCTTTGAGCATTCCCTCCACTTGAGATGGGTGACGGGGAAATTGGGAGTTTTGGCGGCACAATAGCAGCAAATCCCAAAGTTCGGCTCGCTGATTAAGGCGCGAACGGATACTCGGATATTCGCTAATCGATTGCAACGTCTGTTCGTTGAGATAACAAAGCTTTAAATTAACAGAAGCTCTAGCGCTGTAAGGAATGAACTTCTCAAGAGGAAACAAAGTTAGTTCGCCAAACGATGCTCCAACCGTTAGGGTTACAATTAAGTTTTCAGCGCTATCCAGCAGTCTGACTTTACCTGCAAGGACTATATAAATTCCAGCCTTAGCTTCTGCCGCTTGCCAAAACTGTTTTGCTACTGGTGGCTCGACAATTTCCACTGCATTTAAGCAGCTTTGCAGTTCTCTGTCTTGTAGCGTCTCACCCAAAATATCGGCAATCTCTTCACCAAGTTGAACTTGTGAAAACACTGGTAGCACCCCCTCCGTTTTTTCAAAAATTCTGAACCGTAGCTGGCAGCACAATTTTACTTTTACTAATAATAATTTTTAATTAAAAATTGATTAAAATAACCAGCTGTAGCAATCCTATTTAGGGGTTATCAAATATCAAAGAGGTGGGCATTCATCAATATATATAATGGTGAGTAGTGCCTACCTGACAATCATCCTTTATTTGCTAATGACTTAGGATTGATATATATAACCTGTTGTGCCTGCAATTATTCTATTTACGTATTGTTAATTACATTTAAGCTTAATCATGTCAGTTATTCAAGCCGAATAAATTGATTTTTTAGACATATCACCTGTAGTTATGTCCTGAAGTTTAACAAAGTATGTTCAGTTTAATACTTAACCGCTGGGAGCGACATCAGCAAGTTTTGTGTCGGGGGAAAATTTCCTTGACAAAACGTAATTACGTTAAGCGAAGTTTTCCCGTTCGCGCAGCGTGCCCGTAAGGGCAAGGGTATTGCGAATTGCAAATTAAGAATTGGTTTAATTTCTTCTTAATTTACAAAAATATATGTAGCTAAGTATATTTTTTTAATCATAATATAATATTTTTTTAAGATCATACTTTTACCCTGAAATATACTAGAAAAAGCTATATCATAGTTATCTATAGTTACTACAAACCACGCATGAACTGTAACTTATCTTTAAATAAATATGAGGGAAGGGGTGTGACCCACTGCTGATGGGAGCAACGGATAACAATACTGCAAGGGATAGAGCCAAGAAATAAATTACTCGCACTCGCAGTGAGGGTCTTGCTACGAGTGCGAGAAGCTCAAGTAAGCGGTCATCTTACTGCATAAACCTTTTAATCCGTTTTAACTGACATCTTGCACCATTCTCAATTAGCCGTACTGCCAACCATTGAAGTAAATGTATAAACCCTGAGACCGGGCAAGATTATCCTCGCGCGGGCAGGTTGATACCCCGACCTAGATCGCCCGTTTTGAGTTGGGGTTAGAATCCCCATCTCAAAACACCCTTCTTCCTTCTTCTTTCTTCCTTCTTCAATTCTTGGTTTAAAAACCTGTTAACAAGCGTGCCATTCGACTCAGTGTACCCGTAGCTTAGGGAAATTTATTTCAGGGCTATCCCTTGCAGTATTGCAACGGGCACGATCAATGATTATTAACTGATGACCAGTAGAAACTAATGCTTCTATGTCATTAATTGTAAGCTTGTCGTCAGGACCAGAACCCAAAATTAATCACATAGAGGAAGAGAAACAGAGAGTTTATTTAAATTTGTTTGGCTCCGCAAAGTTGCCTTGAGGGACTACTAGACTGCAAATTGGATTGCGAATTCGATTGTAAATTCGATTGCAAATCGAATTGGATACTAGCATCCTTGCTTTGTTCGGTTTGGACAAGACTTGAAGATTTCTGCTTGGTAGATAGCCCCATTTGTTTGAGCAAGCGATTGATATGACGATCGCTAACTTCAATTTCAAATTCTTTGGCTAAATGCTTGCTTAACCATTGTGCAGTCCATTGTCCGAATGCATAACCGCAATCTCGCGGACTCAAACTGACTAATTCCTTCAAGCGCTCGACATATCGCTCGTCAGCCATTTTCGGTCTGCCAAACGGTCGTTCATCCCATTTGTATGCCATACCAGCTTGCGCTAAGGCAATCCAGTAGCGTGCCATCTCTGGCGAACATCCTAATATCTGACAAATTTGAGTTTGGGTTTTACCCATATCTGCTAGCAACATAATTTCTAGCCTGCGTCGGTATTCGGGCTTTAAGTCGGCTTGCAAATTTTTCAGCAATACTTTGCGTGCGAGCGGTGTGAAGAATTTGCTTTGAGCTAGGTCATAAGCTTCAAAAACTTGCTTGTGAATTGGTTCTTGTGACATAATTTTGCTACATTGCTATCTGTAATTGTGAGCCATTTGATGCGGGCAACGCGCCCTGTATCAATATGGTGGTAGGCAGTTCCGTCCGCTGCAACTGTGACTAAATCCGGCCAAGGTTGCACAGTTGTATAAATTGACTTAGCTAGAAATAGCTAGTTGATTAATTACACTTCGGCAATTAACCCTTTTTATTTGCCTCTTAGGATGTTGCTAGTCTAAGAGGTAAATCGGGGGTTATTGAGTGTAAGTCTAAGAGCCACTACGTTGCTTGCGTCAGTGCCGTGCGTCAGTGCCGTGCGGTGAATCAGTTCTGTGTGCGGGTTCCCAAGGCACATGAGTGGGGGAAGCCGAGGAACAAAATAAATGCCGTCCCGAGTCATGCAAGTGGTGTACGTAGTTTAGCCATCCCTGTTTTGATTAGATTAACTAACCAAAGAAGGCAAGGTTCATTGCTCGGTAAAAAAGTTGTGAGGCAAGTATTACAAAGAAGCAAAAAGTTGTGTATTATACAGAAACTTCTAACAAGCAAATCGTAAGATGCTCTTTCAGGTTTAGTAGTACTATAAAGTGTTCATCAAATAAGCTGAACAAACTTTAAAGCAATTATATACTCTGCAAAAACATTCTCCAAGTTACTTTCTCGATCGCGTTTGGATTTTTTGATTTTTTTACCTAATCTTGAGCCAATTAAGATTGCATCAAACAAAAGTAATAGAAGCGACACAAAAAACAGTATCGAATCCTTTAAAACCTAAATTATACACAGCACAGCAATAAAATAATTATACTTTGTGTTTGAGCTTTACTTAATTTTATCTCAACCTTGATTTCGGTTTTGAATTGGGACACTACAGATAATAATGACACATGTTGCCTAGAAATTGACTTTGAGCCAAACAAGCAATTACCTCCAAACTGTTAATATCCTATACTAAGTGTTTATGATAACGGTTAGCTCGTTGTCAATGCACTAACGTACATTCTGCGGCATATTCATGGAATTTTCATAAACTCTTTGCAAATTTTTTATAGAAGTTAACCAATACGCTATGTGCAATGATATCTATCGAATTAGTTGCGCGTTGTCATTAAAAAATTGCCGCGATAACACTAGCGTAATTAATATCGTCGTTAGTAAATTGACGAATGCGATCGCAAACAAAACAACAATCTGATACGATGCAGCTTCATCGGGTTTGACACCACCCAGCAACTGTCCAGAAAAAAATCCCGGTATCGTTACCATTGCTACCAGTGTCATTTGATTAATAGTAGGCATTAAACCAGCACGAATCGCATCTTTGCAATATTGCGATACAGCTTGCCCAGGAGTTGCACCCAAACTCAAATGCGTTTCAATTTCCATATAACTCGAATCAATCGTCTTTATCAACCTTTCCCCAGCCAAAGCTGCTGCATTCATCGCACCACCTAGCACCATGCCAACTAATGGAATTACGTAACGCGGTTCCAACCAACGTTCGGGTCGAATTATTAAAGTATTGATATACACAACAGCTATCAAAGTACTGATAAACATTGACCCCCACACCAAAGGCAAAACCAGAGGGATTTTAGAAGTAATGCGATTTTTGGCGACAATCGCAGAAATTGTGAGTATTATTGCTAAAATCGCCAAAACTGCACCGTCATTATTTATTTTGAAAATAATATCTAATACGTATCCCAAAACTACGACTTGTAGGATAGTTCTACCAGCTGCCACCAGCAAGTTCAATTCCAAGCCCAAACCTGACCAAGCTGATAACCCAATCGTAATGCTCATCAGGGCGACTGCGATCGCTAAATCTGTAAAATCCAACGCGATTACTTGCTGCATAGCATCGTTATCTCCTAAAATTTGCTATCGGTAAAAAATCAATCAAGCGGGAACCTTGATTGCTTATGCTGCCTCTTGGTGGTTATATATGATGTCCCTCGAATTGCTCGCACTCAGTAAAACCGCTGATTAAAGGGTATTTGAGGCAACAGCATTTCACACCTGCTTTGATTAAAAATTCAATTAGCCAAAAATTACCACCTATCCGCACTGCTTTTAGACTCAAAGAAAACTTATGATTCAAAGTGTAAAATCCATTCCTGCCTTTGACAACAAGCTGCAATATGCCGCGATTGAAGCCGAAGTTAGCGCTGCCGTTTTGGAGGTACTGTCATCAGGTCGTTACATCGGTGGACCAGCAGTAGAAGGCTTTGAAAAAGCCTTTGCCGCCTATCAAGGTGTATCAGACTGTATAGCATGTAACTCAGGTACGGATGCACTTTACTTAGCTTTGCGTGCCTTTGATATTGGTGCAGGAGACGAAGTTATTACTACACCTTTCACCTTCATCGCTACTTCGGAAGTTGTCAGCGCAGTTGGTGCAAAACCTGTATTTGTTGATATTGATGCTACATATAATTTAGATTTACAGCAAGTCGCAGCGGCAATTACACCTAAAACTAAAGCGATAATTCCAGTACATTTGTTTGGTCAACCTGTGGATATGACAGCGTTGATGGAGTTAGCAAACGCGTACAATTTAATTGTTATCGAAGACTGTGCCCAATCCACAGGGGCAACTTGGAACGGTGAAAAAGTCGGTAGTATTGGACATATCGGCTGTTTTAGTTTTTACCCTACCAAAAATTTAGGTGGTTGCGGAGATGGTGGAGCAATTACCACTAACAACCCCGAAATTGCTGCGAGAATGCGAGTTATAAAAAATCACGGACAATCGAATCAATATTATTACAACGAAGTCGGGGTAAATAGCCGATTAGACAGCATACAAGCGGTAATTTTGCAAGTAAAACTGCCGTATTTGGATAATTGGAATAGTAAGAGGAGTGCGATCGCCGAGCGCTATCATCAGTTTCTTTCCCAAGTTCCCGGCATCATTACACCTCAAGAATTGCCAGGTGGTAAGGGTGTTTGGAACCAATACACAATTCGCATTCTCGACAACGAACGCGAATCAGTGCGTAAAAAACTACAAGGCATGGGCGTAAATACAATGATTTACTATCCCATGCCTCTACACTTACAGCCTGTTTATAAATATTTAGGGTATAAAAAAGGGCAATTGCCAGTCTCCGAACAAATTAGCAACGAAGTTACGTCATTACCAATGTTCCCCGAACTTTCCTCTGAACAGCAAAACCAAGTAATTTATGCCATTAAAGGAGTTAGGAGTTGAGAGTTAGGAGTTAGGAGTTGAAAGTTAGGAGTGAGGGGTATCATAATTTTATCCCTCACTCATGACTTTTAATTATTTTTAACTCGTGACTCTTGATTATTCTTAACTCTTAACTCCTCACTCCTAACTCTTGATTATTCTTAACTCTTAACTCCTCACTCCTAACTCCTAACTCTTAACTCTTAACTCCTCACTCCTCACTCCTCACTCCTAACTTTTCCTAAGCCAAATAATGTGCCGAGGTATTGGTTGTTGCCAGCGCTTCGACCAAACTGCGTACCGCAGCAATCATCGCAACTTCGCTGTTGAGTTGATTCACAGCTGAACCAACACCAACACCAGCAGCACCCGCAGCAATTGCTAGCGGTGCAGTCACGTTGGAAATACCCGAAGCACAAAGCACGGGAACCGATACCGCACGAGAAATTTCATAAGCAGCAGCCAAAGTTGGTGCAGCTTTTTCAATCAACCCCAAAGTTCCACCATGTGCGGGTTTGCTGCTAACACCACCTTCAGTTTGGATGATGTCAGCACCAAGTTGTACTAAATCTTCTGCTAGTTGCACTTGTTTATCTAGCGTTAGGTTGTGGGGAACAGTTACCGACAACGTAATATCAGGAAGCAACGCACGGGTTTCCTTAGTTAATGCCAAAACTTCCTCAGCCGCAAATTTTCGTCCTTGCGCGTAGAATGCATCAAAATTACCAATTTCAATCAAATCTGCACCAGCTGCAACAGCCATTACAAATTTTTCCGGCTCTACAGCCGACACACATATAGGTAAGTTAGTCAAGCTTTTAGCTAATTTAATTAATTCGAGGTCGGCAGCGATATCCACAAAAGTCGCTCCACCGAGTTCGGCAGCTGTTACAACAGCAGCAACATTACGTGCATCAAAGTTATTCAAACCGCTGATTACCTTTAAAGCGCGGCGAATAGCAAACGCACATTGGAGAGATGAATGCATCGTCATGGTTCGTTCGTTAAGCGTCAAATTAGGATTATTCTTACACTAGAAGGTACTCTCGGCTAGTGGCTGAGGGCATACATACCCTCTTTTTCTTTGGGAATACGTATTATATTTTATCTACACCTTTAGGATAGTAAGGGTTTGGGGGTTTGGGACAATAAGATTTATTTTCATTCGGTGGATATTAAAGATATTGAAGCGCCCAAAATTATTTTGTAAAACATCACAAATTATAGATGTAGCATGTACGGGTACTGTAGACTACAACATAAGTAATAAAAATTTATCTCAGCATATCCTAAACAAACGCTTACAATGTGGACCTGAAAACTTTATCAGGACATTCAAGTACAGTCCATTCAGTGGTATTTAGTATTGATAATCAAACCTTGATTAGTTCTAGTAGCGACCAAACTATAAAAAAAATATGGCATATCAGTACGGGAGAATGTTTGAAAACCTTATCAGGACATTTAGATTCAATTCGGTCAGTTACCATCGCTTTTAACAGTAATATTCTTGCTAGTGGCAGTCAAGATGAGACAATTAGATTATGGGATTTAAATACAGGCGAATGTCTGAAAATATTGAGAGTTCCGCGTCCATATGAAGGTATGAATATTACCGGAGTTACAGGTTTAACTGAAGCGCAATTAAGCACATTGAAAGCGTTGGGTGCAGTAGAGTTATAGTACCGTTCCGCATAATTTTTGTTAAACTCTAAGTAGAGCGTAGAGGTACAACCATATCTATAGA
>QQTW01003347.1_pt1 | contig 11829 bp, 6 predicted proteins | sample 1904831 | NCBI WGS metagenome assembly QQTW01 (sample SAMN09435610, study PRJNA476489) | Subsurface metagenome, whole genome shotgun sequencing project. | reverse complement strand
GTTTATACCGTAGCGACATTAACCCCGCTATTTTAGCAAGAATGCGGGTCGAGCAAATTGAGTTAGCGTTTAACAACGACTTTTTCCCAACAGATCAGTACCCCATGCTTGACGTTCAACGCGAACTCATCCACCATTTTGTGCGCGGGATGCTTACTGAGCAAGGCTTCACCATCTACAATCATTACGTAAACAGAGAGGAACGAGTACAGCCAACCGCATGAAAACAAGTCTAACATTCCAAACCACTGCACTGTATCTGTTGGCTGGCTGGCTGGGCGTACTGGCGCAAGTGCCAACGCAGCCCTCCGTTGGGCAACAACCCACCGGCGCAGCCGCCAGCGGACAGCAGCCCGGTGCACAGCAGCCTGCCGCAACAGGGGCGGTGGTAGCGCAGCCCGGCACAACACCCGGTACTGGCGCAAACGTACCGTCACAACCAGGCGTTAACACGACTGGTAATGCCCCGTCCTCGATTAGCCCCAATGGCGTAGTGAACCTCCAGCCAGGCGTTGTAGCTACCTTCAATTCGGGTTTGGGTCCTTCGCCAACGGGTTTGTCGCCAACGGGGCGGTCAACGGCCGGATCAACCTACACACTGCAACAAGCCATTGATTTTGCCGTACGTCAGAACGTTAGTGTGCGCAACAGTCAGCTCGACGCGGTAAGTGCCGAAGCCCGCATCCGGGAGATTAAGTCGTCGGCTCTGCCGCAGATTTCCGTTAGTGGTTCATTGACCGACAACCTAATTATACAGCGGGCGTTTCTACCGGCTGTTTTCTTTGACCCGAACGCGTCGCCCGATGCTCCGGCCATACCAGTTCAATTTGGGGTTAAATACTCCGCGAATGCAGCCGCCAGCGTAAATCAGGTGATTTACAGTGCCAGCCTGAATGTGGGTCTGCGGGCTGCGGCCACGTACCGGGAACTGGCCCGCCGGAATCTGGATGGCAGCAAGGTGCTCGTTGCGGAGCAGGTCGCAAAAGCTTACTACGGCGTACTGGTAGCGTTGGAACGGGCCAAATTGCTCGATTACAACATAACCCGGTTAGATACGACGCTGTACGAAACGCAGGCCCTCAATAAGCAAGGGTTCGTTGAAAAGTTGGATGTTCAACGTCTCGAAGTGCAAGCTAATAACCTTAAGGCCGAACGGCAGAACGTGCAAAACTTAATCGAACTGAGTTATACACTGCTGAAGTTTCAGATGGGACTAACCATCAACGATGAGATTACGCTGGCAGAACAGTTGCAGGATCGTAACGTCGAGGATCTGCGACCGCTCATCTCGCCCGACCCAACTTTCCAGTACGGCAGTCGAATAGAGTACTCAACCTTAGAAACGCAGATTAAGCTGGCTGAACAAGATATTGAGGTGACCCAAAAAGGTTACTATCCCACTCTGTCCGCATTTGCCAACTACGGTTATAATTCCGGCCGAAATAGGATTGACCAACTCATTAATGCTCCCTGGTTCAATTTCGCGTCGCTGGGGTTGAGTTTGCAGATTCCCGTCTTCGATGGATTCCTGAAACGCAGCCAGATTGAGCAAAAGCGGGTTACGCTTCAAAAAGCGCAGAACAGTGGCGAACTGCTGCGTAATTCAATTGATCTGCAAATTCGGCAGGCGAGCATCACACTGAAGAACAGCTTGCAAACATTGCAAACGCAACAACGCAACCGTGAATTAGCCGAAGAGATTGTCCGGGTAACCCGCATCAAGTATAAGTCAGGTGTCGGGTCGAACATTGAGGTGCTGAACGCCGAAGCATCGCTCCGCGAAGCACAAACCAACTACTACGCGTCATTGTACGACTTCCTGATCGGCAAAGTTGATCAGGATAAAGCACTCGGCCGGTTATACATCGGAAACTAAAACTACAGCAGACAAAACATAATAATGAAAGCATATTACACAATTGGTCTGTTGGCAACGGTGCTGGCGGCCTGCTCAGGGGAGAAAAAGTCCGATCTGGCCACGAAAAATGAAGAGCTGGCCAAGCTGAAAAGTGAACAAGCCGACCTGAACGCTAAAATCAGGACGCTGGAAGGTGAAGTGACCAAACTCGACCCGAAGAAGAAAGAAGAGGCTCGGGTGAAAGATGTAGCGGTGTCGCCGTTGGCGGCTTCAACGTTCCGGCGCTACGTGGAATTACAGGGCACCGTCGACACGAAAAACAACGTGCAGGTTGCACCTAAATCGGCGGGGGCCGTTACGGCGGTGTACGTCGTTGAAGGATCGCCGGTGCGGGCGGGGCAAGTGCTGGCCCGGATCGACGATCAGATTCTGCGGACGTCGGCGGAAGAAATTAAAACGCAGTTGTCGTTGGCCAACACGGTATTCGAGAAGCAGGAAAGCCTTTGGAAACAGCAGATCGGCACCGAAATACAGTATCTCCAGGCTAAGAACAACAAAGAAAGTTTGGAGCGCCGGTTAGCTACGTTAAACTCGCAACTAAGCCAGTCGAACGTGACGGCTCCCATTTCGGGCGTGGTCGACAAAGTATTTGCTAAAGTTGGGTCAACGGCGGGGCCGGGCATCCCCATGTTCCAGGTTGTGAACCTGTCGCAACTGAAAGTGAAGGCGAACGTGGCTGATACCTACGCGGGTAGTGTCCGCAAGGGTGACGAGGTCATCGTGCGCTTCCCCGACGTGAACCGGGAGCTAAAAACCCGCATTAGTTTCGTATCAACAACGGTTGACCCGTTGAGCCGGACTTTCGCGATTGAGGCTCCACTGCCGTCGGATAGGTCGTTGAAACCGAATATGCTGGCTCAGATTAAGATTAATGATATGAATAAGTCGAACGCACTGGTTATCAATCAGAACCTGGTTCAGAGTACCGAACTGGGGCAGTTGGTGTACGTAGCCGTGAACGAGGGCGGCAAGAAGGTGGCGAAATCACGGAAGATTACGACCGGGCAGAGTTACGGCGGGCAGATCGAAATTGTAGCGGGTCTGAAAGCGGGCGACCAATTGGTGACGCAGGGCTACCAGGAATTGACGGATGGAACGGTAATAAATTATTAGCGGTATGAAAGCAGAACACATCAAAACCCTCGGCTTCACGAACTGGTGCGTGGAGAACCGGACAGCCATTTACATCTTCACGTTCATCATCACGTTGGGCGGTTTGCTGGTGTACAACAACCTGCCCAAAGAGCAATTTCCCGATATTAAAGTGCCGACGATCATTGTGACGACGGCCTATTTGGGAACGGCTCCGGCGGACATCGAGAACACGATCAACAAGCCCATTGAGAAGCAGATTAAGTCAATCTCGGGCGTTAAACGCTTGAAATCCAATTCGCTACAAGATTTCTCGCTGATTACGGTCGAGTTTAACCCCGACGTGGAAACGGCGGAAGCGCTGCAACGTGTGCGCGACGCCATCGACAAGGCCCGGCGCGATTTGCCCCAAAAGTTGGATGATGGTCCTACCGCGCAGGATGTGAACTTTTCGGAGTTTCCGATCATGAACATCAACCTGGCGGGCAACTTTTCGCTCAATCAGTTGAAGACCTACGCGGAGGACATGCAGGATGCCATTGAGGCCATGCCTGAGATTAGCCGGGTGGATATTCTGGGTGCGTTGAAGCGCGAGATTCAGATCAACGTCGATTTGCCCCGAATGCAGTCGGCGGGTCTGGCGTTTTTTGACATTCAGCAGGCCGTTCAGGGCGAAAACGTGAACGTGGCGGGCGGTGACCTGAACGTAGATGGCGTTCGCCGGACGCTCCGCGTAAAGGGTGAGTTCTCCGACATGCAGGCGTTGCAAAACCTGCAAATCCGCACCGCAACGGGCGCCACTATTCGATTGGGCGACGTAGCCGAGGTGCGCGATTCATTCGAGGAGCAGCAAGATTTTGCCCGCCTGAGTGGCAAAACGGTGGTGACGCTGAACGTGATTAAGCGGGCCGGGGCGAACCTGATTGCCGCTTCGGACCGAATTGAAGCCACCATTGACAAGTTTAAGGAAGACCGTTTTCCGCAGGGCCTGGACGTGACCGTAACCGCTGATACATCGGAGCGGACGCGGGCCGAACTCAATGACCTCATCAACACGGTAGTCCTCGGGTTTATTTTCGTGGTGCTGGTACTCATGTTTTTCATGGGGGTGCGCGACGCCATTTTCGTGGGCCTGTCGGTGCCATTGTCGGCGTTGCTGGCCTTCGTGCTGATGCCCATCGTCGGTCCGGCCGTTGGGGCGGCTTTCACCTTGAACACGATGGTGCTGTTTGCCTTTCTGCTTGGTTTAGGACTGGTAGTCGACGATGCCATTGTGGTAATCGAAAACACGCACCGGCTTTTTAATCAGCACAAAGACTGGGATATCAAGAAGTCCGTGAAAGCGGCAGCGGGCGAGGTATTCACGCCGGTTTTTTCGGGTACGCTGACAACCATCGCCCCGTTTTTTCCGCTGTTGTTTTGGCCGGGTATCGTGGGTGAGTTCATGAAGTTTCTACCTCTGACGCTCATCCTGACCTTGTTTGCCTCGCTGTTTGTCGCCTACGTAATGAACCCCGTTTTTGCAGTGACGTTCATGAAACGGCACGACGACGAACACGGTGAAGCCGATACGAGCTTCGACACCATCAAACGCCCGCTCATTATCATGGCGGGATTGGCGGGCGTGGGTTACGTGATTGACCGGGGCATTGGCAACCTGTTTGTGTTGCTGATTGCGCTCTACGTGTTCAATCACTACATCCTGACTCCGCGGATCATCGTGCCGTTCCAGAACAACTGGTTACCCAAACTTAAGGGTGGCTACCGGAAGCTGATTTCCTGGATTCTGACCGGCTGGCGACCCGTGGGAGCCGTCGCGAGTATGTTCGTGCTGCTGGTCGGAACGTTCGTGCTATTAGGCATTGTGCAACCCAAAGTGCTCTTTTTCCCCAGCGGTGATCCCGATTACGTTTACGTGTATAACGTGATGCCGGTGGGCACGGACGCTACCGTGACCGACTCCGTGACGCGGGTGATTGAACAACGGGTGTTTAAGGTGCTGAAAGACGAAAAAGCTGAGAACATGGTGAACTCGGTGATTGCCAACGTTGGCAAAAACGCCGGTGATCCGTTCAACCCCGACCGAAATGCGACGCCCCAAAAATCGAAGGTGACGGTCGCTTTCGTGAAGGGTCAGGATCGTGGGGGGCGCTCATCGCTGGAGATTTTGGAAAAGATTCGATTAGCGGTGCAGGGCCTGCCTGGCTCCGAAATTTCGGTGGAGCGTGAGTCGGTCGGCCCGCCAACGGGTAAGCCGGTTTCGATTGAAATTGCGGGCGACGATTTTGCGCAGTTGGCTAAATTAGAAAAAGAAATCCGGCAGAACATTCAGCGGGCGGGCATCCAGGGCATCGACCAGTTGAAGTCAGATTTGATTACCAACAAGCCCGAAATCACCATTAATATCGACAAGGAAAAAGCGCAACGCGAGGGTATTTCGGCCCAGCAAGTGGCCTTCGCTATTCGTACGGCCTTGTTTGGCTCCGAAATCTCGAAGTTCCGTGACGCTAAAGACGAGTATCCGATTATGGTGCGGCTGAAGGAAAACAACCGGAGCCAAATCGAGCAATTGCTGAGTTTGAACGTCGTGTATCGGGATATGAATTCGGGTGGACAGTTGCGGCAGGTGCCGATCTCCGCATTAGCCGACATTAGTTATTCAACGACCTTCAACCAGATCAACCGCAAGAATCAGGAGCGATTAGTAACGCTGGGTTCTGACATTGTGCCGGGAGCCAACGCCAACATCATCAACGCCCAAATTCAGCAGGTGCTCGACCAGATGGAAATTCCCAACGGGTACTCGGTGAAATTGGGTGGTGAGCAGGAAGATCAGCAGGAATCGGCCGACTTCTTAGTGATGGCCTTCGGCATCGCGATTCTGTTAATCTACCTGATTCTGGCAACGCAGTTCAATTCGGTTGTGAAACCGATCATCATCTTCGTCACGATTCTGCTGTCATTGATCGGCGTGTTGCTGGGCTTTATGGCTACTGGAAAAACGTTCTCGGTCATCATGTCGGGGGTCGGAATCATCTCACTGGCGGGTATCGTGGTGAAAAACGGTATTCTGCTTATTGAATTCATCGATGAATTGCGCGGGCGGGGCGTTCCGCTGCGCGAAGCCATCATCGAAGGTGGAGCCACCCGGTTAACGCCCGTTCTGCTGACCGCTTCGGCGGCCGTGCTGGGTCTGATTCCCCTGGCAACGGGTCTCACTGTGGATTTCGTGAGCCTGTTCCGCGACCTCGACCCGAATATTATTGTTGGCGGTGACAGTGCCGTTTTCTGGAATATTCTGGCCTGGACCATCATTTACGGCCTGACATTCTCGACCATTCTGACGCTCGTCATCGTGCCGTGCATGTACTGGATTAACGAGCGCATCCGCATGAAGTGGTTCGGTAAAAAAGACCCCGCCTTGGAGATGCAAAAACAGCCCCAGCCCGAGGAAGAACTGGTCTAAGATTGACAAATTAATAAACAGCAGCCGGAAGTCTCAGCCTGCACGGGTTAGGGCTTCCGGCTGTTATCTTTAACCGGTAAATTGCAACCGTCAGTAGTGGCAAAAGACCTGTTTCGCGAAGCTGTAAAAGTGGCTCTTCAAAAAGATGGGTGGCAGATCACGCACGAACCGTACTATTTGGAAGCATTAGGCACAGATATTCAAATTGATCTCGGTGCCGAAATGCTAATTGGAGCACAGCGTGACAAAGAGTACATTGCTGTCGAGATAAAGAGCTTCGTTGGACCGTCTTTGGTATACGATTTTCATCTGGCATTAGGTCAATACATGAATTATGTGCGGGGTCTCCGGAAGATTGAGCCTTATCGCTTACTTTTTTTGGCTGTGCCAAAAGGTGCATACATTTCGTTTTTTGCCAAAACAGGTGTGAGCGAGGCCGTCAACGAGTTTGGGCTTAATTTGTTAATTTACGATGGATCAAGTCAGGAAATTGTTAAATGGCTGAAAGCCTGATGCGAATGAATGAAAAACGCGAACGATACCGGCAGATTTTGCTGGATTTGCTCCAGCAGTGGGCCGCTTATACACCGGTCAACCTAAGCGAGGCCGAAGCACAAGTTATTGCCGACTTGCAGCGAGATCATTTTCAATTGGTTCGCCTTGGGTGGCGTGACGATGCTTTCGTGCACAACACCGTATTTCATTTTGACATAAAAGCCAACGACAAGATATGGATACAAGCCAACTGGACAGACGTCGACATTGCTGCTGAGTTGATTAATCGAGGTGTGGACAAAAGTGACATTGTTTTGGGTTTTCAGCCTCCCCTTTTCCGCCCATATACGGGTTACGCTACGGCTTAACTCTGGTAATTATGCCGTGTATGTACTGAATCAACGAGCGTATCCGCATGAAATGGTTCGGTAAAAAAGACCCCGCTCTGGAGATGCAACGGGAACGGGAACCGGAGTTAGTATAGAACAAAGACTGGGTAACGCAAAATGACTAATGCCGCCGGGGGAGACCTTGGCGGCATTAGTCATTTTGCGTTACCCAGTCTTCGACACAAAAATTTTTACAACTACTGTTTCCCCTCTCCAACATTTCCGCGACCAACGGCCAAAGCAACCCAATGCTGTTCGACACTACGCGGACCGCAGCATTTTTCCTTCCTCTTTTTTTACCTAAATCCAAACAAACCAATGGCTTCCACAAACGGACAATCCCAACCTCAACCTATTGCACCGGTTGAGCGGCCCCAACAAGTTGACGCGGTACTTGAACTGATTCAGGTTAGTTCATTCATTCAGGCTACTACCGCCCGCGACACCTACAAAGTCAGCGGTAAAAACCTAACAGCCGCCGTGTTGGACACAGGCCTGCGCACAACGCACGTCGACTTTGCGGGCAAGGTCGCAGCCCAGCGCAACTTCACCGCCGACAATGGCGGAGATGTCAACAACGCCAACGATGGCAACGGACACGGCACGAACGTTGGGGGTATCATTGTTGCCAATAAGGTTAACATCGGTATTGCACCAGGGGCCAAAATTGTGCCGCTGAAAGTGCTCACCAACGGCGGAGGAGGTTCGTTTACGTCGGTGAGAGATGCCCTCCAATGGGTGCTCGACAACCACGTAATACACAAAATATCGGTGGTGAACCTGTCGCTGGGCGATTCGGGTAATTACGTCAGCGACGACAGTTTCGCGGCCGACGACGTGCGCAAACTGGTTCAGAAACTGTCTGCCAAGCGGGTCGCCGTGGTGATTGCGGCTGGTAACGGATTTTTCAATCACGCCAGCCAGCAGGGCATGGGTTTTCCGGGCATCATCCGTGAAGCGGTTAGCGTGGGAGCCGTATACGACGCCAACGAAGGCGCGTTCAGCTACGGGAGTGGCGCCAAAGCCTTCTCAACGGGTCCCGGTCGAATCACTCCGTTTTCGCAGCGCCTGCACGAGAGCAAGAGCGCTACCTGCCGCACGGATATCTTCGCGCCGGGTGCTCCCGTTACTTCGTCCGGCATTGGCTCCGATACGGGATTCTCCGTTCAGCACGGCACCAGCCAGGCATCGCCCGTAACGTCGGGGGTCATTCTGTTACTCCAGGAATATTACCAGCGGGTGGCTAAGTCGCTGGCGCCTAAGTACCCGGCCACGTTCAAAGCGCCATTCCTGCCGTCAGTGTCGCTGCTGGTGCAGTGCCTGCGCGAAGGGGGCGTCGTCGTTAAGGATGGCGATGATGAAGATGATAACGTGACCAACACGGGTCTGTCGTTTATTCGGTTGGATGCACTGCTGGCGCTTCGCCGAATGAGCCGCTACTTCCGGCGCTACCTGCTACTGCCGCATAATGCCCAGCAAATGGCCGATCCGGATACCCGCGAGCTGGTTGAGCAACCAACGCAGTTGATGGCCATGGAGGTTTAAATAACTGAGTCTATCCTACCCTTATCTTTTCTGCTCTAAGCCGCGTCCAATTCTTGGGCGCGGCTTTTTGTGCATGTTATTGGAAATAGAAAAGTACGACTTGTTATCAGTCATTTACTGGTTATCTGTTGCGAAAATTTGTCAAATTTATTGATTAAACGGTACCTCCGCCGTAGTTTCGCAAACCACATCGAATAAATAGACTACAGTTTATCTTATTCTTTTATTTCTTCCCATTTCCATCGTGTACAATTTGACGAACTTATCCAGCCTTCGCTTAGGTAGTGTAATTCGGTGTAATCTGTTCAGTATGGTCCTACTGCTGAGCAATTTATCGATAGCTTTTAGCCAGACAACGTATTACGTAGCCACCAGTGGGAATGACGCTAACAACGGCCGGTCCGCCGATTCGCCGTTTCAGTCCCTGGCAAAAGTTAGTAGCCTGTCGCTCCAACCGGGCGATGCTATTCTGTTCAGGCGGGGCGACACGTTCCGGGGAACGCTGTTTATCCGGCAGTCAGGCGCGGCCGACAGACCTATTGTTATTGATGGGTACGGGTCGGGCAACAAACCCATTATTGCCGGGTCGGTGCCCGTGAGCAACTGGAACAATATCGGCAACAATACCTGGCAGGCCAACTGCCCGACGTGTGGCGATCAAATAACGGGTCTGTATCGGAACGGGGATGCGTTGCCCCTGAGCCGTTATCCTAATTTGAGTGATGCCAACAAGGGTTACCTGACCATTCAATCGCACGGTGGTAACAATCAGATTACTGGTCAGCAGGGGTTCCCGGCCAACTTCACCGGGGGAGAAATCGTGTTCCGGCCGCGCCAGTGGATTATGAACCGGGCACCAATTACCGGGCAGAACGGCAATACGCTGACCTTCAGCAACAACAACGGATACGGTATCAACGACGGTTACGGCTTTTTTATCCAGAACCACCCGGCTGCATTAGACCAAACCGGCGAGTGGTATTATAACCCGGCCAACAAGACAATTCAGCTCTACAACAGTCAAAACAATCCGAACGACCAGCAACTTACGGCAACCGCTTTTGGCGAAGGGATAAACCTGACAAATGCGTCGTTCGTCACGGTTCGTAATATGAACGTCACCCAAACCCGAACGGCGGGCCTGTCGGCCAATGGCGGATCTAACCTGATCCTGGCCAATAACGAGTTTACCGACTCCGGTCTCGACGGTGTTGCGATTACGGGAGCGGGCAATAACGTACTGGCAGAGAACAACTTAATAGAAGACGCGAACAACAACGGATTTTCCATTCAGCCGTACCAGGACTTTACATTTCGGGGAAATACCATCCGGCGGATAGGCATCGTGCCGGGCCGGGGGCAAAGCGGGGATGGCGGGTACTGCGGGGTGCAGGCAACGTGCCGGGCAAACACGGTAGTTGAGAACAATACAATCGATAATATCGGCTACAATGGCATTTCGTTCCTTAACAGCGCAACCATCCGGAACAACCAGGTGTCCAACTTTTGCCAGGTCAAAAGCGATGGCGCCGGTATTTACACCTGGAATGGTAACCGCGCGGCCGTTTCGGGCATCCGAATTCTGTCCAATATCATTTATGGCGGGATTGGCGCAACCGAGGGTACGCCGGGCGGGGCTTATTCGGGCGCGAATGGCATTTTCCTGGACGACTGCTCCCAAAACGCCGAAGTGGCCAACAACACGACGTTTGGATCGCGGGGGAAGGGTATTTTCCTGCGGGGGGCCACCAGCATCACCATCAAGGGTAATACGAGCTTCAACAATGGGGAAGAACAGCTTATGCTGTCGTATAATAACTCGTGTGCTCTGCGCAACAACACGGTTCAGAACAACTTATTGGTCAGCCGGTTAGCGAATCAGGTCGTGGCCGCCTACGAATCGAACGCGAACGACTTGAACGAGTACGGCTCGTTCGATTACAACTACTATGTTCGCCCGTTTGAGGATGAGTTTAAAATCCGGGCGGTGTATAACCCCGGCTCCGGCATTACCGGTGCTGACAATACCCTGGCGGAGTGGCAGGGGCGGTGGGGTCAGGACCGGAATTCATTCAACAGCCCGCTGACCTACAAAACGCAGGCGGTCAGTCAGACGGGCACCAGCCTGCTCAACCATTCGTTTTCGGATAATGCCAACGGCTGGACGGGCTACTCGCCACACGGTAACGGCCGCGTTGAACTAGACAATTCGAACCGGCTCGATGGCGGTTCACTACGACTATCGTTCGCGTCAGCATCAAACCAAAGCAATTCCTACGTGCTGGCTACGGTGAGCATTGGCTCGGTCACGAAAGGAAAAACGTACCAGCTTCTGTTCGACGGAGTGGCCTCATCAGCCGGAAAGCGGGTTCAGATATTCCCCCGTCAGTTGTCTGGGTCATATCGGGACTTGGCGGCCAGGGCTTCCTACGTGTTTGGTACGGGTCGCCAAGCCTACGAAGCAACGTTTACGGCAAATGCCGACGAGTCAAACGCGATTATGGTGATTCAGGTCCAGGAAGATGGGCAAACGGCCTGGTTCGACAACATCCGGTTGCGCGAGGCTACGTTGACCACCCTCAACCCGGACGATTACGTGAAGCTCGTGTATAACCCAACGGGCCAGGACAAGGCCGAGGGCCTAAACGGAGTCTACCGGGACGTGAAAAACAAGGTATACGACGGGCAGGTTACCATACCTCCGTTTTCATCGATTGTGCTGCTCAAAGACGTTGGAACAAGCCCCCCGCCACCGCCTGCGCCGGTAACCACCCTGCGCGACCCGGAGAACCCGGCTAACGCTGTCGCTGGTCTGGACTACCAGTACTACGAAGGAGACTGGAGCAACCTGCCCAACTTCGACGCTCTTACAACCGTTAAAACCGGCGCTACCAATACTCCTGACTTATCCGTGCGGAGTCGAG
>QQTW01003346.1_pt1 | contig 11831 bp, 10 predicted proteins | sample 1904831 | NCBI WGS metagenome assembly QQTW01 (sample SAMN09435610, study PRJNA476489) | Subsurface metagenome, whole genome shotgun sequencing project. | reverse complement strand
ATGGCATAATTTGTGTTTTCTACGGCCTTGAAACGCATAATTTCGCCGCCAGATGGAGGTGGCTTGTTGACGTGTCGCCAGTTGACACTGCCGGGTATGACTTTGTCATAGGCCTGGAGAAGAATGGTGCCATCACGAAGATCGTCGAAAAGGGAGTTTACAGACGGCTGCACGTCCAGAGAATTTAACCAGAGCGTGAAGACCCTTGCTTCCCGCTCTCCCTCCGCATCAAAGTCCTCTACTTCTAGCTTCTCTTCCTCTGTAATTGGATCCAGACCCGGGTGGTTATTGAAGAGATTTGCGACAAAGGCAAGGTTAAGCTTCGGATTCCCAGCAACTAGAGACGTTGGTGTGAGGAATTTGCGGCACTCTAGCTTCTCGGCATTGGATAGGACCTGCTCAGCACGCTGGAGAAGGTCTCGTGTCTGTAAAGGCCCCCTTGTGCAGTTCTCTGGAGATAGCTGATTCAATAGTACAGTGTAGTTTTCCCCGTCTTTAACATCGGTAGAGAAGTTTGAAACCCTGTAGATCAAATGTTAGACTCTTATGTTGCCTGTACGTTATCGTCAGACTGACCTTCTCTCCCATTTGGCATTCTTTAAATGGTAATTCACCCAGCGCAATAGGATCTGCTCTGGCGGTAACCGTAGGAATTGCTCTAAAGTTTCATCCTCCTCCAGCAGTCTGTAAAGCTCTGGATGTAGCTTGATATCAATCTTTCCCAGAAGGCCTCTTCGAATGACCTGCCATATGAGACCCAGAATCAAATGCTCTCTAACCTCGATGATATCTCCGCTCCCTATATTGACCACCGAACATCCGATGCCTTTAGCTGAGTTGATGACGATGTTGTTGTTCTCAGTCATGTGAAATGCGTTCAGCTGCTTTATTTTCTTTCCGGACCTGTTCAGGACACGCTCATCTATCGTGTCTGGGACACTATCATTAATGAGCTTCGCTAGAACCAGTCCATCTTTGCATTCGTCAAACATCTCAAAGGTGTCCGTAGGGAACGGTAAACGATGCCCAATGTCGGGATCACCTGCAAGCACGGCATTGATATGCCTCGTGAATTCGGTGCGCTCATCCTCGTTGATCGTGTGCGTCACATTGGCCGACGAGCCTTGCACCTGAATCTTGCCGCCTATGCTACCTTTTGCTTTGTGTCCCGGAGAAGCTGCCGCGCCGTTGTTCCCACCTGCTGTAGCCTGCCCTGTTGACATACGTTTCTGCGCTGGCGATGAGCCGCGAACTTTGGATATGAGCTGCATAAAACCGTCAGCAGCGGAGAGCGTCAAGAGTTCGTTGTTAGCCATAGGCGAATGAGGAGAGCGTTCCTATAGCCCTACCAAGACCTACATCAACATAATCATCTAGTTCCACTCTCCTTGAGCTGTCGAGCCCCACCTCTTTCAGCGCCTGTCTGACGACATCATAGGGTTGTCTCTCTGACTGCTGGGTTGCCTTTATAACCGTAGCTTCGTCGATGTAGCCCTTGTCATCAACATCCAACCGGCGGAAGGAGTCCTGCAGGCCAAAAATCTCATCCTGTTGGAACTGGGGGTATTTTCTGTATGACGTTAGCATACTTGGAAAGGGTAGCGATATGGGCGATGCCACTTTCTGAGGGGTGACAATCCAGTGCTAGGGAAGTTCTACCTTTGGAGCTTGATCACATTCATGGTTCTATTGTCATTCGCGACAGATTGTCAAGAGGCGGTTTGGTTTGGACTGAGGGCTGTAGTGTATACGATGGACTGGGATCCGTGGAGGAACCGGGGTGAGCAATTGTTTTTGAGAAATTAGTGGACGACTGCTGGCTCATACTAGCAGAGCAAGTAATCCTTAGGAGTTCGTTATGAGTTACGAATGCCCTCAACAGTTGAGGGAACAACACTGCCCCTCGAATTGCCGCTTTAGATAGTGGGGTGCAACCGCAGGGAATTAGGCTTACGTACCTTACCTTACCTTACTGAAATACTACGGCAGCCGTGGAGGAACGCGCGGACATCCAGGCTACATACTTTGCCTGTGCTAAGGTTAGTACCTTATGAAGTAAGATATTTTGTCACAGGCTCAGGCTAAGTATTGGCCAGGAGATTGCTAGAGGTAAACACAGATAAGGAGGATACAATATATCTCTACTGGGTATAAGAACGAGTACGCCTTCGCTATGCTGCGGCCCATGGCTCCCAGTCAGCGCTTCAAGATACGCTGCCGAGACAAAAGCTGCGACATGACAAAGTGACTGACATCCTCGTCGGCCCAGTATGACAGATGACTTGCAATACTCGCGATCAATGATATGTCGAAAACGCCCCTATATCATCAAATCACATGAGCTCATACCATCCTCATCATTTCCCATTTGGGACGAAGAGAGAGTGGCTGCAGGGCGGAAGACTTACTCCTGGATGCTGTAATCCACCCTCCCATGACTGTTGAGCGCCCTGACCTTGGCTTCTTCGCGCTTCAATCGTTTCGCTCTTTCGTCTGCTTCCTGCCACTCAGGACTCTCGCCTAGATCTCGGCTTTCGTCACTTTGATGGCTCTTTCTTCGCTTCTGGAAGCCTGCGAAGAGTGTCTCGATCTCTGAATCGATCAAAGTTGGCGGGCGCTGTCCAGGTTCTGCGGTAGGCTTGCCAGGCTCAGTGGAAGGGATGACGCCGCCAGCAGATATGTTGGTTCCAGCACCAACCGACAAGGGGGCTCTTGTTGGATGGTTGTGAGGGCCCACCATGATCTGCTTAGAGGATATTGAGTCATCTCCAGTTAGTCCAAGGCTGCGGTTCAGCAGACTACTGGCAACTCCCGAGGCTAGGTTTGTCCAAAACCCTGAAACGCTCTGACCCACCCGGGCACCTATTCCCGTAAGCCCTTGTGCAGGCACGCCAAAGATCCCTTTCTTGGTATAAGGTAGTGACTGCGGTTTCAGGGACGCCATGGCAGGAGATATTAGTGGCTCGATGCGGTAGCTGATAGGGTCAGTGGGATGAAAGATATTGTAAAATTCTTGGCATTTTGGAGAAGACGTTGCTATAGTAAGTATATTAGAGTCGTTTGAGGAAGGTGCCCCACTGGTGCCAGATGAGGTTGATGCCAGGAAAGGATCCTCCACGACTTTGCCATTGGTTGAACGTCCAAACGATGGAATATCAACATTGCGGCGACCAGCGATCGTCCTACCCTTGAGCATCTGGAATAATCCTATCGGGGAGCCTATGCAGAAAAAGCTGTCCACGTCAAAGTCCAGTGCAAGGTTTTCCGTTTCGTGCCGCTGACCGCTAGTACCCGAGTGATTGTGTATGCCCCGTTTATTATGGTTGTCAGAATCGTTTTGACGACAAAGGATGTCAAATAAAATAGCTGAGCCCAGGGAATGACCAACCAGGCTAACGCGTCCCTGGAATGAAGGGTTTCGGTCAAGAAAGAGATGATAGACACGATTGCATTCACGTTGCACGATGCCGGCGATATGCTCTTTATATGCACTCTGGTATAGTAAGATATCAAGTGCGAGATCTGTAATGAGATTGCGAACGGCGGGCACCCCTTCAATGGTGATATCGTCAAGGCTAGGGTAAGTGTCACCCTCCCCGAACAGATCAGCATCTGCCACATCTTGCTCTTTCCTATTCTGCTTCAGACGTTGCTTGGGGAAATCTAAAAGATGCCTCCAACAGATTGGTAGGACCTGCAATCGACAGTTCTTCGGTAACCGCTCAACCTCTGAATTCAAGGCCTGCAGATCAGCAGATGAGCCATATACCGCCTTCATCGTCTTTCGAAGAACGTTCACATCATGTATGAAATTCACGCTCTCCATACGTAATCCCAGTCGTTGCCCGATTCCATGAGTAACTAATATAAGATGCTCAATCTCGCGACCCTGTACCTCGCCCGTTGTTTCACGGTAGTCCTCCCGTATCTCTTCCTCGTCCCGTTTGCGCGCTTCTTCCTCCTGTACTTTGGCATCTTTGAGATCACCAGATATCACCATTGATGACATCTGACGCTCAAGCGCTTGCCTTGGGGTTTCCGAAATCGGACCCGAACCTGAATTTTCTGTGGACCGAGACAATTGAGCTTCCGACACATCTGCTTGAATTTCATAAGGTGCTGAAACATCTTTCGCGCTCGGGGTAGATGTGCTTGGCGGAGCGGACCGGCGTTTGTAGCCGATTGGGACTCTTCCTGGTGAGTCAAGGTCGTCCTTACGACTTAAGTCTGGGGTTGCGGGAAATTGACCATCTTTGCGCGGATTTAGTTCGTCAGTATCAAAAGGTTTCCCAGGCTCGTGGAAACCTCGAATCATCTTAGTACCGCCGAGGTGGCCACCTCCCGCGAACCGCTCATAGACAGTGCTACTCATTCGCGATAAGAAATCGTCGGATAGCAGCCAGGCCGTTGTTCCGTTTTGATAGGTTACAGCGGTATTCATGTACGTGCCAAAGAGCCGATGAGTCTTGAGCTGGCGTTGATTAGAGGGGGATTCAGGCGATGAACCTTGTAGTACCTCATTCAATACCTTGGCGTGACTACTCCTAAGATCTTCGGCCGATGCTCTAGGTGTCACAGGGTTGGAGATGGAATTGCAGCTTGTATTTTCTCTGGGTAACGGAGACGTAACTTCGGCTCTTGGTTGAGATACCGACCTATGTCCCTGTTGCTGTGATCGCCATGGTTTTATTTTCAAATAACCCTCCTCAAGCTGGTATGCAAGATTCTCCTCGCATGGCCGCAGAGAAGAGCCCTCCTGATAGAACCAGCTTCCTCTCCGAACTTCGTAGATTGGGCCAAGCCAGTATGTTGGAGCGAGCTCTCTTCGCTCGATGTCAACATCGAAGAGATAATCCTCATTCACGGGCACCTTTATTTTCCCTCCTTTCTCCGTGCTAATCGCGTCATTGATGCTGGAGTTCTGCTGAACTCGAGAATCAGAACCTCTGTCGCCGGAAATAGATTTGGCACCATTGAAGGTACTAGTTCCACTCGCTCGCTGTTCCTCCTCATCTAATAATTTCTGGAAAGATTGCTCGATCGACCTTGAATCATGGCTGGAAAAAGCTACGAACTTCTTAGGCGGTGGGGCAGGCTTGTTGTCAATGGAGGATTTGTCTAAGGCGAGTGGCTTCCTCTTGGGTATCTGAGAGGAAGTCAGCCTGTAATCATAAACCGACCTGAAAACATTCAGAATGTACTGGAAAGGGAAACCTACATCCACTGCATAGTACCATCTGACATTCAGTGCAGGACAATCACGAGGATAAAGCTTGATGCTAACATGATGTCTATGATTGACTGCATGATCGCCACCTTGCTGCTTGCCTAATCCATCCGGATATTTCTCCACATCTGCTGAAGTACTTCCTGGCTTCGGAGTGGTGCTTCTGGATGGACCCCAGGGTGAAATAGAGCCCAGGAAAGACAACTTCTCCGACTGAGCTGCCATTCTTCCCCGTCGGAGAAGAGAAGTAAAGCGCGCCAATGTGGTGGACTGGAGGTCACCATAAGGAAAGGTGGTGGAGGTAAGGTATGGTGCTGTGTGACCTGCGTCTGCCAGGTTGTAGTCCCTAGGTAAGGTACTTGTACCAACTTATGACGCTGCTTCCCTAACTTGGGGATCTTAGAGAGACCATTTGTGCAAATATCAATCCCTGACGAACCACGAGTATCATCCGTTCGTCCATCATTTACAATCAGATTTCCTACTTCAGATCCTGTACGCCCGCTACAATGGGCGCCTCTGAGCTGGAGCATGTTCAGCGTGTCTGGGCTAGCATTGTTACTAACAGTCCTATTTATCAATTCCTGTTGAGCGGGGTTCAGATTGTGTCAGCTGATGCTGGCATAATCACAGCACACTTGAAGGTGGAAAACGTCCACCTAAACTCCAAAGGTACACTCCATGGCACTGTCTCTGCTTGCCTTGTGGATTGGGCAGGCGGGCTAGCAATTGCATCTCATGGGCACGAAAAGACCGGAGTCAGCACAGATATTCACACTAGCTTCGTGTCTACCGCTAGACAAGGCGACTGGCTGGAAATTGAAGGCAGGGCAAGCAAGGTGGGACAGACCCTGGCCTTTACCACGGTTACTATAGTGAAGCTTTTGGACGAGACCTCGAGACTCGTTGTGGCGACGGGTACACACACCAAATACGTTAAACAGTGAGAGAAGCGGAATCCAGAAAGAGCAAGGATGGTTGTACATTGTCTCAAGTCTTTCACGACGCAATCTTCTTTGCATCTGGCATGATCGCATGTACTTTGAATGCCTGGATTCACTCGGATTGCGGAGACCGAAGTTCACCATCAGGTCAGATGTCTCCACGAGCACACCAAGCTATGAAGTTGAGGCAACCTGGATGAATAAATGCAAGCCCTGACCTTAGCATCGAAATCCTGATTAAGCGTCACGGGAAGTACTATGGCTGTCAGGGAATCTGGAACGCCCAATAGTGTTCTTGTGCAACCAAGTGATGGCGGCCAAGAATTCAAACCTGTGGTCTCAAAATAGCAAGTTCCCCGCTTTTGATCCAGTCGCTCCATATTCCACCTATGCTGGCAGCAAGCTGCTCTGCCGTCTTACCATCTGCATCTTTCAGTGAGCGAATATCCATTGCCCGTTTGATCCTGCCTCATGACACCTAATGTGTTCGCAGCTTGATGAACTTGGCGCGGAAAGTAATCTAGTTCCAGATTGGATGCCAGTAGAAGCAGTAACCATACAACCTCGGCCTTCTCGGCCTGTACTGCAGCGTGTAGTCCGGAACCCAACGCCCCCGTCGCATCCTGATATCTCAAAACATCTGCTGACAGGCTCGTAAATCCATCTTTCTCCTCCTTTAGAACACTGGTTATTGCTTCAATGTCTCCTTCTCGACAGAACTCGAGGAAGGCTTGACATCTGCGTTCTTCGGGGTGGCACTTGAGATACGCCTCCTCGATAAGTAACGGTAGGATGTTAAGGCCCTCTTGAACGCCCCCTTCGTTGCTAATATTGCAGAGGAGCTGCTGTTCACCACTGGTAGACCAATTACTGAGACTTTTGAAGCAGCTGGGACATTCAGTTTGCGTATAGCCATCCAGGAGACATTCCCTAGAGTAGATGAGCACGGATCAGTCAATGTCTGATTCGAGGCCCTGGGCCGCGAACCAGTGGAAATGACAGCCGTAAGGTAGTTCGACATCATCCAGAATAGTTTCAGTCATCGACGCTGCGCTGCTTGAAGCAGCGACTGACACCGCGCCATCAATGCCTTCGTTATCACTTTCCTCTGCCTCTATGACAAATGTCAAAGGCGTGCCGCATGCCGCGCAGACATGGGTAGTCATTGTCAATTTTGTAGTAAGGTAAGTTGCATAAGGTAGGTAGTTACCTGACACTGGATCACACTCCGTGCTGTACTGCACAGTAGCGTATTGTAAATTACCGTAGATCGACGGCTTGGTAACTTAGCTTCTGTGCGTGGTCATGATTAAGGTAACTGTAGAAGAGCACAGCTGCAGTGGTTTACAGTATTCAAATCGCTTCATGCTCTTTGATTACTTCGGCATGGGACAATGGTAATTACGATGCTCACCACGCGTCCCCAGCGTCAATATTTCGAAGGCAGGAAAGAGCGACCTATATGATTTTGAGTTTCTCCGTCCGGTGTTTACACCAGAGTTGAGGGTCAGATTGAAACTACAACATCGCACTTTTCAATCATCACGGCGGCTTTTAAGCTGTGAATGCTCAATGCACTGCCCTGAGCCAGGCTGATTATGGCATTGGTTGGCGCTGCTGACGGAATCGAACATTCAGACACAACGGCTCCCGTAAGTCACGATGAACCTTCGCCAACGGAAACCCTGGCAGAGCCAGAGAGGCAGTCCGACCCATCAGAGGCTATAGTCACATCCTCAACATTCCAAATCTTAGGTCAACACGTGTTGCAGTTTTTGATCAATGCCGACAACGAAACGCTTGGAGCCTGTGGTATAGGGCTTTGTGCAGTTATCTACATTGTTTTTGGAAGGATAGGCCTGATTTTCATTGGCATGGTAGGCGGCGTACTGTTACACGCTTCATGGGAAAGGGCAATTGGAAGTGTCACAGACGACAATGTAGAGAAAGAGGAGTATAATAGGAGAAGAGAAGTAGGGTTTGATGTGGCTGCGCGAGTCCTCGGCTGGAGGCTGAATCATGGATCGGCTGGTGGCGATGATCAAGATGGCGAGATGGATCGTCTCAATGCATTATCTTTCTCACAGAAGCAGCAGACCTTTGTGGGTTTCCAGCCTGCTACACGTGAAGCGTTGAGTCGGCTTGTGGATGCTGTCATTCGTGACTACATTCGGTGAGTGATCAGTAACCACCAACGTTGCGTCAATATCATGAGCTCACTATGAATGCAAAGATGGTGGTATGAACCTGTGCTACCGCTGGATATCAGCTTTCCAGCTGCTTGCCGCCGAACTTTAACAGGCTTCATAATCTCAGTCTCGTCGCATCTGTCCCACAAAAGGGCTGCTGACACATTTTTGGACTTTCTCACCAACTCTTCGTCAGTCCTCATCGTCTTCATGAGCGAGCTTTCTGGCGCACTTATGACTGGCGATTCGCAATCATTGACAACAGCCGAAGCGATCGATGTCTACCTTCAGGAGAACCCAGAAAGCAATCTTGCAAACATGATTAGTCTCAACCAGCAGCAAAAGAAACTCCAAATTGTGGCCGACGACATCTTACAGAGTTTCTTGGAAGCAAAGTGCTATGCCTGCAACCCATTACGGATCTTCCTCAGAGAGATCCTTGCTGGAGTTGTCCTTGAGATGACAGTACAGAGCTGCTCGAAGCCGGAGTGGATCAATGATTGGGTCATCTACCTTCTTGAGGATGGGGAGCCAGAGCTCATGAACGTCATTGACGCGGGTGTTGGTGTGGTTGCAGTTGACAAGCACGCGAATGCCATAGCAACAACACGGTCAAATCACGACTCTAGACATGGAATTGAGCGTCGTAGTATATACGGCTCTTGTGCAAGCGATGGAGTGAACAGCCCACACAGGACGGAAGAGCCAATACTGGATGTCTTGGACCTCAATCAAGGAAAAGCCGAACCAAAGGGGATTCTATGGAAGGAAGCGAAGCCCACAGAACAAGGATCGTCCGCTTCAGAGCATTCATACAGTGACAGTGATGTACCATGTACCGAGAATGTACAGTTCACACGTGTCAAGCATAGTACCGGTCCCTCGTCAACCTTCACCAGCTTCGATCAGGTCGTACCCTCACATGCACCAACTGCGCTTACAGCCTCTCTCAGCCAAGATAAGAATGGCTCATCCCCGCACCGAACCCTCCAGAACGCAAGCATCACTATCTTTGATGATTCGACCCCTGGAGAAAATGGCAATCTGCGCGTAAACCCTATGACGGATTATGTCCTACAGATTGAACCTGGATCGTCAAAGCAGCCTGGTTGGATGATTACGCGCAAATATGCCGACTTTGAGAGCCTACATGAAGTTTTGCGGCGAATTTCTGTTATCTCTGGTCTTGTTGGCTTCGCAGAGCAGCACAGCACATTGCCTAATTGGAAAGGCCGAACGAAGACATCCTTGCGTGAAGGTCTTGAGCAGTATCTCTGTCACGCACTGACCTACAATCATTTAGCAGAAAGCGAGGGCATGAAAAGGTTTCTAGCGAAAGACCAAGGATCTGGAAATTCTACGTCCGGCGTAACTGGCAACTCCGGGTTCGGATTTCCAAGTTCCACAGCCTTCGAATCGGTGGGAAGAGGAGTGTTTGACGTTCTCACAGGCGCCCCAAAAGGGGCTGCAGCGGGCGGAAAGTCGCTGCTGGGGGGTGTTACCGGAGTTCTTGGCGGTCGAGCCTCGAGAGTTCGGAAAGATACCGTTTCTATGGAGAGCCCAACTGGGGCACACCGAGCCGAGACTACATCGCCGCCGAAGCGCCACCATACTAATGGCTCTGCTCCAAGATCCCCTGCGAAAGACTTTCCTCGGAATTATGATGGCCACCCAAGAAGTAAGTCTTCTGGGCCTCCCCAACCAGCTGATACGGAAGACAGCTCTCGGCTGAGGGACGGTTCACCTACAAAGCGCCCATTGTACCTGGCAAGGCGATCAACGGACATGAAGACTACCTCTGATGATTATCGAGATTCACCGGCCCTTCCCATACGTAACTCGACCTCATCGTCGGAAACCCAAGAAGAGCTTCATCTTCCACCACCTCCAAGCGACATCCCAGACGACTATGGCTCTGTGACAGAGTCGTCACGGGTTTCGCTCTCTTCAAGCGATAAATCCACAGTCCGTTCATCCACTAGTATCCCTCGCACCTCGTTCCAGTCAACTCCGCATTCCGTCTTGTCCTCAGTAGCAAAGTTGCCGGATGCTGGGTTGGAAGGATCGCCACCTATACACCGGAAACTCAACGCTCCATTGACCGAGAAAGAGACCCAAGTCATCATAGAGCTCCTCTTTGCGGTCATTAATGAACTTTACACCCTATCATCTGCATGGAGTATCAGACGCACTCTTCTGAATGCGACGAAAACTTATCTATTGCGTCCCGGGAACCCTAATCTTGAGGCTATTCGCTTGTTGTTACAGGAATCAATTATAGAGTCCAACACTTCTGACTCCGGTCTTGCTATGCTAATTCAGAAGTTAGTAGAGAATACCTTGCCGACAGATAACGAGCGTCAGGCTTGGCCACCACCACTAAGCAATGAGGAGAGGGAAGCTCGAAGACAGAAAGCTAGGAAGCTGCTTATAGAGCGAGGGATGCCTCAGGCGCTGACGGGGATTATGGGAGCCGCAGCAAGCAGCGAAGCGCTCGGTAGAGTGTTCGATTGCCTCCAAGTTGAGAGGGTCGCAAGGGGTCTGATGTCCTCCTTGCTATTGCAAGCGATCAGAGCCGCTACACAGTAATTGTGCACACTTGATGGATCATGGTTCGGAGTTATGGACGGACCAGAAATCATGGGAGTCTGTGACCGACACTTGGTATGAGGGCTTGTTGATAGAGTTTGGTATAACCGCTCTTCGGGGCCGTCCTTCGGGACCTCTTCTACGTACGGAGTTTTCTGTATTATTAGATAAACAGGGTTCCTGGACAACTGTTCTGTAATGAGCATATACGCTAACAGATCAGCACACCTGTCCAATATCTCTGTAAGAATGTTACCGGGTTCAAATGACGTACTTTGTACCTGCCTAGTTTCCCGACGCGTTTTTCCACGAATTATCGCGAAAGCACGTGTCAATCTTTATCAACACCAACACCAACTCACGATTTCCTCGTCCTCATCGTCCTTGTCCACCTCATTGGTCTCTTCGGCAGTACTCTGCCCCTCATACTCTGGTCGTGGTACCTTTTCCCCCTTCTGCTTCAAGACAGTCTCGATATGAGGAAGTAATCGTACTAAAGCGGCATATTGTTCCACCGGCATCGACATTCCCTAGTCACCGTCAACAGGGCCGGGCGAATGTACCTGTGCTTTGCCAAACTCGTACCTTCTTCCCAGGCAGCGCCTCTCCGTCCTTCTCGTAGTATTCCCTGACATTGACCATTCGTTTGCCCTTGAACTCCGATATTGTAATTCGTCGCAGATGTGACAGCTGTTAAGCATCATCAGTGTCAGGCACCATCAACTCCCTATGCATAAGGGCTGTTTTCGCAAGATACTATGGAGAACTCACCTCCCAGAACTCATCTCCGTTCGCGTCCACAGAGCCACCACCCACAACCTCCTTCTTTGCTAGCTTGAAATCTTTCCTCATTCCGCTGGACTTTGTGGACTTTACTTTCTT
>QQTW01003345.1_pt1 | contig 11833 bp, 8 predicted proteins | sample 1904831 | NCBI WGS metagenome assembly QQTW01 (sample SAMN09435610, study PRJNA476489) | Subsurface metagenome, whole genome shotgun sequencing project. | reverse complement strand
CTTCTTTGTGAGCCTTGGATGAACCCTGTATGAGACCACGCTGAGAAAAGTTTCCGGACAGAACAATGGCGACGGCTAGCTTAAGTGAACCTAGATAAAGCGTGGGGCTTCACTGAAGGACTCTACATTGTTAAGGAATGCTGTTGCTCCTCCACGACAAAGTGCTCAAGCGCCTCAATCAAGGTCCACTTCAGGACCCGCAGCTTGCGTGAGGCCCAAAAGCGCTACAAGTGTTCAGTGCCAGGAGAGGGAGTACAGATGGATGTCTGCAACTCGCTCCCAGGCTGAATCAATACACCGCTAGGGATGACTGCACTAGGTTATGCCTACAAATATTCTTCAGCCAAGGCCAGGAAATAGTTATTGAGTTCCTCAGCCTGGTATTTGTTTAAGGGTTTTCGATTCGCAACGGCAGCCTGAACATGCTGTTGCTGCAGCATTAGAACTTCCCAATCAAAGGTGATGGTTTCCTGCGTCCACAGCCAACCCCTAGCAACGACCGTAAACCGGAAGGTAACGTGGTCGTTGTTGCGGCGCACCCGCAGTTCTGAAATGGCTTCTGTTGCTTCGTACTTTTTGTGGGGATAAGCTTTCTTGAGAACATTGCTCACCACCTGGTCTTGATCCTGATTCAACCGTTTAAGCGTCTGAGCAATGCGTTGCGATCGCCGGGTTGCTTCCGCCTGTTGCGCGGTCTTGGCTCGCGACTCAATGCCTGCGAGTTTTTGCTGCCAGAACTCACTCTCTGGGGATTGCTGAGATAGATCAATGGCTCGCTGCCACTGGCCTTGATTCAGGGCCCGTTGCGCAGTCTGGAATTGAGCTTCTGCACCTTGCCAGCTTTTTTGCCATTGAGCAATGGTGGTTTGTGCGGTTTGATATTGATTGGTCGCGGGTGGGATTGATTGGGCATAGGCGATCGCTTTGGTGAGTTCCCCTTGGTGGTACTGATTCCAGCCCAACTGGAGCAAGCGCTGAGTCCAGATGGCGATCGAGTGCTGTGCGGCTGGCTGCAGTTGACTGCTAGAAGTAATTTGGCTGGCTGCTGTAATAGCCTCAGCCAGCTTCCCCTGGGCTGCGAGTTGCCGGGCGCGTTGAACTTGCTGCTCATCAATACCTATTTGGCACTGGTTCAGAAGTTCCCGCGCCTGATGGCGCACAGTAAATTCGATACTTAACCCTTGAAGTAAGCGGTTTGTTTGCTCCAGGCAATCTTGATACTTTCGCGTAGCCTGCAAGCGCTTAACTTCTGTTAAGGCTGCTTGGGCCGTTTGGCCGCGAACATAGACCAGGGCTACACCAATGAAAGTCAGGCCTATCGCTAGGGCGGTCCCCCCAATCATTCTCACTGAAAACTGGCTCACTGAAAACTGACCAGTTTGAATTTTTGCAATTTGCTCACTCAGTGGCGCGGCAACGGTAGCGAGGGAAAGCCGTGTCCCGGTTAGCGTTGCAAGTGTTTCCAGACACTCTTGAGCGGACTGGTAGCGCTCAGCCCGATGGCAAGTCATTCTCTCTAACAGGGCTGCTAAACCTCGGCTAACCTGCACTTTATCCTGCCAAGCAATCCAGCCATCTGCATCAATCAGCTCGTTGGGGTGAACGCCCGTTAAGGCTTGAATCGCAGTGACTCCCAGGGCATAGAGATCGCTGCTGAAGCAGGGATGACCGGCATCTTGCTCCGGGGGCGTGTAGCCAGGAGTACCAATGCGAATGGTGGGATGGGGGTTGGCAATCTGAGTCTGGATTGCCTTGACTGCCCCGAAATCAATCAAGACAATCTTGCCATCTCGCCGACGCCGGATCAGGTTGTTCGGCTTAATGTCTCGGTGAATGACTTTCTCCGCGTGAACAAACTTCAACACCTCCAGGACATCCGCTAAAAGCGCAACCACTTTAGTTTCAGGCTGTGGCTGCACCAACTCCTCATCTAGGGAATGACCGGCAATGAATTCTTGAACAAGATAAAACTCCTCGTGATCTTCAAAGCAGGCGAGTAGTTGAGGAATTTGCTCATGGGTGCCCAGCTTTTCCAGGGCGTCTGCTTCCGCGTAAAAGCGCGTTCTGATCTCTTGTAAAAACTCTGGCGCTTGGCTGAAGGGCTGAAGATGCTTCACCACACACTGGGGGCAGCTTGGACGACGAGTATCTTCAGCAATATAAGTTTGGCTAAATCCCCCTGAGCCTAAAAGGCTGATGACTCGATAGCGACTGTCCAAAAGTTTTCCGATCATTGAGTCTGTGTGGCCCACGACCTATCTCACCCTGATTCGATCCTGATTTTGACATACGGAGAATTGAACGCCGATTCATTCATAACAGCAACAACGAGTACCCGTTCAAGCCTCAATTTCAGCCAACTCCAGCCAGCGCTCTGTGGCAGCATCAATCGCCTGACCCAGCTCGGCTAAACGCTCAGAAAGTTGCTGCACCTGAGTAAAACCTGCCGGAGGACTTCTATAGAGGGTCCGTTCCAGCTCTAATTTCTCCGCTTCCATTTGGGGAATCTGAGCCTCGAGCTGCTCAAATTCGCGCCGTTCTTTGTAGGAAAGTTTGCGCGGCTTGCCCGCCAAAGATTGCTTTTGAGATTTTTCTGGGGTGGCAATCTGCTGAGTTTCCTTAGCGGCAGGCTCGGAGGCTGCTTCTTGTTGCTTGAAGTCCAGGTACAGCGAGTAGTTGCCGGGGTACTGCCGCAGGGTGCTCCCTTCGAAGGCAAAGATGGTATCTACGGTACGGTCTAGGAAGTAGCGATCGTGGGAAACCACAATCACACAGCCGTTGAAATCTTCCAGGTACTCCTCCAGCACTGCCAGGGTTTGCACATCTAAGTCATTAGTGGGTTCATCCAAAATCAGTACGTTGGGAGCAGCCATCAACACCCGCAGCAGAAACAGGCGGCGCTTTTCACCCCCCGAGAGTTTATGGATGGGGGCATACTGCTGATTCCCAGGAAACAGAAACCGCTCCAGCATCTGAGAGGCGCTAATCTGGGTACCATCAGCAGTTTTGACGAATTCCCCAACTTCTTTAACGTAGTCAATCACCCGTTGGTTCTCATTCAGGGCCGTTAACAGTTCCTCTGAGTGCTGGTCGAAATAACCAATGTGAATGGTCGAGCCAATTTCAACGCGGCCTGCATCCGGCTGCACTCGTCCGGTAATGATATCCATCAAGGTAGATTTGCCGGCACCGTTGCCGCCAATGATGCCGATATGGTCCTCTGGATTAAAGCTATAGGTAAAGTTTTGAATGAGGGTGCGGTCCCCGTAGGCTTTGGAGATGTTGGTTAACTCGATGACTTTTTTGCCAATCCGCCGACCGGGGGTGGAGATATCTACTTTGCCGTGAGCCTGCTTAAACTCCTGGGTCTGCATTCCCTGAATCCGTTCAATGCGAGCTTTTTGTTTGGTGCTACGAGCTTTCGGACCCCGTTTGAGCCACTCTAACTCGCGCCGCAGTACCCCTTGATGCTTGCGCTGGCTGCTGACAGCAGATTCCTCAGCTAGGGCTTTTTTCTCTAAGTAGTAGGAATAGTTGCCGGAGTAGGTGTAGAGGTCGCCCCGATCGATTTCGATAATCTGGTTGGTGACGCGATCGAGAAAGTAGCGATCGTGGGTAATTAACAGCAGTGCCCCTCGGTAGCGGTTTAGATAGCTTTGCAACCACTCAACCGACAGGGCATCCAGGTGGTTCGTTGGCTCATCCATCAGCAGCACGTCTGGTTCTGAGAGCAGGGCAGTCGCCAAAGCAATCCGCTTACGGTAGCCCCCCGACAGGTTCCCAATTCGGGCATCAAAGTCAACAATTCCCAAGCGAGTGAGGATGATTTTTGCCTGAGTTTCCAGCTCCCAGGCTCCCATTGCCTCTAAACGCTGGGTCACCGTTGAGAGACGAGACATCAGAGCTCCTGAGTCTCCTGCAGTATGAACCAGTCGATGGGACAAGTCTTCATACTCCTGCACCAGGGCCATTTGCTCGCCACTGTCGGCAAAAACCTGCTCTAGGACTGTACGGCTTTCATCCAGTTCAGGTTGTTGGGGCAGGTAGACGATCTGCGTACTAGGGTTGACCAAAATTTGACCGCTGTCAGCAGGTTCTAGTCCGGCAATAATCTTTAACAGCGTTGACTTACCGGAGCCGTTCGTGCCGATTAGCCCAACCTTATTATTGGCTTCCAGGCTAAAGCTGGCGTCTTTTAAGACTTCTTTAATGCCAAAGTCTTTTTTGATGGATTGCAGTGTGAAGATACTCATGCTTCTAACTTAATCTGAAGAAGATGGACTTGCCCAGAAGGGCGCAGGCTTGTGCCGCCCTAGGGACTTCCGCAACCAGCATTAGATTACTGTTAATTGCCCATGCTGCCCTCAGATACAAAGTCACAGGAAATGGCTCCTTTGCTGCAGGCGCTACAAGCCTCTTCTAGCAGCGCCAACGCTCCGTTCTATACTCCAGGACACAAGCGGGGCCGAGGCACTCCGCGGGCGATCGCAGAGGCCCTGGGTGCCGCGGCGTTTCAGATGGATCTGCCGGAATTGCCCGAACTCGATAACCTGTTTGCGCCCCAGGGGGTGATTCAAGCAGCGCAAGAACTGGCCGCCGCCGCTTTTGGTGCAAAGAGAACCTGGTTTTTAGTCAACGGTTCCACCTGCGGGATTATGGCGGCGATCTTAGCCACCTGTGGTCCCGGAGACCCGATTATCCTGCCCCGGAACGTGCATCAGTCGGCGATCGCCGGGTTGATCCTCTCCGGGGCAGTGCCGGTTTTTGTCACTCCAGAATACGACCCTGTGCTCGATCTGGTGCACAGCATTACTCCTGCAGGAGTGGCAGCGGCCTTAGTGCAGCATCCCAATGCTAAGGCCGTGCTGATGGTCTACCCCACTTACCACGGGGTTTGTGGCGATATTGCCGCGATCGCTGACGTTACCCACCAGCAGCAAATTCCCCTGCTAGTCGATGAAGCCCACGGCCCCCACTTCGCCTTTCATCCTGACCTGCCAATTACCGCCCTGGCAGCAGGCGCAGATCTTACTGTTCAGTCCACGCACAAAGTCTTAGCGGCAATGACCCAAGCCGCCATGCTGCACCTTCAAGGCACTTACATTGACCCTGAGCGAATTGCTCAGGCTCTGCAGCTGCTCCAGTCCACCAGTCCCAGCTATCTTCTCCTGGCCTCCCTGGATGCGGCGCGGCAGCAGATGGCCGTGCAGGGGAAATCTTTCATGGCCCGCACTTTAAATTTAGCGGAGCAGGCTCGTTCTCAACTGAATCAAATTCCTGGGCTAGCAGTCTTGGGGCCGGAGCAGGCAGGCATCCCCGGCTTTTTTGCCCTGGACCGGACGCGGTTAACTCTGATGGTTTCCGGCTTGGGCGTGAGTGGCTTTACCGCTGATGAAATCCTGCATCAGAGCCTGGGTGTGACAGCAGAACTTCCTGCCTTGCGACACCTCACCTTCATTGTCAGCTTGGGTAACCAGGCCGCAGACATTCAGCGCCTGGTTGAAGCTTGCACTCTTCTCGCTAAACGTTTCCCGGCCACTGCCTTACCACCGCCACCGCTGAGTCTACCGATGCTAGCCCCGTCACTTCCAAGCCGATCTCCCCGCGATGTCTTCTTTGCCCTTGGTGAAACAGTCCCCTTGAAGCAGGCGGTCAACCGGATCAGCAAAGAACTGATCTGCCCCTACCCACCGGGAATTCCCCTCTTGTATCCGGGCGAAGCAATCGCCCCGGCAGCCCTGGAGTACCTGCAGCAAATCCGGAAGCTCGGCGGCTGTATCACGGGTTGTAGTGACCCCAGTCTCCAAACCCTCAAGGTTGTGAGAGAGTAGAGCGGTATCGCTCTAGTACGTTTTATGCCCTGCCAACTCTGGCCCTATACCACACCTGGAATCCCTGACGAGCTGTTTGAACGGCTACCGGGAATTCCCATGAGCCAGCGGGAAACCCGGTTATTGTTAATTGCCCAACTGCGCTTAAAACCTGATTCCATTCTCTGGGACATTGGTGCTGGCACCGGCACCATCCCCGTGGAAACGGGCCTTCTTTGCCCCCAGGGGAGAATTGTGGCAATTGAGCGGGATGAGGAAGTCGCCAGCCTCATTCGCCGGAATTGCGATCGCTTTGAAGTGAACAATGTCGAGGTCATCGAAGGCAGTGCGCCGGAATGCCTACCAGCCATCCCCCAATCTCCTCAGCGGGTTTGTATTGAAGGAGGACGCTCGCTCAGAGCAATCCTGCAGCAGGCTTGGTCCTACCTGCAGCCGCGAGGTAGAATTGTTGCCACTGCGGTGAGCTTAGAAAGCCTCTATGCCATCTCAGAAACCCTTGCAGAGCTGCAGGCGCTGAACATTGAAGTCGTTCAATCGGTGATCAATCGCCTGGAAACCCGCGGGAATCAACAGTTTTTCGCCGCTGTAGACCCCATTTTTATTCTCAGTGGGGAGAAGCGCCTTTAACGGGCCATGAGACTCAAAGCAAAACTATTGAATTAATTTACAGTTAGCAACCAGCTATGGGAAACACGTTTGGTCATCTGTTTCGGATTACAACCTTTGGCGAGTCCCACGGCGGCGGAGTGGGAGTCGTGATTGACGGGTGCCCACCGCGACTGGAAATTTCTGTCGCAGAAATTCAAGCGGAACTCGATCGGCGGCGGCCCGGTCAAAGCCGAATTACTACCCCCCGTAAGGAAACAGATACCTGTGAAATTCTCTCGGGAGTCTTTGAGGGAAAAACCCTGGGGACCCCCATTGCCATACTGGTACGGAATCAAGATACCCGGCCCCAGGACTACAGTGAGATGGCCCAGGTTTACCGGCCTTCCCACGCAGATGCCACCTATGACGCCAAGTACGGCCTGCGTAACTGGCAAGGCGGCGGACGGTCCTCCGCCCGAGAAACCATTGGCCGGGTGGCTGCCGGGGCGATCGCCAAAAAGATTCTCCAGCAAGTGGCAGGGGTTGAGATTATTGGCTACGTCAAGCGCATCAAGGACCTAGAGGCCCCCATTGATCCAGAAAGTGTCACCTTTGAACAAGTTGAGCACAACATGGTTCGCTGCCCCGATCCCATCTATGCCGAGAAGATGATTGACCTAATTGACCAAACCCGACGGCAGGCAGACTCGATTGGCGGCGTCGTGGAGTGTGTTGCCCGCAACGTGCCCAAGGGACTGGGAGAGCCTGTGTTTGATAAACTCGAGGCCGACTTGGCGAAGGGGATGATGTCTCTACCTGCCAGTAAAGGGTTTGAAATTGGTTCTGGATTTGCTGGCACCCTACTCACCGGTCAGCAGCACAATGATGAGTTCTCTGCTGATGACGGGGAGATTCACACGCTCACGAACCGGAGCGGGGGGATTCAAGGGGGGATTTCCAACGGTGAGAATATTGTTCTACGGGTGGCCTTTAAGCCCACAGCGACCATTGGCAAGGAACAGCGCACCGTAACGCGCGAGGGAGAGCTCACCACCTTGGCGGCAAAAGGCCGTCATGACCCCTGCGTTTTACCTCGGGCCGTCCCGATTGTGGAGGCGATGGTTGCCCTAGTCCTCTGCGATCACCTGTTGCGTCATCAAGGTCAGTGTGGTGTGTTGTGAGCTATCCGGCGATCTTCCCTTGCCTCAACGACACGATCCCAAAATGCTTTTCTGGAGCAGTAGATTTACAGGGTCAGGTTGCGGTAAACCGTCGTGAAACGACTGTAGGTGTTGTCCACTCAGTAACGTTCGCGTCGAAAGAGTGCTCGCGATCGCCAAGAACTGTAAATACGCCGCCAATAGGAGCGAATCACTTTCCACTGAGCCAGCACGTGCAGAATAATGAACGACAGGAAAAGATAAGACGACCAGAAATGTGAGCTTCTAGTCAGTTCGACCAATGGTTCATTCTCGGCAAAGAGGGGTGGCACGAGGATGCCGAAACAGGTTGTATCTATGCCTTGGAGGTTGCGAAGAAAGAAGCCGCTGATAGGAGCTATCAGCATCAAGACGTACAGGATAGTCTTGAGGACGAACGCTTGCCACCAGACGGGCGTAACTTTGGGTAAACGCCTGGAATATTTAGGTCCAATTACCCGTAAAAGCAAAAATATTCTGGCAATCAACAGGAGCATGGCCAGCGTCCCCAAAGATTGATGGAGGAAGGGAACCAACCCTGCCAAGATCGGGTTTTGGGGAAGACGAGGTACAAAAACGCCAGTTACATATAGCAGGAGAAAGCAAGCAGCCATCACCCAATGCATGAACATCAAATGCTTAAAGGCGGCATTTTTGCGCTCAGGTTTAACGACTGTGGTCTTACATTTCGATTTGGCAACGGTTGGTGCTGAGCGCATAGATGCCTCCTTGGGGGTTGTCTTTTACCCTGCAAGAGAGGCTTTAAAAAACTATGAATGAGAGACAAAAAAATAACTAAGCCTGAGAGCCTTATTAGATAAAGGTTTTAGCACTCAACTAGTTCACTGTGTGGGTACTGTGGATGGATTCATAGATTTTTAACAACTGTGTTGCAAGCTCAGAGATAATATTCCAGAGGCTGCAACTGATGTCAGGTTTTCAAAGGTCCAGGTTTATTGCTGGGTGCTTTGCTCAGTCCATCGCGTCGCTAATGCCGCAACATCTCGTCCGAGGTCAGGTACAGATGGTTAAACGTTTTGAGTGACTGGTTTTCCGCTGCGAACGGAACAGAAACGTAGATAGGGTAATCGATGCAAGGAAAAATTACGGTATGCCTGCTACTACAACGGTTCTGATTGTCGAAGATGATGTTAGCCTGCGCGAGACTGTACAGCTCTACATCGAACGAGAGGGGTTGCACTGTTTAACAGCAGGTAATGGTGCCGCAGGTACGGCGCAAATTCAGTGCTTTCGTCCTGAACTGGTTGTGCTGGACATTATGCTGCCCGACATTAGCGGGTTTGAAGTCTGCCGGGAGGTACGAGCTCTGGGATACTTTGTCCCTATTCTGATGCTAACGGCACGGGCAGACGAAGGCGATCGCGTTCAAGGGTTAGCAGTCGGGGCGGATGATTATCTAACGAAACCCTTTAGTGCTAAGGAACTGGTAGCGCGGGTAAAAGCTTTGCTACGTCGAGCCTACGGTCCGGGCTATCGTGATGTTAGAGAAGCCCACGGCATTATCATTGATCGCGACCAGCACCGAGCTTTCCTCAACGGGGAGCTGCTGGACTTACGGGGTAAAGAATTCGATTTACTGGCGCAATTGGCAGACCGCCCTGGACGTGCTTACACCCGTGAACAGCTACTAGAACAGGTTTGGGGCTGTGATTTTGCAGGTGATACGCGAGTCGTAGATGTCTACATTCGCAAACTTAGAGAAAAAATTGAATTAGACCCATCCCACCCGGAGTACATCCAGACGTTGTGGGGGATTGGCTATCGCTTCAAGGGTGCCAACGCATGAGGCTATGGCAGAGTGTCTCAACTCGGCTAATGCTGACTCTCTTAACCGTTACTCTGGGCAGTGTAGCGGGGCTGTCTCTGATTCTTGACTCCGCCCTGCAGCGGTTCTTTGTCAAAGATGCTCAGGCGAATTTACGGCAGCAGGCCAATGCCTTAGCAACGCAAACTCGTTCTCAATGGCATAATCCCAGGGTTGTTCGCCAACTGGCAGAACTGACTAGCGAACAGGCAAAGGTACAGGTGATGATTTTCAATCCCCCCTCCATGACAGGGTTCAGCAGCCAGGGTGTAGAGCATGCTAATCCAGTGCAATTACCCCGTGACCTAATTCCCCAAACCCTGATAGGAGAGCCGCAAGTAGGAAAATTTTGGGTCGCCACTGATTCTAACTATCCCTGGTGGCTCTACAGTACCGCTCCAATCCGCCATCCGGATACTGCTCAAGTGATGGGGGCTGTTTATGTGGCCATGCCGCTCAGGCGTCCGAGGCAATTTGCCCAACAGGTGAAGGGACTCGTGATGGGGATGGCAATCGCCGCCGCCACGAGTGCTGCTGCTGCCGGTCTGCTACTGTCGCGCACTTTAACCCAGCCACTCAAAGCACTCCATCAACAAGCTCAAAGTCTAGAAACCGGGGACTACAGCGCTCGCTCTGCCCTAGAGGGGCAAGACGAATTGGCGCAATTAAGCCATCTGCTAGACCAGATGGCAGCAAAACTAGTGGCAACCCTGAGCGCGCTTCAGGCTCAGGAAACAGCTCGCCGGGAATTAGTCGCCAATGTTTCTCACGATCTGCGTACCCCTTTGGCAGCCCTGCGAGTGGAGTTAGAGGCAGTTCTCGATGGGGTAGTTAGCGGCGAGAAGGCCCAGCTTTATTTGCAACGGGCCTGCTGTGAGACGGACTATCTGACTCGCTTGGTAGAGCAACTGCTGCTATTAGCAAAAGCAGATGCCGGACAGCTCCAGGTACAACCCCAAGCTGTTTCTGCGGTAGCGATCGCCCAAGAGTGCCTTTTCCGCATGCAGCCCCCTGCTGCGCGAGCAGGGCTGGACCTGGAGTTATCTGTTGCTTCTCCCACCGCTACCGTCCGGGTTGACCCAGAGTTAACTGGGCAAATAGTCTTAAACCTGTTGGACAACGCTATCAAGTATGCTCCTGATGGCAAGATCATTTACCTAAAAGTCTTACCTCCGATAGCGAAAGGCCAGCAACATTACGTTCCCCTCCAAGTAAAGGACCAGGGGAAAGGAATGGATGCAGGCCTAATTCGACGAGCAACCGAACGGTTCTATCGAGGTAGCGATGCTCGGCCCAGAGGGGGACTGGGGCTAGGGCTGGCGATCGCTCAGCACATCTGTCAACTCCAAGGCGGCAGTCTGCAAATTGAGAGCGAATTAGGCCAAGGAACAGTTGTTACCCTCTTTCTGCCAGTTATTGCCTGATATCCAGCTTCATCATCGGCAGCACGATCTGGAGGTCTGATGAAGACACGAAAGTTAAAACGAGGGGCAGCACGCTGCTGCCCCTCAATCACTGCCCCAGAATGACGCTAGATGAGACTGAAGTCGCTCGCAGTGTAGTTATTCAAACTCTCCAAGCCAGCAGTTCCAGCTTGGTTCGTTAGGTTCGCTAGAACGCTGATGTCGCCCCCATTAGCAAGGTCTTGGGAGTACACTAATCGGTTGATTCCTAGTGTCGTGTTGAAGTAGATGAACACCCCCTCTTCTGCGGTGATAGCAGGATTGTCAGCAATAGCCAGGGCAGCTGTTGCGGCATTTGCGGATGGATTCAGTTGAACAATGAAGTTTCCATTCGCAGCAATTTCAGAGGCGACCCCCTTTTGAAAGGTGAGGCTCGGGATGCCAAGATCCCTAGCGTTGAAGACAAACTGGTCTTTGCCAATTTCGTAGTCAGTAATCACATCTGGACTATTCAGAGCTTCGATACCAGTCGTTTCTACAGGCAATGGTGTCCCCCCAGAAAAGACATTGCCAGAGAATAGAAAGGAATCTTCTCCACCCCCTCCAGTTAACGTGTCGTTTCCTTCTCCGCCCGAGAGGATGTCATTTTTACTGCCACCCAAGAGTCCGTCATTACCGACCCCTCCAACCAGAATGTCCTTTCCTTTGCCACCCTGCAGTTGATCACTACCTTCTTCACCCAAGAGAAAATCGCTGCCTGCCCGACCAAAAAGTAAATCGTTATTCTGGCCACCCAAGAGAACATCTTTCCCGCGATCGCCAGAGAGGGTGTCATCCCCAGCGCCACCTAAAATCACATCATTGCCAATCCCTCCATGCAGTGTGTTGTTGCTGGTATCACCAACCAAGATGTCATCCACAAGGCCGCTGCTCCGCTGGCTACGGCTTGTCAGAGGTTGTCCTAGTTTTAAGACTATTTGCCCAGTT
>QQTW01003344.1_pt1 | contig 11834 bp, 9 predicted proteins | sample 1904831 | NCBI WGS metagenome assembly QQTW01 (sample SAMN09435610, study PRJNA476489) | Subsurface metagenome, whole genome shotgun sequencing project. | reverse complement strand
TGCTCGCGTGGATCTACGAGAAGCTGCACGCCTGGTCGCTCGACTACCCGTGGACCGACGACGAGGTGCTGACCTGGGTGTCCATCTACTACTTCTCGGCCGCCGGGCCCGCCGCGAGCGTGCGGATTTACTATGAGGTGATGCATCCCGACGCAAAGGGGCTCGGCGTCGCTCAGGTGTGTGGCTGGATCCCGCATGTCAAGTTCGGTCTGGGTTACTTTCCGGGAGAGGTGGTGGTTCTGCCCAAGGCCTGGGCAGCCAGCATGGGCGAGATCGTGTACTCGAAGGACCATGAGGCTGGAGGACACTTCGCGGCTTGGGACAACCCCGACGGCGTTGTGAATGACTTGCAGGCCATATTTGCGAAGGACGGGCCTTGCTATGGGCTGATCAAAGGAAAGAATGGATATGATGCTTAGGCTGTAGCGCTGTTGAATCAGAGTACTCTAGCATTTCAGTTACCATACTCAACGGAGTAATGCAAGAAGTGAATCGTATAGTGAACAATAATGTCCATGTGTAGTTCCGGGCTTCGTTATGTCCCGAGGTCATATTTATTTCATCCTGCTGGAGACCTCGCCCGAGGTCGGGATGAGCTCCGTCGGAATCATAGTTAATCCGAGCCGTGTCTGCTGCCGCGGCGAGAACCTCGCGCCGTGATATTTTCCATCACTCATAAACCAGACCTACTGCGACCATCACGTCAAGCAGAGCTGTGACTACCACCACAATGGACCAGCCTTGGAAGGAGTACAAGACGCCTGATGGGCGGTCCTACTGGTACCATACTGTCAACAAGACAAGTACCTGGCAGAACCCTTATGCAGAGGTTTGTAGAGCTGAAAGCACCGACACGGCCATGTTACAGTGAAGCTAATTGATCGCAGCGCACTCAACCGAATCCAGTATGGAAGGAGTATACAGCGGAGGGCGGCAAGAAGTATTGGTACAATGTAGAGACCAAAACTAGCACATGGCAGAACCCATACGGCCAGGACCAAGCTGCACCGAGCCAGGCCGCCAAAGCTCAGCCTGCGCCGAATCAGGGGCCGCCGCGAACTTATCAGCAGTGAGTGGAGAGGGTGATCTTTCGAATCGGGCGTTTCTAACTTGTTGCCAGAGCTCCCACTTTCGTGGCGGGTGGAGCGTCCAACTTCTCCCAGTATTCCCACAGAGACCGCGATGATTCAAACGCCGCGGGTCCGCCGGACCGCATGTCAAACCACGGGCAGATGGGGGATTCACGCAATGCGTACGCGCCCGCGCAGACCGACCCGGACTACGCCTCCTTCGAGGAAGCCGAGGCGGCGTTTATGAAGCTGCTGAAGCGGGCCGGGGTGCAGCCGGAGTGGTCGTGGGAGCAGGCGATGCGGGCGACGATCAAAGACCCGCAGTATCGGGCACTGAAGGACCCCAAGGATCGCAAGGCCGCGTTCGAGAAATACGTGGTCGAGGTCCGGCTCCAGGAGAAGGACAGGGCCAAGGAGAGGCTTGCCAAACTTCGCGCTGACTTTGGGACCATGCTGAGAAGCCATCCAGAGATCAAGCACTACACCCGCTGGAGGACGGCCAGGCCGATCCTCGAGGGCGAGACCATCTTCAAGTCTGCCGGCGACGAGGCCGAGCGACGGCAGCTCTTTGAGGAGTACATTGTGGAACTCAAAAAGGCTCACGGCGAGAATGAAGTCACGATGAGAAGGGCAGCGTTGGACGAGCTTGCGTCTGTCTTTGACGAGCTTGGTCTCGAGCCATACACGCGATGGTCAGAGGCCCAGAACCTGATCCAGTCTAACGACCGCTTTCAAGGTGACAAGAAGTTCAGGTCTCTCACCAAGCTAGATATCCTGAAAGCCTTTGAGAACCACATCAAGGCGCTCGAACGTACTTTTAATGACGCTCGCCAGCAGCAGAAGAATCAGAAGGCCAGGCGCGAGAGGCGCAACAGGGACAGCTTTCTCGGTCTGCTACGGGAACTGAAGAGTGGAGGCAAGATCAAGCCTGGCGCCAAGTGGATGCAGATTCACCCCCTGATCGAGGATGACCCTCGGTATGTGGCCATGCTGGGTCAGTCGGGATCGACACCGCTCGACCTCTTCTGGGACATGATCGAGGATGAAGAGCGGGTGCTGCGCGGAAAACGCAACGAGGTTCTGGACGTTCTTGAGGTAACTTACTATTCTACGGATCGCTGATGGACTGCCTCTAACACCCGACAGGACAAACGTTACGAAATCACAAACAAGACTACCTTCGAAGAATTCTTAGCTGTGATGCAAACTGATCGCCGTACAGCAAACATCGACCAAGACTCCATGACGGTCATCTTCGAACGCCTGCGCGACCGAGTCCTCCGGCGCTCCGAAGAGGAGAAGCACCACGCGGAGCGGCACCAGCGCCGCGCCGTCGACGCTCTGCGCTCGCGCATCAAGCACCTGGAGCCTCCGGTCCAGGTGGGGGACACATGGGAGCAGGTACGTGCTCGAGTCGAGAAGCTAGACGAGTACCGCGCGCTTGACTCGGACGAGCTGCGCCGGTCCGCCTACGACAAGTTGATGCGCCGCCTGCGAGAGAAAGAGGACGACCTCGAGCGCGACCGCAGCAGCAGGCGCGACCACCGCCCCGACCGCGAGCGCGACCGCGAGCGCGACAGAGACCACCGCAACGGCCACTCGGCGCGCGACCGGCGGCGCCGCACGCGCACGCCCGAGCCGGACGCGTACGAGGCGGACCGGAAGAAGGCGCAGGCGGACCGGGAGCGGCAGTACCGCAAGGCGAGCGCGACGGGCCTGTCGCCGCCGCCGCCGCCGCCGCCGCCGGCGTCGTCGTCGCACCGGCACAGGGACGACCGGGACAGGTATGAGCGCGGTTCCAGCAGACAGGTCAGTCTAAGCCACTATGACCGCGAGCGCAGGGAGCGGGAGGCGGAGAGAGAGAGGTCGTACGTCAGCCGGGCCGATCCGCGCGACAAGGGCGGCGAGCTGGATTACGGCGACAGCAGAGCTGTCAGCGTGCGCCGGAGGAGGGACAGCGACGCGGAGAGTCCCGGAAGCAGGAGGGATAGCAAGGTCAGTTTGTTTGCTGTCTTCTTTACCCATCGTCCCCCCGCAGGCTGACGCTGACCATCGTTGCGTGATACAGAGGACTCGAAGAGACAAACATTCTCGTGAGCGTACCTTCTCCCCGTCTCGTCACAGTTCTAGGACCCCCGTGCAGCCGGCTCCCGCCCAAGAGGAGCCGTCCGGCGTACGTTCCGGCAGCGAGGAAGGAGAGATTGAGGAGGATTGATGGATTGACTCACGGCACCACACGGCACAAGCAGCGGTCGCGGTACGTCTTGCATCACTCGAAGCTCTCTATCTGCAGATGCACTCATTTCAGTTCCGGCACCCAGCAGCCTTGTCTGCTAGATGTTCTTGTTTCTCTTTGCTCTTCTCTTCTCCAGGCCTCATTCTGAATCCTTGCCACTGCCGTAGCTTGCTCTGGTATTTTTGATTTAATGAAACCCACCCAAGATAACTCCTCCAACCAATGCATTCCAGTTTGTATCCCAACGTATCATTCTGCCTTTGATCCGTGAGTCATGGTCCTCCACCTAGCCCTCCCTCTATTCGCCGCTTGAAAGACTTACGCCGGTTCCGATGGTATGGTGTGCGTCGTGTCTTGACTGGTGCACGAGCGTGGATGAGGAGCGAAAAGGAGATACGTAGCCCTGCTTTCTCCATGCGGACAGCGCCCTCAGCTCTCATCCTCCAAGAAAAACTTCACGGTGGTCAGCGACTTCACAAGACATGCCCAAAGCGGATGAACTCACGTAGTTACCCGCCAGCTTCTGCTCCTGATCCAGCTGCGAGCCAAGCTTGTTGATGCGCGGGCGGAACGAGTTCGGGTCTCGCCTGAACGTCACATCCAAGCTCTTCAGGAACTTGTTGCAGCCGCTGAGAAGACTCTCGGGCGTGTTTGCTCGCGTGTCGACGGATGGCTGGCCGTCGAAGACGATGACACGGTCCGCCAGGTACGTGGCCATGATGAAATCGTGCTCCACCACGAAAGCCGTCTTCTTGGCATGCATGATGAACCGTTTGATGACGCGTGCGGCCACGATACGCTGCTCGGAGTCGAGATACCTGCTGAAGTCAGCGTTGCACTTGGATCAGTTTAGAGGGAGGCATACGCGCTGGGTTCGTCAATGACGTAAATGTCCGCCGCAATCCCAAGAGCGAGGACGATGGCCACACGCTGCAACTCACCCCCAGACAGATTCTGTACCTCCTGGTCGATGAAGTCGTCGATCTTGAGAGGCTTGTAGACATCCGTCTGGAACTGCGGGCTGAGGAACGCAGCCTTGATCTTCTTGAAGAACAGCTGACGCACGGTCCCCTGGAACTTTGGAGTGATCTTTTGAGGCTTCATGCTGATGTTCATGGCCGGCATCTTTTTCGTGCCGTCGGGCTTCTCGGCGCCGGCCAGCATCTTGCAGAACGTCGTCTTGCCCGTCCCGTTCTCGCCCATCATGACGATAATCTCCGAGTCGGTGAACTGGCCGCCCTCAATCTTCAGATGGAAGGAGCCAAGAGTCTTCTCCATGGTGGGATAGCTGTAGCCATGCGACCTATCCACCATGAACTCTTCTCCGGCCTCTCCAATACGGAACTGCAGAGATTCTTCACGGAACCGAAGATTCTCCGTCGGAATGTTACCGTCGAGGAAGACGTTGATGCCTTCTCGGACTGAATGCGGTAACGTGACGACACCGTATGCCGCCGGCTTCCCGTACAAGACACAGATGAAATCCGACAGGTAGTCGAGGACGGACAAATCGTGTTCGACTACAATCACATAATCGTCGGGACGCAGCAGGCCGCGGATCATCTTGGCCGCGTTCAATCGCTGCTTGACATCGAGAAACGACGACGGCTCGTCGAACATATAGCTGCAAACCGCATTAGTACGTATCCAGATTCGAGACTTCGATATGCTTACACGTCAGCCTTCTGCACGCAAACCGTGCCGATGGCAAATCGCTGAAGTTCACCGCCGGAGAGAAGAGCAATATCTCGATCATAGACCGGTTTGAGTTCTTTTGGGCTGTCAGTATACGGCAAGGACGCACCCTCTCATTGCATGATACACACCCAAAACCTCAAGAATCTCTTCCAAATTTTCCATCTGCGAGCGCTCCTCGATGAGAAATCCCACCTCTCGTCTCGGGCCTTTAACGGCCTTTGGAATCTGATCCACATATTGAGGTTTGACAACAGCCTTGAGATTGTCTTCGAGCACTTTCGTGAAGTAGTCTGCAAAACTCAGCATGATCACTGCGCGGCTACTGTGGCATGTCACGTACTCTGCAGTTCAGACCCTCGGAAGTACTTGAGGATTTCTTCCCAATCGGGCGGGTTGTCAAACCGTCCCAGGTTCGGCTTGAGCTTTCCGCTGAGTATCTTCAAGGCAGTGCTTTTACCAATTCCATTGGTCCCAACGAGCCCTAGCACTTGACCGGGACGGGGCGTGGGCAGCCGGTGGAGCTTGAAGCTATTCGCGGAATAGCGATGTGTGACCTGGGTCTCTAGGTTCGTGGGCAGGTTGACAATGTTGATAGCATCGAAGGGACACTTCTTGGGACAGATGCCACATCCTATGCACAGGCGCTCTGATATGAACGAGATTTTGGACTCGGGGGTGACCTCGATGCACAGCTTTCCGGTCCGGTTGACCGGGCACGACTTTTTACACTCTTGACGACATTTCTGTAGCCATATTAGACCAATAGAAGAAGAGACAATAAACGGTCTAACCTTTGGCTTGCACTATTCGCCCATGGAGCCCGTCAGTCTGGACATCGAGCTGTGATAGATGGGATAGATGGGACAATAGAGAGGCGTCAATACAGACCTTGTCGCTATTGACAATAGCAATCCTAATACAATAGTCATTGACTGCACAGACAATCAAGCAGAGAATATACAGACCTGGTCAATCTGTCCACCATTGTGTGCTATTGATCCGGAGCTTACAATAGGGCCTGAGTGAAAGTGAAATATAAAGTCTCCCTCACCCACTCCACAATCCTTCTTTCCTCCAACCTTTTCAACACTGTCAGATTGACTGCACAGCCTCACTTGATCAACCAAAGTGCAAGCTGCAACCGATCTGCCAACGTGCGTTCTTGAGAAAGTTGAAACAATCAAGCTTCCTACAGTTCCCTTATTTTGTCTTCTGCTCCAGCACCTCGGTGTTGTAGCGGCTCTGCAATCAGTGGCACCCTTAGCGAAGGCTTGGCACTCGCTCAGGCCTCCAGCCTTCTTGTACCGCTCGACTCTCATCATCGAGAATCTTCAACTTCTCGACACAGTCTCACCTCACCTCTCCGTATCATCGAAGTTGAACTTCCACGACGATACCTAGAGGGTGTGTGAGCCATGGCCTGTGAGTACACTCTCTCATATCCATCCTGCACCTTCCCGACCGATGTGCGAGAGGTCACCTTCTCGCGGAGCTGCCTCTTCGCGGTCATGTCAATCCAACTTATATTATCCCGCACCATCGAAGCAATGCTTCTTGTGCATTCATTTCCCCTTGGCACACCTCCTACGGACTCGCTGGTCACTGTCCATGTCGGCTGTCGACGGGCGGCCTACCATTGCTAGGTAGCTGACCGTCGGAGTCTTCCGCTCACATCACATCCATCAAGCTTGCGTTTGGAGGGTGCTCACTCACTTGTCTGCTTGCTCCTTGAGCTGTTTTCTGTACCGTTCCGGTCGCCTCGCTTTGCGGAGCACTCCTGCCAACTCCGAGCGTCTCCGGACGCGTCAATCTTGTGCAATCGAGCTGACTGTCCGATCACTCTAGCCGGGTCAGCCCTCATGCCCTCTGTTGCGACAACAGACCTCTCTCCCTCCATGCCTAACGGACACACTCTGGACTTGTCGAGCAATCCAGTCAATGCAAAGCGCACTTCCAGCCAGAGCGGGAGCGAGCTCTCCGAGACCAAAAACATGCCTCCTCCCCCGACACCACAACCCAACGGTAGCAAGGACACCCTCAAAGCTCAAAGCAAGCCCGAGACTGCGAGTTCCCCATCGGTGCACGACGAGGATGCACCTGGATCTGAGGATGCAGACTATGAAACGGAGACACTTCCACCACCACCGTCCGAAGCTCATCATATGGAGCGGACCACCTCTGAAGAATCCAACAAGTCCAACAAGCGCAAGTCCAGTTTTGAGGATGACGAGTTCATATTGAAGGATCCAGAGTTGTACGGCCTGCGACGAAGCGTAAGTGCAGTGATGTTCCCTCGCTCAATGTTCCTCTGCTCACTTGGATATTTCTGTCAGGGCCGTGCCAAATCATATCGCCGAGTAGTAAGTGCAGCTTCACCCTCATCTCTATCTCGGCTCGAGTCTAACACTGGATGCAGATTGAGAGCAGTGGCGATGAATCAGCCTCCGACGTGCACAACGGGCAGAAGCGCAAGAAGCGCAGGACCGCCGCCTCAGGAAAAGGTACGTGGCCTGACCTCATCAAGCCGCCGCCTGATCTGACCGCTCTACAGGCTCTGGGCGTCCCACACCGCTTGTACAGTCGACTGCGGGCGAGGAATCTGACTCGGATCTCTACGTTGGCGCGCGCAGGCAAATCCTGACCAAGAAGCAGAAGCTCCGTCAGGCTCAAGTCGCAGCAGGGTTGGCTCCTCCTACGCAGGGAGAAGTTCGCTTCTCCACCAGGCGTGCCGCCAAGATTGCCAGCTACAACGAAGATGATGAAGATCCTTTCAGCGAGGTTGATTCGGCAGCCTTGACCCCGGGTTATTGGAACATGGGCGCTGACGAAACTACTCCGGCCATTGATCTCGTGTTGAGCCACAAACTCGGAGAAGGCAGTGGTTTGTGCTTCCACACCCTTTTACCGACAACCACTGACTATCTGCAGATCCAAAGGATATGGACCCTTCCAAGCATGATTTTGTTTACCTCGTAAGTCCATCCTCCTTCTTCTCGATCATGAGTGGGTATCTGACAACCCCAGATCAAATGGCAAGGCAAGGCCCACTGCCACGCTAGCTGGGAGCCGTTCGAGTCTGTTTCCTCCTGCCGCGGATTTCGCAAGGTGGAGAATTACTTCCGAAAGGTTGTCCTCACAGAGGTCTACATGAGGCATCCAAACGTTCCTCCGGAAGAGAAAGAAAAATGGAACCTCGATCGTGAGCGAGAGGCTGACGCCCTTGTCGACTACCAAATTGTCGAGCGCGTCCTTGGAAGCAGGTATGCAGGAGACGAGACCGAGTATTTCGTCAAGTGGAAGGGACTCTACTACGATTCTTGCACCTGGGAGGACGCCGCATTCGTCAGCGAAGTCGCACAGAATGAGATTGACCGCTTTCTCGATCGCTCGTCCAGGCTGCCAGTCTCGAACAAGACGGAATCCAACATCGCCACGCGCCGAGCGTACAAGCCTTTCCGCGAACAGCCCGCCTATATCAAAGGCGGCGAACTCCGAGAGTTTCAGATCTTCGGTGTCAACTTCTTAGCTCATCATTGGTGCAAGGGAAACAATGTCATCCTTGCAGATGAGATGGGGTTGGGCAAGACCGTTCAGACAGTCGCCTTCATGAACTGGCTGCGACATGACAGGCAGCAGCAAGGCCCGTTCCTGGTCGTCGTGCCATTGTCTACCATGCCCGCCTGGGCCGAGACGTTCAACATCTGGACGCCAGACATCAACTATGTTGTCTACAATGGTAATGAGAGCGCACGAAAGATCATACGCGAATACGAGCTCCTTGTGGATGGCAATCCCAGGAGAGTCAAATTTCACGTCCTCCTCACGACATACGAATACATCCTCGCCGACTCCTCCTTCCTCTCCCAAATCAAATGGCAGTTCATGGCCGTCGACGAAGCCCACAGGCTGAAGAATCGCGAGTCCCAACTTTATGCCAAGCTCATGGACTTTGGAGCTCCCAGCAGGCTTCTGATCACCGGTACGCCTATGCAAAACACCTTGGGTGAGCTTAGTGCCTTGATGGACTTCCTCATGCCCGGAAAGGTTACTGTGGAAGAAAACATTGATCTCCAATCCGAAACCGCCAGCCAGAAGATTGCAGAACTCACCAATGCCATCAGTCCTTACATGATTCGCCGCACCAAACAAAAGGTCGAGAATGACCTTCCTCCAAAGACCGAGAAGATTATTCGGGTCGAGCTGTCTGATATCCAGCTGGAGTACTACAAGAACATCCTCACGAGGAACTACGCCGCCTTGAATGCGGGTGCCAAGGGACAGAAACAGTCGTTGTTAAACATCATGATGGAGCTCAAGAAAGCGAGCAATCACCCATTCATGTTTCCAAATGCAGAGGATCGAATTCTCGCGGGCAGCGACCGCAGAGAGGACGTTTTGAAGGGTCTCATCACCAGCAGTGGAAAGATGATGCTGCTCGATCAGTTGTTGACCAAGATGAGAAAAGACAATCACCGCGTCCTGATTTTCAGCCAGATGGTGCGCATGCTGGATATCCTGGGAGACTATCTTCAACTGCGTGGCTATCAGTTTCAGAGACTCGATGGCACCATCGCCGCGGGACCACGCCGAATGGCGATCGACCACTTCAACGCCCCCGACAGCCAGGACTTTTGTTTTCTGTTGTCCACTCGCGCTGGCGGCCTAGGAATCAACCTGATGACCGCAGACACAGTGATCCTTTTCGACTCCGACTGGAACCCCCAAGCGGACCTGCAAGCCATGGCTCGCGCTCATCGTATCGGGCAGAAGAATCCCGTCACCATCTACCGATTTGTGTCCAAGGACACGGTAGAGGAAGAAGTCCTGGAGCGAGCGAGGAATAAGCTCATGCTTGAGTTCGTCACCATCCAGCGAGGTGTCACAGACAAGGACGCCAAAGAGTTCTCGGATCGGATAACGCGCGCAGGTCACGGCGTGGCGGAACCGACGACGTCTGAAGACATATCACGCATTCTGAAACGGCGCGGTCAGAAGATGTTCGAACAGTCTGGCAACCAGGAAAAGCTCGAGGCTTTGGATATCGATGCCGTCCTCGCCAATGCGGAAGAGCACAAGACCGAACAGCCCGAAGGCATCACTGCCGACGGAGGCGAGGATTTCCTCAAGAGTTTCGAGTATCATGATGTGAAGATCGACCTCGAGTGGGACGAGATCATCCCCAAGGAGCAGCTCGATGCCCTCAAGGCGGAAGAGAAGCGCAAAGAGGACGAGAAGTACCTGGAATCAGTCATCGAACAGAACGCACCCAGAAAGCGCAAGGCGCCTGCCGCAGATGAGAGAGAGCAACGAGCAGCGAAGAAACGAGCACGTGACCTGGCTGCCGCGGAAGTTGCGGAAGACGATGTTTCGTCGCTCAGCGACGCCCCTTCGGAGGACGACGATCCCAAGCGCCCGCTCAACGAAAAGGAGACCAGAAACCTCATCAGAGCATATGAAAAGTACGGTTCTCTCGAAGACCGTGGCGACGAGATGTTGCGCGATGCCAAACTGGTCGGTCGCGATGCCGAAGTCATCAAGGCGACTCTGGACGAGGTCATCCGCATCAGTCGGAGGATGATCAGAGCAGAGCAAGATCGTGTCACCGAGCTCGAGCGAGAATCCCAGAAGACCCTGACGAAGAAGGACAAGAAAGCCATCCTGTTCGATTACAGGGGCGTCAAGCGCCTGAATGCCGAGACGCTGATCGAGCGACCGGTCGAGATGCAAATGCTCAAGGAGGTCACGGAAGCCGCTTCGGACTGGAGAAACTTCCGCGTGGCGGGCGCATCAAAGCCTGCACACTACACCTGCGATTGGGGAGCGCGCGAGGACGGTATGCTCTGTGTCGGCATCGCCAAGCACGGATACGGCGCCTGGGCTGCCATCCGAGATGATGCCGCTCTGGGCATGACAGACAAGTTCTACCTGGAAGAGCACCGCGTGGACAAGAAGGAGAAACGCGAGAAGGGAGACGAGAAGAACGCAAAGTCGCCTGGAGCCGTCCACCTCGTGAGACGTGCCAACTACCTCCTCAGCGTGCTCAAGGACAGAGCGAGCGAGGGCGCGGACGCTGCGGCGAGAAAGGCCTTGAACAATCATCATCGCAACAACAGAAAGGGTCCCAGCACCAATCGCCGCCCGGAGAAGTCGTCCAGCGTGTCGGCAAGCCCCGCGCCGCCAATTGCGCGCAAGGCCCCTAACGGGGTAGACAACGCCCGCCGCCGTGGCCACAGCCACAGCGAACCCGGCGGCCCTCAGCCGGGTCGCAACGGCACCTCCGAGGTGCGCCGCCGGCCGAGCGGCGATGGGGAGGAGAAACTGGGCCGGCCAGGCCCTGAAGAGGAGGCACTGCGGCCCGTGCTCGCCCATTTGGTCCGGGCGGGCCGGGCGACCAAGTCGCTCATGCCGGACAAGGAGCAGCGGCTCAAGGCCATCAAGACCGAGCTGCTCGCGATCGGGAACTTCATCAGTTCCCGGGTCCCAGGGGGCTCCTCTACGGAGGAGACCCTCTGGTAAGTCACCCCTCCCACACTGTGTCCTCGTTGCATGATCACTAACACTCTTTGCAGGGACTACGTGTCGGCTCGGCACTGGCCGCAGTCCAAGAAGGGCGATCAGAGGCCCACCGGAGACAAGCTGCGGGAGATGTACACCCGCCTTGTACAGAAGCAGGCTGCCGTTCCCGCAAGGGGCGGTAGCCTGTAGGCTCCGGTGGGTCTCTGGTCGCCGGCATGAGCGACTTGGTGCAGTGTGCGGTGTGTTGTGTGTGGTGTGTGTGCGTGGTGCGTGGTGCGTGGTGTGCGGTGGAGGAGAGGGGGAGGAGGAAGGGG
>QQTW01003343.1_pt1 | contig 11834 bp, 9 predicted proteins | sample 1904831 | NCBI WGS metagenome assembly QQTW01 (sample SAMN09435610, study PRJNA476489) | Subsurface metagenome, whole genome shotgun sequencing project. | reverse complement strand
CTCCTTAGATCACCTTCTTAGCTTTAGCTAACTCGGCTTCAACGCCTTTACCTATCTCTTGGAAGGCAACTTGCCTCGCGGGTCGTTATTCATGGTCACCCACAGCTATTACTTCGCGCATCGGGACGTCTTCCTGGCCGACTTTAAGGACGTTGCTCAGAAGGTCCGCGACGGCAAGCTCGACCCTTTCATCGGTCAGCTCTTCCCGCTGAGTGACGCCGTCAAGGCCAATCAGATATTGATCTCGGGCGTGGGCGTCATGGGCAAGATGGAGTTCGTTGTTGATGCCGAGTTAGCTAAAGCTAAGAAGGTGATCTAAGGAGATCACAGCATGAGCGGGGCAAATTGTGGCCATTGAAAGAACAATCACTGGCGGCATTGCATTTCGCTAGCACTAGTGGAAGAAAATAGAGTAGAGGTCGATGAATGGCGCTTCCTAATGCAAATACGTCCGGGGTAACAATCTAGCACTTCAGCGAACGTGTCCTAGCTTGAGCCCTCTCAGCATAGAAGCGGATATATCTATAACAGCTTCGGCCTTGGAATCTCCGGCCACAGTGCATCGCTCATAGTCAATCCATTATTATCTTCAAAGGCTCATTGAAATGTATACGCTGGTGCTAATGCATGAAAGCTTATGAGTCTCATAATCAACCGTTGAGTTACTCATTATTCAAAGCCGATAGTGTCAACGCTACCATGAAATTTCATCATTGTATTTGGGGTAACATCTGGACGCCCCTGGGAGCAACGAGGTCAGAGTTACACTCTCCAAAACAAGAACGGCTGGTAAAGTCTACCCTTTACGTGCAATCCCACTGTACATGGCGCACCTTTCATATGACTTACTTCGGTTTGTAGAAATGACCAACACCAATCTGAAGACAATCAGAGCGTATCGTCTTTATCTTTCTAGAACTACCAGGGACGATCCCAGGATACTCGACAGCACTTTCTCTGCAAGATAGAAGGCTCACCGGACTGGACGGACCTTCCTGGGTATTTCTTTACTTCCTATAGGCCGGTGGATCTATTTGCGTGTCTACAAATAGGATCTTAAACAGCTTCTCGTTGTTTCAGTTGTTCCTACTCTTGCGTTTGACTCCCATAGCGGTCGTTTGCGCTTCAACGCCACTTCCTGGGCTGAAGCACACGTCGTCGACCGCCTGTCGGCCAGCTTCTCGTTTACTCTCTGTCGTCTAAATACCGCGCCTACCAAACGCAAAAGGAGCAGGGGCGCTGTTGGCCAGGATAGGATCGGGAGCTTGCCAGGAAAGACGCGTGGAAAGACCATTTCAACTCCCCTGAATCGGCCAGGAATGAACATCCTCAGGATGTTCTCTCTCTTCCTTTTATTCAGATTGTCGCCACATCGATGAGGCTGTGGTTCGACATCATGTCTTCGCATCTCATCTGACGTCTCATTCTTCCACTGCATTGAGTCACTTCAAGCCGCGGTGCGCCCATTATGGCCTTCAACATCTTTGGAAACAACAGCGCCAATGCTATCAAGTTCTTTGATATTCGGTGCGCTCTGCCATCCTTCAATCATGGTCGTCCCTAGCAGGCGGACTGACGTGGATTATCTTTGGAACAGACTGGATAGCAGCGTTATCATCCTGCATGGAGATACTGAAACCGCGGCCCCCAACGTGCTCAAGGGCACTCTAGTGCTCTGCTTATCGGATCCGCTCGCAGTGCGGCGGATCCGTGTGCGATTGCACGGACGCACACGCATAGGGTCAGTAGCCAGCTCATGCTGATCAGACCGTCCCGCCGGTGATGGTACATTTACTGACGAGGTGGGCCCATATACGAATGACAGCTCTCCAGGTCCTGTCCCATGGACGGCCACGACGGCAACTCGTCCACAGGTGCTGCGCGAGGAAACGACGTTTCTCAAGAAAGACGTGTTACCCGTTCAGTCACCCAAAGCCAAGTCCGAGATCCTGCTGGCGGGCAACTACGAGTATCCCTTTGAGTTCATCATTGCGGGCCACAGCCCGGAGTCAGTTGAAGGCCTCGGCGATTCATGGATCATCTATCGATTGAAAGCGACGTTGGAGCGGGGCATCCTCGCGCCAAAGGTGTATGCGCGGCAACATATACGAGTCGTTCGCACGCCGGATGTAGCTACTCTCGAAGGGGCGCAGACTGGGGTGGTGCGTGTGGCTCATGCGATCTGTATCGCAGAACCCATTTCTTATGGCTGATGAGCAGCGCAGATGATCGATTCCGAGGTCAAGAAGATGCTGTTATACAGTATCCGCATACCGACCACTTCGTTCATCTTCGGCACGTCCATCCCGACGTCGATGCAGTTCATTCCCATTGCGAAGGGCGTTCGGCTGACGGAGGTTTCGATCACGTTGAGGGAGCTACAAGAATACTACCATCACGGGAAGCGCCTCGAGCACGCCCGTGACGTCACCAAAGTCGATGTCCCCGTCAATGAGGAGCCGAGAATGTTGAACGAGCGAGGCGAAGAGGGCTGGTCGTTTCAGCAGACCTTGCAGCTGCCAGAGACCATGGCCCGGATGATTCAGGACGTCGACCAGCTGGGAATCCGAATCGGTCATATGCTAGAATTCACAGTCAAAGCGGTTAACGCCGATGGAAAATCCAAGTCGGTATGAAGATGCATCGTCACCTGTCTTATAACGTCTTGGCGACTAACGCTTTCCTGCCCAGGACACGAAACCCCAGAAGGTCGTGATCTTCATTTCGCCCAATCTGATGATCAACGAACGCAACACATTGATCGACAGCCGTCCGTCTGGAGCTCAAGTCAGTCAAGCCTCGCAACAGTGCTTTCCGCCGCTCTACGAGGACCACCGGCTTGATCAGCTCTGGAGTGACGTCGACGTAAACGACTACATGACGCCATTTAACGCCCTGAGCGAGGCTAGTTCGCCGGTGATTCGCAGTCGGAACGCATCCGTGGAGAATCTCGGCTCGTTGGGTGCGCTATCGCAACAGCACGCGGTGCCAGCCCATGCATTGCATAGTCGTCTCGATAATCTCCGGGATGCGAGTGGACCAAGACTACGACAATTGACGCCAATCGACCATGCCAACCCCCCAGGCTGGGTAAGAGCGGGACGGGGTATCGCGGAACATGCCAACGGCCCGCGGGTGATGATGCCCATTCCCTTGCCGGGTGAATCATCGCAGATGTCTCGCGAAGCCATCACGGAACGCTGGTTGCAGCAATTACCCGAGGAATGTCTCCCGCTCGACGCCAGGACGCTGTCTAAAGTGCCGAGCTATCAGACCGCGGTGAGAGCACCGGCCAATACTCCCGTGAGTGGGGATTTACCTGATTACGCCGCCGCTACAAGAGGAGGGACCTCTCCGCGTCAACCTCCGGTGGGAACGGGAAGGCATCCACGTAGCGCCAGTGCACCGGATGCGACTAATCCAAATCCGACGACGACGGGCGAGAATTCGACTGGGAGTCCTACGAGAAATAGTCCTGCGAAAAATAATCCTGCGGAAAATACCCCCGCGGGGCCGAGTACAGGTACGGGTACGGCGGGTACTGGGGCAGCTCCAGGCTCGCTGCGCAACCGGATCATCCGTTTCACTCTTGATTAGTAGGGAAGTTCTTCCGTCCGTTCTCGACAACGGCGGTTATTCTGCACGAACGGCGAGGACGTAATTGTATCTTTCAAGATGGTTCGGAAGAGGACATCGGATTATTGTATAGATTGCATTGTTATGGCGCTCCGAGGTAGGATTGTCTCTCAAGAGGCTCTCAAGGACAGGAAGGACTGTGCACGATGAAAGTAGTACCGCTGGCCCAGCTCTCTGTATGAACTGCCAGTATGAGTGTCTGCTTCGAAGAGCACGTAATCAATCGTCCTTAGATGTTTCCGGCTGGTATGTAGGGCAGTACCAAAATCATATCTTGTTTTTTTGTTCTGTCCTGTCTTCTTTACTGTATCATGATACCAGACTCAGAACCCTTCAATTCAATTCTATGAAGTTGTGTACACTGGATATGGACAAGTGGGTGACAAACATAGATAGCGTACGGTAGTCCAGCAGTATTTCGTACACAACAGCTGATACAGTTCGTTCGGCATTGCAAAGAAAGACAAAGAGCAGTCAAGCCAACCTTCATCGTAATAGCATTGATCGAGGCTGTCATCATTGTCAGTATGGTGAAAGTCAGGATCTGGAAAGTAAAGTATGATGATGAATCATGTATAATATAATAGTTATGGGGAAGGATATGGTACTCCATGTCTTATTAACACCTTTTCATCACTACCAACCACTTCACGCTACTCCACTCCATTTTTCGCTGAGGCCCTACATACCGACACCGATACAACATCCCTCTCCACCCTCTTTCTGCCCAGCGGACACGGATTAAACCTTAGTACGAAGTACGCTTCCGGCATAGCTCCGAGGTCCGGTCCAATCCAGCTTCACATCCCCATCCGACTTGGCGTTCTGAAGGACGTAGTCTGTGCCCGAAGTTCCCCCTTGTCTTTGCGTCGATAGTCCGGATTGAATTCCATCTCCGGCGAAAGAAGGAGAAATCCTCTGAGGTTCCTTCATGAAGATATTGAAGTGCAGGGAGTACTCGCCTTAAATTGTTGTCTTGAGTAAGTACGGTTATTCGATTGACTGATTGTTTTGCACGAAATGCTTTATGCCAGCGGAGAGTTTTCTAGTCAAAGCGAAAAAAAAGAGGTGAAGAGCATTTCGTACACTCATCTATTAAGTGAAAGAAAGGAGGAGGGAAGGGAGTAAGTACACTCATCCCTCAAAGAGACCGAGGGTGGGGGGAGCTAAGAACAGGAGAACGAGAGAGAGGAAACGAAGGAAGGCAGGGAGAGAGGATGGATGGATGGATGGATGGATGGATGGGAAGGAAAACTGAAGAAAGAAAGTCGTTTACTTACGGGAACGATGACGTACAAGCCCAAACCCCAACCACTACAATCACAACCTGATTAGACGGACCCCTTTCCGAGGCGAACATTGACATCGACGTATCCTCTGTTCTGGGAGATTCCGCTCCATCGGCTGCTCAATCAGATTGTACTGCGTGTTTTAATTTGATGGACGTCTACTCCGTTGCGAAAGTCTCGTGCCTCGTCCGTGCTCGGTGTTGTTGGCATGAGCAACCACCACGTGGAACGATGAATGGTCCACCCGTGGAGTTCGTCATTAATGAGGCTTCTAGGAGCGTGCCTTATATAGCATGTCAGATTATCCTTTCCTTTATACTCTAACGTGGTAAGTTTGTGGAAAAGAAAAGAAAAGAATTATCTACCGTAGAGATGCAACTTCGACGGAATCATCGCCGATTAAGTTGACGGACGGCTATGGTCGGAGAGGTGAGTCGACAGGAAGAACTTCAACGAGCATTGGGTGAGTTGAAGGGGTGGATTGTGGGGACATAAATGTAAACAGACCAAGGACCGAGCTCGATTCGTTGCAGAATTAGAGGAGTGGAATCACTTCGATGTGTTTGATCATCCTCTGCGAAGGTGAAAGCTGGTAGTCGAGGATGGGGAGCTGTTGACGATGGGTGTGGAAGCGAGGATTGCTAAAATCTGATGCTCGACAAGAAGGCTTGATAGATGATGGAGCTGAGGCTAACGGTAGAGCTACCTAAACATAGAAGCTTGGTGAATGTTATCATAAAAACCAGGGTTGCCACTGCGATGGTAAGGAATGCTGGGAGTCCCATGGCTCTGGTATCCATAGTAACTGTGGCCTATGTGACGGCGTGCAGGCTTGCGATGGTCACGCTGAGGGCGCAGGGGTAGAGGGTACCCGCCCAGTGGGGGGCCAATGTAGTGGGATTCATGATCCGGTTTAGGATGGTGATGATGTTGATGATGATGTCGGTGGTGTCGGCGGCGTTGGCGCTGGCGTTGGCGTCGAACGTGTTCATCATGCCGATGACGTTGACGAGCTTCAAGATGTTGACGAGCTAGCTGTTGCTGATGACGGCGTTGATGGCTGGTGTTGGTGGATTCATGGATAGCACCGGTCGACCATCTTCTTGGACGTGGCTGTTCATGCTTGAGAGTGTTCTTCTTGTCGGTGCTTGCATGACCCTGACTCTTGATGTTGGTGCGGCGTGGGCGTGGAGAAGATCCATGTCTCCAGGGTCGGAATCTGGTCGCGGCAGAGATTGATGCCCGTCGTATTCTCTGGGGAACGTGCACCATGGAGGTGATGGAGGGGCGACGATGCTTCTTCACAACTTCGACCGTTCCGGTCGTAATGGCTGGAGGTTCGGAGCTTGCTGGCTCAGCTGGATGATCCATAGTCATTGATAAATGGAAAGATGTTGGGTAAGTTGTATTTAGAGTGAATGAATTGATGCTGTGAAGAATCGACTGTTGCTAGATATTTAGAGGTTTGTAATGAATGTCTGTGAGTCGATGCTTAGTTGATGCTTTGTAGGATCGAATGGTATGTTTTGATAGTGATAGCTGGAGTTTTGAGCTCTAGCTCTTACCGTGCTTATGTAGTGGAGTTACTGTAGTTATCCAATTTGGAAGTAGCGCCTGTCGCGGGGCACCGAGCTGCGGAAGGCGCGGCTGTGGCGTCAAACGCGGCAAGAACGATAGCTGCAAGGAACAAAGCTACTGCCATTATTTCCATTGTTTCCAAGACATTGCGGTTACCAATTGCAGAACATCTAAAGTAAGATATCGCCATCTGACTCGCCTTCAATCAAGAAGTTGCATTATGCAAGTTCAATGATACTTCAAACATTCGGGATTGAGCTTCTTGACCAGCCATGGCAGTCGGTACGTGCACCTTCCCTAGCATCTCTCCACTGCCAATCTACCCGCTAATCCTTCTCAAATAGTACGTATTTGCATCTGCGGTGACGAAGGAACCGGGAAATCAAGTCTCGTCACTTCCCTCGTCAAAGATGTCTTTATTTCATCCAAGATCCAATCCGTGCTCCCTCCCATCACGATCCCGCCCAGCTTCGGCACGCCCGAAAATGTCACGACAACCATCGTGGACACCTCAGCCTTGCCTCAAGAGCGTGACAACCTCCGACGAACCATCCGGAAATCCAACGTCATTCTCCTTGTCTATTCAGACCACTACAGCTACGAACGCGTGGCATTATTCTGGATGCCCTATTTCCGTTCATTAGGAGTCAATGTCCCTGTCGTGCTCTGTGCCAACAAGAGCGACCTGGTCCCAAACGAGAGTGCCGCCCAAGTAGCTGAAGAAGAGATGCTACCCGTCATGGCAGAGTTTAAAGAGATTGACTCATGTATCCGCACCAGCGCGAAGGAGCATTACAACGTCAATGAAGTCTTCTTTCTATGTCAGAAAGCTGTCACGCATCCGATTGCACCCTTATTTGATTCGAAAGAGGCGGTACTCAAACCTGCGGCTATCACGGCATTACAGAGGGTATTTTATCTATGCGACAAAGACCGAGATGGATTTTTGAGCGACGACGAAGTCCGAGAGTTTCAAAGACGATGTTTTGAAAAGGACATCTCGGATGAAGATCTCTTGAACATTAAACATTCGATTCGAAGATGGTCGACTGAGGCGGTGACCGATAGGGGAATCACTGAGCAGGGCTTCCTGCTGCTCAACAAGATGTTTGCGGAAAAGGGTCGTCATGAAACGATTTGGATTATTCTACGGACATTTCATTATACCGACAGTCTTAGCTTGAAAGACAGCTTTTTACATCCCAAGTATGAGACTGTAAAACCAATCAGAAATAGTACGGCGTCTGATTCGTGACAGGTTTGATATCCCTCAATATGCTTCCGCGGAGCTCAGTCCCGCTGGATATCGCTTCTTCGTGGACCTCTTCCTGCTTCACGACAAGGACAACGATGGCGGATTGAGTGACGCGGAACTAGGAGCCTTGTTTGCTCCCACTCCGGGACTTCCTCGGTCCTGGGATGAGTCGGCATTTCCATCATGCACGGTCCGAAACGAAGCTGGATATATTACGTTACAGGGCTGGCTGGCGCAATGGAGCATGATGACATTTACAGAGCCGAGAACGACGCTGGAGTATCTAGGTTATCTTGGTTTCGAGGAGCGAGGTGGAACAGCGGCTGCATTGAAGATCACCAAAGCGAGGAAATCCAGACGTCGTTTGAATAAAGTTGAACGGAATGTCGTGCTTTGTTACGTCCTCGGAGCGAGTCACAGCGGGAAGGTACGAGTACTGTATTGTATTTCAGCCCATTTGACATGAAATTTTGCTGAAAATCGTTAGAGCTCTCTCCTCGATGCGTTTCTCAACCGACCCTTCACTCAGACGTATCATCCGACGATCAAGCCCCGCATGGCTGTTAACAGCGTCGAGTTCCAAGGCGGGAAGCAATGCTACCTCATCGTAAGCATTACAGGACCCCTTTCGAGCCATATCACCCACCTTCTTACTTACCTACGAGAATCATTAGCTTGAAGAATTGGGCGAACTCGAACCAGCCATCCTCGAGAACCAAGCCAAGCTCGACGCATGTGACATTATATGCTTCACCTACGATTCCTCGGATCCCAATAGCTTTACGCATATCGTAGAGCTGCAGGTGCGTCCATACGTTCACTCCCACACTCACTACAATATTCGTTAACGCTGACCGCTACTGAAACCCATCAGACGAAATACCCCCGCCTCGCTGATCTTCCCACCATCTACGCCGCTCTGAAAGCCGATCAAGATAAGACTACTCAACGCTCGGAACTTCAACCGGATGATTACACGCGTAGTCTCAACATGTCGGCTCCATTACACGTGAGCGTGACGTGGACTTCCATCTCGGAATTATTCGTACATGTAAGATCCTTTGTCCTATTCTTTCTTTCATTCATTCTTTCTTTCCCCTCGTCTTACTTCCGTTCCATCCATGTGGACAAAAGGGGTTTCATCTCCTATGAATATGACAATGAACATGAACATGACCGCATTGGGACATGATGAGCAGCATCCAACGAGACACCCCGCCAAAAAACCAATGAAACAAACACGGGGAATATAATGCTGATGATAATTTTACATAAAAACTAACGACAAGAACAACAGATTGCCGAAGCAGCCATTCATCCCTCCACGGCCTTTCCCAAACGCGATGAAGAACCGGCGTTCGATCGAACGAATTTGTATATCGCGCTTGGAGCGACTCTTTGTGCTGCGGCTGCTTTTGGGATTATTTGGCGTAGGACAACGAGTGCTTCTTCAGCTTAGTCTGGTCTAGCTTAACTAGCTTAGCATAGCTTAGCTTAGCCTAGATAGACTAGCATTTGCCGCTCGCTCCGCTACTCAAGTCTCGCTTGGTTTCGGTATCGAGGGCGAACCTAACCTTTGGTATCGACCAGTGTGGGAGGACACAGGACAGCAATAGCAACGACAACAACAAAGTAGAGTATTCTCGGTTAATTGGTAGTGATGAAGAAAAACGATGATCACTCATACGATATTTAGGATGTAACTACCCCCACCGCTGGATTGTAATATCCCACATGCTGTTGTTGTTGCTGCTGCTGATCCAACGAGGTACCACCACCGCGACCATCCAACTGAGTTCCTCCCGCTGCCTGCGCTGATGGTTGTCCATGCGCAGGTTGTTGTTGCTGTTGTATTTGCTGCTGCTGTTGACGTTGTTGCTGTTTCTGCAGCAAAGTCTGCGGCACCGCAGCGGGATGCATCTGCTGAACCTTTGCGAGATATGAATACATGAAGTTACTGAGAAGGACCTGACAATACAATGGCCGTCGAGGATTGGCGAGTTTGATGTGCGCCATGCGATAGATGGCTCGTTCTTCAACCAGAGAAAAACGAGTCCAATGGTAATCGATGTCAGGACGGAGGATGCGATGGGGTGGATCGGGCGAGAGACCTCTGTTACTTCCTCCTCTTCCTTCTCCTGCTCCTCCTCGGCCACTGCCTTTCCCACCACCGTCACGATCATTGTTGCTTTTCTTTCGACTCCCTCCGAAGATGGATGAGAAGAGACTGGATTCTTTGTGGTGGTGGTCTTTGTCTTTTTTAGTAGACTCGGATGCGGCTTTTTCTTTCTTGTAGTGGCTTTCTTTGCGCCGCTCTTCGTCGAGTTTGGTGCTCTCGCGATCGAGAACGAGACTTTCGCGACCGGCGGGGATCTCCCGAGGTGCTCGACCGTTGGTGTTGTTCCCATCGATGGAGGTCTGGAGGAGATCTAATCGAGCGTTGTCGGCAGGCATGGTCGTGATGATCTTGCTTCCTTTGGTTTTGCCCTTCTTTGTGCTTGCCGTTTCTCGCTCCCTTTCTTTTTCTTTCTCCTTTTCCTTTTCTTTCTCGTCGCCCCCAAGAAGCCATCCCCAGCTCGACTTTCGAGGCGGGCCGCTGTCGACAAGATCCTTTTCTCGTTCGCGTTCTTTCTTGTCGCGGCCTTTCTTGACATCTGCTTTGCGCTCTTCGGTGGAGTTGTATGTTGGAATGAATGACAGACTGTCCGTTCGTGTGCTGTTACCGGGTAAGGGCGAGGGTTGGCTGACGATGTCGTTGAGCGTTTGATTGTTCGATGGTTTCGCGTTGTGAGCGTGGCGGATCAAGCCCGCTGGAGGAGCTGACGCGGGAGAGTGACCACGTCCGGCACCAATATGGCCTGGCAATCCCCCTGGTGGAGGCTCATGAGATGACCGACGCTCGGGAATGTGCGCCTGCACCTGCACCTGTGGCGATGGCATAGTTTTCACTTCCTTGTGGGTGACCGACTCGCCGCTCTCGGGTGCTGATGGTGGTGGCGTCTCGACGATGGTCGGTACCGTCAGGCTGCTGTCCATGCTGCTGACGGAGCCAGCCCGAGCCACCGGTGATGAAGTCCCACCACCGATCTCTGCTGCCGCTCTCTGCGCAAACGACGCCGTACCCTTATTCACTCGTGTCGATGACGCCGAACTGCCCGAATCGCCCCGCGCTCGTCTAACCGTCGACGGCATCGAGAAATTAGCAATCCCTACCACTCTCTCTTGTTCTCCTACGCCTCCACTTCTCGGTAGCGGTTCGGTTTGCACCCTCGAAATTCCCGGTACGGGAGGAGGAGCCATCTCCTCCGAATGCGTCACCACCGGCGAAGACGTCGATGTCGAATCCTCCGAGTCCGTCTCCATTGGCAAAGCCGCCAGTTTCGGGGCAATCGGGCCCCGGTCGACCTTCCGTTGGCTCCCCCTTCGATACGTCGTGCGTGTCGACCGTCGTAACGCATGTCCTGGTGGCGCCGCCGGTAAGATCGGCATGTCGTCCTTGGCCGGGACCTCGCCAGTCTGCGTCGACGCGATGCGCTCCGTCTCTAGACTCAACTTCCGCATCAACGTCGAGGGATCCTGCGCCAGTGCATCCAACTCTTGCAGATCCGCCACCTTCAACCCGGACTTATTCTGGCCCGACAGCGAGCGTTTCCGCTCGAGTCGCTCGGCACCATCCTCATACCCCTCCGCGCCACGTCCTCCACGATTGTCAATCTGGCGAGACAGCATCGACTTCTTTCGTCGCAGCCCACCCCCTCCTGACCCCTCGCGCTGCGGTCCATGAGGCGACAACGACTGGTCCCCTGCCGTCCTCTTGATCTCGCCGATGCGCTTCTCCAGAAACGTCTTGAACTCCTTGGGCGCCAGTTCGGGATGTAAGCTGGCCGGCACCCAGAACAGCCTCGACGTGTCTTCTTCATCGTCGCTGCCCGTGGGCGCCACCGTGGGCATATGCGCCGTCGGAAGATCCGGATCATTAGCCGCGGTATCGACCATGGACATGCGTCTCAGGGCCTGCAGATTGACCATCTCTTGCGCCACCGCGGCCGGGTTCGACTCGTAACTGACGTCGCTGA
>QQTW01003342.1_pt1 | contig 11834 bp, 9 predicted proteins | sample 1904831 | NCBI WGS metagenome assembly QQTW01 (sample SAMN09435610, study PRJNA476489) | Subsurface metagenome, whole genome shotgun sequencing project. | reverse complement strand
TTCCGCCTCCTCGCCGCTGTAGAGTTCTTCCTCATCGGAGGAGCTGCTCTCGCTAGAGCTATCGCCTGCATGAAAGAATCGGGACATTTTGTACTGCGACTTCTCAACTTTGTTCTGGAGGAACTCTGATCGCTTTAAAGGCACGCGAATAGGACGGCAACGACTCTTTGGTTTTCTGTGTGCGCGAACTTTTGTAACTTACGTAAGCGAGACTAATCGAAATGGGAAAATTACTAATGGCTATGACTATGTGTAAGGTAGGACTATGTGTACCTTATGACTCTGTATATGACTCTACCTTATGTATGACTCTGTATATGACTCTGTGTATGACTATGTGTTAGCTAGGGGTATAAGCGTAGAGGTATAAATGGGTAAGGTAATTCCAGAGGTTTGGGATAGAAACTAGGTAGTAATTCGCCGAATCGAAATAGGCACGAGCGCCAAGCCTTGTGTTTGTTTGGGTGTGTTAAGTTACTGGTTAGAAAAGGTTGTGGATTCTTGGGATATTACTGTCTCGTTTTTATTTACTTATAACTTCATAGTTTGCGTCCAAGAGAGTCGCGGAGGTTTGATATGTGATTCTCATAACTTACACCGCACCGGCTCTAGTAGCTTGCTGTTGAATGCTACCTTACCTCAGTGATTGCAAGACACTCTTCCGCTATGCTAGCAACGCTCGATTCAAAGTACTTTGTAATATTCAACCAAGAGAATACCAACTGGGACGCCTGAAGGCAAGCAGAAAGGAATCATGCGGCATGGCGATCGCCGTAGGTCTATGAAAATGGAGCGCCTCTCGAAGATCTCTGGTAAAGGTATATCATAGTGGGCGAGACTGCCCTCGCGTTACGGCAACGTTCAGTCCTTAATTCATCACTCGGTAACCTCAGTGCCATTGCGGCTGGTTCATGAAGCCTTCTTCCAGTGTTCTGTCCTCGAGATTCCTTATAAAGTCCCTGTTCCTGGCCTGGCTGCCTGCTACACGACTTCCTCGCCTTCGCGCGCTCCCGGCAGTGCTATCCGCAACACCGTCAGCTGGAGGGGGGTAATACGCCGGGCTTGGCTGCAATCTTATAGGCGCATTGGGATCAAGATGACTTGCGACTCGCTGTATAGCAGCAGGGATACCACCCTGCTGTTGATCCATTGTCGAGGCACGCTGTCTGCCTGCCCTTGTCGTGGCTTGAGCGTACAGATTCTGCTGTTGAGGATACTGTGCGGAAGGCATCTGTGCCGATGGTTGAGTCATCATGCCTAGTTGATGACCATAACCGGATGACTGAGACGGATATGGAGGAGGGGCCCCTTGTTGGTGAGGGTTCGCGCTCGGACTGTACATATTGTTGTAGATAGGTGGTGGCTGACTATGTTGGTTTTGGCTATACTGATTCATCTGCAGAGAAGCATAGGCTGACTGCGCGGCAGACTGTGCTTGAGCCTGTGCGGCCTGAGCTCGTTGCTTGCTAAGTGCTTCAGCTTGTTGCTGCTGTTGCACCCCGGGCGCGGGTGACTTGTTGATGGAGGAAGTTTTGAGATTCATGGGTGGAACGAAAGGTTGTGTAAACTTTTGCTGCGTGATAAATGGATGTAATTTGGCCTGCTGAGGAGACCAGCGCTCCAAGGGATTGATGTTCAAGAGGCCTCGAACGAAGTCAATGAAAGCTATTCGATTGTTCATCTCTGCCAACGCTTATTAGCTCGATTCTTAGATAAGGTAATTGTTATTGCCTTACCCCTGTCAATCTCAGCCTGCTTCATGTTCTTTCGAGGCATCGCGTAACTCCGTATTATCTCCGGTAAGGTTGTGGCTTGGAAATACTTCTTACTTGGCTGCTCTTTCGTGTTGTGCTCTCTAGAGTATTGCTCCATGCTTTTGAGGCGATAAGTTCTCCTACCATATTCGTCGTGAGTCTTCTCGAAGAATTCTCCTGACTGCTTGCCCATTTCCAGCATCCACACTGGCGGCAAGCCAAGCATTTCGGTGATTCGTGACACCTGGTTGTACTCGGACGATCCAGGGAAGAGTGGTAATCCAAGGAACAATTCCACAACTATACAGCCTAGAGACCACATATCAATTGCGGAGGAGTAACTGTACGTGTTTAGCGGGATCCAATCGTAACGACATGAAAAGGCTTACGGTAAGCCCAGGAGCACCTCTGGGGACCGGTAAAACCTTGATTGAATGTAAGTGTACACCGTCTGTCTCTCATCGCATGCTGAACCAAAGTCGATTATCTTGATGATGGGGCTTTCAAGACTAGGGAAAACGTCAGACCAGTAAGGTAACAGGATTCAGAGTCTCCTACTTTTTTAGCAGTATGTTTTCTGGTTTCAGATCGCAATGTATCAATCTGGCCTTGTTGAGCAAGCTCAAGCCATTAAGAAGCTGTTGCGCAAACACCCTGACTAATGTCGTACTCAATCCTCGGAATTGATTTTGCTTGATCAGCTCGTACAGATTCACGCTCAGAAGTTCGAATACCAGACACAGGTGCTGCCTGTGTATGAAGGTGTCTTTCAGTCGAAGTAGGTGATGGTCATCGTTCTTGTCGAGTTTTTGGTTGAGCTTGAGGCACCTTGAGCTTGAGTACTTAGAACGAGAGCGGTGCAGGAATTCTTACCAAGTCTAAAACAGACACTTCCATCATACTTTGATTGAAGTAAGCCGTTCTGTTCTTCACCACTTTTACAGCAACCACTTCTTGCGTCTTCAGGTTTTGACACTTGACGACCTGGCCAAAAGTCCCCTGGCCCAGTACGTCTAATATCAGATACCGGTTCCTGAACGTAGAGTTAGTCGTCAGTTTTCGTATCCTGTTTAGAACGCTTGCAGAGAGGTCCAGGGAGAAGTACTTATGGGCAGTGTCATCACTTCCGAGTATATCGTTGACGTATAGTATGTAGTCGCTATCCTCGTTATCAAAGCCGTCGTTTTTCACTCCTTTACTCGGCTTGGTAAGAACCCGCCGCGGGTTGCGCGATGATTCGTACTTGAACGCAGGGTTGCATATCCGGTAAGTAGATGGCAGATGTGTAGTCAATGCTTGTAGCGGCTAGATTGTTACTGTTAGCCCTGACGAACTCACGATAGGGTACCCGAGACTATACACTAATGAAACCACCTTCGGGGTTCGCGCGTCGAAATGCTGGCTGGGAGTTGATTCTCGATCCGAGATCTTGCACATTCTTCACCTTGCGGAACTTGGGCACAGGTCCCCGCATGGACCCTTGCGATGCCTGTTGGTGTTGTGATTGGGGATGTCGTGGTGACTTTGCTTCTCGACCGAACACTGCGTTCAGTTGCGCTGTGGCTGATGTTGGGTAATATGGATCTGAGCTGCCGTCGCTCGGCTGAATGGGAGGTAGATGAGGCGGCTGCGTTCGTAATGCACCTACTTTCGGGTTAACACGGAGGTCTTGAAGAGGAGGGACCCCGCCTGCTAGGATTCCTACTTGGAGAGCTGTAATATGACTGGGACTGAGTCGGATATGGGTTAGGGCGTGTGGGTGACTGTCGAGAGGGATATGTTTGTGGGGTATAAGATCCGTAGGCTGCTTGTCCGGCTTGTTGTGGGCTTGCAGCGTAGGGCGACGAAGGAGAAAGTGTGTGCATTGGAGAGTATCTCCGGCCGGCAGAGGACTCTTCCTGGGCTATAAAGTGCCCTGACATTCGATGTTGGTGGTTCGGCCTCGAGGAGTATTTCAGCCTGTTGTACGGATCTGCATCCTCCATAGGTACGTCTCCATCACCGTTATACTCGCGCGCATGGGGTGTAGCGGAAGGTGAGGTAGCCATAGACTGCGGAAGAGATGCGCTTGGAGGTGCTTGATATACTTCATAACTGAAGCCAGCCGGCGGCTGATGCTGCTGGGTTGCGCCATTGAACTCCCGCGCCTGCTGTTGTGGGGTGGCATGCGCGCTATGAGAATAACGTGCTTGTCTAGTAGGAGACATATCCGAGTAGCTTTGCCATTGCTGTTCCATGACGAGGTTGGTAGTGAAGGAAGCACCCTTGTCGACTTGGCCTTCGATGAACCGGACCCTCCTTCAGCTGGCCGAACCCAAGAAGCTTCGTGAGGTGTGAAAGCGAGCAGCCAGTCCTGATTGTTTTGGATGTGGTGCGAGGTGCGAGGTGCGTCAAAGCGACCAGAGAGAATTACAACGTCTGGAGCGGCATGCAGTACGATACGTTCAACGGCTCCCTCCAGCTATCATGACTGCACGGCGTATTTTGTATCTAATCGGGCGTGGGCGCTTTCGTTGTCTGGCGAGGTCACAGTCAGTTTTGGCGACTAACTTACTAACTGTAACTGACAACAGCGTCAATGGTCCAAGCTCAATCGGTGAAACAAGGCCATGCCAGCACCGACATGAGATGCACAGCGACGGCAGTAGGTACTTAGAGGTAAAATAGGTAAATATTTCTGATTTATAGAGTGAAAGAACGACTGGCCAAGCTACACCTTCTATTCGGCCGCTCTGAGTCTGTCTGTCTGATACACTTCGTAAGATCCTTCTAGGTACCTAGGTACCTTATTCTCTACATGTAGCTTAGCAGTTCAGCTGTAACGTTAGCCCAAACAATAATATTTTGTAGTATACCAAGGTAATTATTCCATCTTCAATACGCTAGGTTATATTTACCGTATTCACCACTACAGACCTGTGGTAAGTTACAATATCGTACGTGAAAGATTGCAAGGGGTTAGTGAGCTACCGGAATAGGTAAGGTAAGTTACAGGTTGATTCACCGATTGGGCGTGGTTTCAAGACGGATGCTGTTACTTACAAGGCGTAACTTTACCGCAAGCGTTCTCGCTATGACGATGTGATTGAGAATCTCTGGAAGGTGAGCTCTACCAAACGCTCGCTTCTCCTTCAACCTTTGCTGCTCAGCTTCTTTTCTTTAAGATTACGATTTCTACTGGTTCAGTAGCCGCTGGTCTTGGTCTCTCTTGACCTGGTACACTCGCAGATATCGCTTTATATCGCCCGGAGTCATAGCGATCTCACCATCCCTCTCAATAATAGTTATTTAAGAGTGGAGACGGAGGACACTATCTGGAACATTGCAAGAGGTTTCTTGTGGGTGATCATTGTCGGATATGAACCATGTGAGGAGTTCGGTTTCACCGACCCGCATTTCTACATCCGGGAACCCAAAATGCGCCGCTGATCCAACACCTCGTGGGGAGGCCCCAGCACAAGAGGATGTGGACATGGAAGTGCCGGCGGAAGAAGAGGAGGATGACGAGGCCAGTCGATTGAGAGATCTTGCTACAGATGTTCGGGATCAGGATGATCTCGAGCGAGCTATTGGGCGCCAGGTCTGATCCTCAAATCAAGGGAAATATGGTATTGCCAACGATTGCTCATGGTGGATTAGGCGGATAAGGTGCTTATAGAGCAAGCTAACGAGCGAGATAAAAAAAGACTGGAGAAAACTGCCGCTGATAGGGAGTAGGTCACCGTCGTTAGGTCTGCCCTTCTAAGGCTGGGCTAACCTTAGTGTTTCGTCTACTAGGAAATTGCTTGACCAGGTCCGTAAACTTCAACAGCGTCTCTCAGCGCCCAGCGGATCGGCAACGATTGCACGTATACAGGCGGAGATCTCGAATCTCGAAGCAAGGATTGCGGCCTCAGGAACGGACCTTGAGCAAATCCGCGAGCGCATCGAGCAGCGCCACGAGGGAACCGAGAGCAGTACCACTCTTCTTGAGAATGCAGGGACTACGAGGCTACCGAACGAGGGTGAAAGGGACTTCCTCATACGAACAGGCAAAATCACCCCTTTTTCGAAGATGGGTGGTCGATCCCTGGTTAGAGCGGGGTCGAGCCTGCAGGAAGTTCTCCTCGGTGCAGAAGAAGAGGCAGAAGACACTCCTTCTGTAGGCCAGACACAAGTCCAAGCGGAACAGCCAATGTCCCATACACACCTACTAGTACCAGGGTTTATGGACGATGACGGTAGCGATAGTAGCTCAATCTTATCCAAAATACCGGGCCGGCCCTCGAAGCGAAGGAGGCTAGACGAGGAGCATCAAGTAGGAGCTCCGTCCTCGGAGGGAGAGTCTACCTTTGACGGAATGAAGGCTAGTGGAGGAGACATATCTCAGTCTGATAATCAATCAGCCGACGGTCGAGACTCTGAGTTCTCAGCCCCTAGTGATTTGGCCAACGATCCGCTTACGGACAGAGAGTCGAGCGAAGCCAACTCCGACGCCGACCCGTACACGCAGAAAGTGACAAGGGAACGAACACGAGCAGTCAAACCTAATAGAACAGAAGATGTGGCTGGCGTGGATGATGGGAACGAAGTGCTCTACCAAGCGCGGCTTCAAGATTGGGTTCGAAGACGGAGCGTCGCACGTCGCAAAGCGAACAAAAGAGGTCGATCAACAGCGCCCGAAGAGGCCCCGATCTCAGATTGCACTGGAGAGCATGGACTTATTGTAGATGGCGAGCACTTGGAAGAGGGGCAAGAGGAGGAGTGGTACATGCCGCACCCAACCCGACCGGACGCTGAGTTTGAAGGCGGGTTCCGGATACCGGGAGATATATATTCGTCACTCTTTGACTATCAGAAAACTGGAGTCCAGTGGCTCTGGGAGCTCTACTCACAGCAGGTTGGTGGTATAATCGGCGATGAGATGGGTCTGGGTAAAACCATACAGGTCATCGCTTTCTTAGCTGGTCTTCATTATAGTAAGAAAATCACGAAACCCATTATAATTGTTGCGCCAGCTACGGTTATGAAGCAGTGGGTGAATGAGTTCCATCGATGGTGGCCGCCTTTTCGGGTGTCCATTCTTCACACATCCGGCAGCGGTATGATGGACATTGGTCGTGAGATGCAGAAAGAGGACGCACTACTGTCACAGATGTGGACCGGCTCTCGGAGCAAGCCTGTTTCGAAAGGACAGAGAGCTGGAAAGAAGATAGTCGATCGCGTCCTTCGTGACGGACACATACTAGTAACGACCTACTCAGGGCTTCAGACCTACGCTGAGCTGCTCATTCCTGTGGATTGGGAGTATGCTGTATTAGACGAAGGCCACAAGATCCGAAATCCGAATGCTGCCATCACGATTTACTGCAAAGAGCTACGCACAGCTAACAGGATAATTCTATCTGGGACTCCAATGCAGAACAACCTTGTTGAGCTGTGGTCTTTATTTGATTTCATATTCCCAATGCGCTTAGGCACCCTCGTCAATTTTCGCCATCAATTCGAGTTCCCTATTCGCCAAGGGGGCTATGCTAACGCTTCCAATCTTCAAGTGCAAACCGCGATGAAATGTGCTGAAACGCTTAAAGATACCATAAGCCCTTACCTGCTTCAACGATTCAAGATAGACGTGGCTGCCGACTTGCCGAAGAAAAGCGAGCAAGTCTTGTTCTGCAAGCTTACCAAGCTCCAGCGAGAAGCCTACGAACTGTTCCTGTCTTCGGATGACATGAAGTCTATCATGAACCGTAAAAGGCAGGTACTATATGGCGTCGACATATTACGGAAGATCTGCAATCATCCGGATTTACAGGATCATAGGACCCTTTCAATAAGGCCCGGCTACAACTACGGGAGTGGTGCGAAGTCTGGAAAGATGCAAGTCGTAAAGGCATTACTTGAGCTGTGGAAAGACACTGGACATAAAACACTGTTGTTTGCTCAGCATCGGATCATGTTAGATATTTTAGAAAAATTCATCAAGTCTTTGGATGGCTTCAGATATCGACGCATGGACGGCAACACGCCGATTCACGTACGGCAGGATATGGTCGATGAGTTCAACAAGACTCCCGATATCCATGTCTTCTTATTGACGACAAAGGTGGGTGGACTTGGCGTCAATCTAACTGGCGCCGACCGCGTTATCATTTACGATCCAGACTGGAACCCATCCACCGATGTGCAAGCAAGAGAACGAGCTTGGCGTCTTGGTCAGAAGCGTGAAGTAATGATATATCGCCTCATGACAGCAGGTACAATTGAGGAGAAGATATACCATCGTCAGATCTTCAAACAATTCCTGACAAACAAGATATTGAGGGATCCCAAGCAGCGACAGACGTTTCAGATGAAGGATCTCCACGACTTGTTCTCTCTTGGCGATGCTGATCAAGGCGCCACCGAAACGAGTGAGCTGTTCAAAGGCACGGAAGTCCAATTCAGTACTCGAAGCTCCCAGTCGCCCCCTCCACCAGATGGAACTCGCCTGGGTTTAAGTGGCGCACAGAGGGCTCAAACGGTCAACGGGGAAGATGCATCCGCACTCCGCGGTATGGCTGGTGTGGCTTCTGTGGAGCGCTTCACAGGAGAAGAGGATGAGGAACGGAAAACTAATGGTCCTGAGAATATCAACTCCGAGGCTCGTGTCATGGAAGGTATATTCGCACGCTCTGGGGTACATTCTGCACTTGAACACGATCAAATCATTAATGGAAAGCGTGTCATTGCCGCTGATCCGAAGATCATTGAAAGGGAGGCCAAGAAAGTTGCTGCTGAGGCGGCCAGAGAACTGAGGAGAGCGGGTGAGATGGCACGAACTGTACCGGTGGGCACTCCTACCTGGACTGGGGAGTCTGGCATTGCCGGACGACCGGAGGAGCCCACCCGCCAACGAGCGTTTGGAAGAGGAGCGTCAAGAGGTGGTCCAAACTCGCTGAGTATACTGGCGGGTTTGCAAAACCGACAGGCTCAGAACGGAAACGCTGACGCATCGAGAAGTGGAACGCCCGCTACCGGAGGATCACGTCAAAGCACTCCAGGACCGAGGGGTAAAGAATTCATGAAATTGATCCGAGACTATCTTGTCAGTCATGGTGGAAAAGTACACACGCAGATGCTTATCGACCACTTCAATCACTACTGCCGCACTCCCGAACAGACAGCGGAATTCAAAGAGATGTTAAAGGAGATCGCAGTACTGCAGAAGGGATCTAGAGGAAGAGGTAGATGGGCGCTCAAAGAAGAGTACAAGGACCGGGTCTCGTGATACATTCTGGCTTGGTGAAGTAAATCTCCTGTAACATATTGGAAGCTGTCCACAGCTGGTAGGCGGTTCTTGTTCTCAAGCACAGCGTCGGGCAGGTTTTTAGGCATGCGGGTAGTCCAAACGGAAAGGATAACGGCTATGTAGCTTGTTCATTTGAATATGTCTAACATGGACGTCACATAGTGGCTGCATTGTCACTTTACAATAAAACTCCAACTTGGGAGCTTCTATCAAACTCGCCTGCCCTGAGAAGATGACCGGACTTCAAATTCGGTTGCGGAGAAAATAGTTCTATAAATAGCTGAGTTCCTTAGTCTGTCGGCCAACCGACCGTGCAACCCCTGTAAATCAATAAATGCATCACCAACTCTTCAACATTTTTGTAATCCAACCATCGCTCCACCAGCGTGCCTACGTTCGTTATCGGTCATCCGCGACGGCTGTTGCTGTGTAGCACGTACCTCCGCGATATCCCCCACAGAGTGTTGAGCCGGTTGAGTTCAAATAATGCTCATTGGAACTTGCTAGAGGCAAACAAACCCCCTGGAGAAGCCCCAAGCACTTTGCTCGGGAGACAATTCTGAAGCACCAACATCCAGCAACCTTGATCCAAGGGTGATACTGGGGATTGAAAGAACCTTTCTTGCGAGCACGAGCACACCTTTTCAACTGTCCGGGAGCTCCATTCGCTCGTTTTCCAGGCTCTTGCCACCAGCTCACAATGCGGACCTTTAGCAGCCTTCACTTTCTCTTACAATTAGTGGTACTTGCACAACTCTGCACGGCCTGGCCATGGCCACCATCTCTGAAAGGGATAGAACCGATGTTCATGAAAAGACAAGAAGACAGTGTCGTTAGCAGTACGTGCAGTCCGACCCAGTTCAACCTAGCGAGCTAACATGATTTGAAGGCTTTGTGGCAGCGAGTCTATCCGTACCAAGGACCACGGAGTCTGCTAGACCGACAGAGACGGCAAGAGAGTCCCAGTCCGACAACGAGAATGTGACGGCCAGTCCTACAGCTTCGGAGACGGGCTCCACAGCAACAGCGGACAGTTCGACCACTGAGGATAATTCAACACCGAACGAGACCGATCGACCCAGCAACAACAATTCGACCGATCAACCTTCAGCGACAACCGAAGTTGATCCCCGCCTTCCCGCTGGAGGCATACAAATGGTGACGCCCCCTCCGATGGCTGGCTTGCAATTGTACAAGGTTGGAGATGATGTGACCTTTGCCTGGAACTATACTTCCCTGGTCGTGACACCTTCGGCCGTCGATATAATTGCCACCTGTTCAGCCAACAATCAAGCGTACACCATTGCGACAAACCAAACCGTTGGCCCTACCGGTTCCGTGGTATGGGACACACGCCAATCCGACAAAGGTGCAGCGCCGTTATTGACGGAAAAGTACACCTTGGTGATCCACGACTCCGAAAAGGAGCCGACGGCCACTGCACAAGCGGGATATCTGGGGACGTTCAATCAGTTTGTGTTCGGGATGTACATACCCCAAGCTTATGTTCCCTTGAAAGGTTTGTCCAGGCCTCTCCCGTTTGCCCTGACCCTTTTGCTGATTCCGGCCGTAGACTATGTGTGTGCCACTTGCAGTGGCGCTCTCTCAGATATGGAACGGCAAACCTTGAAGTTTATGTTTGGCATGGTGGCTCTCACCGTCTTCACTTTTACCTGGTTTGCTGGTGGATCTGGTTTTATATTGTAATATGAGGGATGTGGATTGCCGGGAGTCTTTCATGGGAGAAAATGTCATCTTCGGAATCTACGTTTTGGATGTGGTTTGATTTAGACATGGGTGTTTGTGGTGTTCTCGGGTTCTAGGCTTTGGCGACAGCAAGAACGGGTCATTATCTCTGAACAATCAGTCCATCGTCACGATTTCATGTGTTGTATCGCGTTTCCTTCTGTTCTATGTTTGCGATTGCTTCTCCGTGAGCCGAGATCTCCGCGGTTGGGCATCAACCGCTGTCAGTTATCCATGAACAGCTTCCAGCGCGGTCCAAGCAAACACCAGGTACCACAAACATAAAAATCAGGCGTAGCCACTTGATCACCGACAACACCATCAGCACGAACACTTTCACGTTCACTCATTGCCAGTGTTGCAACATTCACTATTTGTCGTTACCAAGAAACACACTTTACTCCAAGCTTCTTCAGCTCTCCACAGCGTCACGCACAGAAAACGCATCTCTCTCATTGACCACATCTCACCCACGATACGTGTCAATCGCAATCAGGAGCAAAGCTCACCACACGCTCGAGAATCTCTTCACACCACGACTCGCTCACGCGTACCAAACAAGCCAAATCAAACATGCCGTTTTCCGTACCAGCAGGCTGGACCTCCCAGATGGACGCCTTCATCAAGCGCTTATACGAGGCGGGCGAAGACCCCGAGAGCATCCGCATCCTCTTCGAGACTGAGTACCCGGCTGTAGGAAGGAAAGTCACCACGGATTGGATCAGGCAGAGGTTGGCGATGCTTGGTTAGAGTGCGGTGGAGGGGAGAGTCTTCGTTGGATTTGGACCATTGAACGACGCAGCACATGGAGGAAGAAGGTGCAACGCTACGATTATCTGGTCTGGAGTATAGAAGGGACGTGGGACTTACTATCGCAATCGTGCTGGCTTTGAGGTTGGTTGGTCAACGGATGATGAAAGTACAGGGAAACTTTTCGGACGGTCGATGGGCTATATCATAATAATCTGGTGCATTAGATGGGTTTTCATATTGTATCATGGGGAGCGTACAACTTATATTTCGACTTCGCATAATTGACCTCTACCCGTATGTCAAGATGTGAA
>QQTW01003341.1_pt1 | contig 11834 bp, 10 predicted proteins | sample 1904831 | NCBI WGS metagenome assembly QQTW01 (sample SAMN09435610, study PRJNA476489) | Subsurface metagenome, whole genome shotgun sequencing project. | reverse complement strand
GGTTAAAAGATCGCGCTCTACTAAAAATCTCACAGATTGACCTTCTAAGGCTTTGATTTCACCGTAGGGTAGGAGTTTGGCTTCGGGTAGTGGGTGAGCGAGTTCGACTTTTACTTCCCGACAAGGAGCAAAGTTGTCAATTAATTTATTTAAGCCGCCATCGTAAACTAATTGTCCTTGATGAATGACAAGTACGCGATCGCATAAAGCGGTAATATCTGCCATATAGTGGCTGGTTAACAGGATTGTCGCCCCATATTTGCTATTGTATTCGCGCAAAAAATCTCTTACTCCCACTTGCGCGTTGACATCCAACCCTAAAGTAGGTTCGTCTAAAAATAATACTTGGGGACGGTGCAACAAAGCGGCGAGAAATTCGGCTTTCATGCGTTCGCCTAAAGATAGTTTCCGCACGGGTTGCTTGAGCTTATCTTGCAGAGATAGCATTTCTGTAAGTTCCCCGACGCGCATTCGGTATTCTTTGTCAGAAATACCATAAATAGCAGCGTTGATTTTTAAGGAGTCTAAAGCGGGTAAATCCCAGATTAATTGTTGTTTTTGCCCCATTACCAGGGTTATTTTCTGTAAAAAAGCGGATTTACGCCCAAAAGGGGTGAATCCCGCCACTTGTACTTTGCCAGAGGAAGGATGAATTAGCCCGGTAAGCATTTTTAATGTAGTAGTTTTCCCCGCTCCATTTGCCCCTAGAAAGCCCACTACTTCCCCCGGCTCAATAGAAAAGGAAACTTGTTTTACAGCGTCTACAGCGCGATAGGTGCGGTGGAAAAAGTGGTTAATTGTTCCCTTCAGTCCGGGTTCTTTAATGGCGACAGGATAGACTTTGCTGAGGTTTTCAGCCTCGATAATTGGCATAGTTTAGGTAATTTATAGATAAGCAGTCTCTATTTGCTATTATGCTGTTTCTGTTTCAAATCTACCTTTTATAACAATGCAGTGCGACCCTTACGATTGGATAGAACCCGCTATAAATACTATTCGCCGCGCGTCTTGGTATCGCTCGGTGCAGGCAATTGAAGGGAAACCTGGCGCAGTAGTACAATTAGCTGGAAAAAAAGTTATTAATTTCGCTAGTAATGATTATTTGGGATTGGCGGGAGACGATCGCCTAATTCAAGCATCTATAGCTGCAACTCAAGAATTTGGTACTGGTAGCACGGGTTCTAGGCTTTTGAGCGGACATCGAGAATTGCATAGTCAGTTGGAAAGTGCGATCGCATCGCTTAAGCAAACAGAAGATGCTTTAGTATTTAGTTCTGGCTATTTGGCGAATATTGGCACTATTTCGGCGATCGTTGGCAAACGCGATTTAATTTTATCAGACGCTTACAATCATTCTTGTCTGAAAAATGGGGCGATTCTTAGTGGTGCAACAGTTATCGATTATCCCCACAAAAATATAGAAGTTCTGCAAAATCTGCTATTTCAACAACGTTCTAACTTTCGCCGTTGTTTAATTATTACTGATAGCGTTTTTAGTATGGATGGCGATTTATGTTTTTTACCGCAACTATCGGACTTGGCGCAACAATTTAATTGTATGCTGCTAATTGATGAAGCTCATGCTACAGGCGTATTTGGAGCTACTGGCGCGGGATGTGCGGAACATTTCAACGTTTCCAATCGTAAGCTTATTCAAGTCGGGACTTTGAGTAAAGCAATAGGTAGTTTGGGGGGTTTTGTTGCAGGATCGAAGCAATTAATTGATTTTTTGCGTAACCGCGCCGCTAGTTGGATTTATACTACAGCACTTTCTCCCGCCGATACCGCCGCCGCAATGAGCGCGATCGCGCTCATAAATTCTGAACCAGAGCGTCGTCAGCAATTATGGAACAATGTAGATTATTTAAGACAACAATTGCCATTACCAATAATTGATTCCCAGTCGCAAATTGTTTGCTGTCAGTATTCTAGTGCGGCGGAGGCGTTGCAAGCAGCATCTCTATTAAAAAATGCAGGAATTTTTGCTCCTGCAATTCGTCCCCCCACTGTACCTACAAGTAGAATTAGGTTTTCAGTTATGGCAACTCACGAGCCAAATCATATTGAAAAACTAATCGCTACCTTAAAAGACATTGGATAAATTTTATGAGAAACTTAGCCTTTAACCCCTCCTCAGTTAATTACTAGGTGTTGCAGGCTTGACTTGAACGTCAACTTTTACGCTCTTTACTCCTTTGATTTCTTTGGCCAAAGGTTCGACTCTTTGTAATTGCTCGTCGGTCGGTACTGTACCGCTCACAATTACTGCACCATCTTCAGCTTCAACCCCTAATTGACTTGCGGGTAGGTTTGCTTCTAACTTACTACGCACTTCACTTTGTAAATCTCCATCAGCCCGATCGGTATCGCCACCAGTAATATTATTGCGTTCTTCTCGCGCTCTGATATCAGAATTTAATTGATCCCTGCGAACTTCGCTAGTTGCGTCTTCTTTGATTTTTTCAGCCTCATTTGGCGCTGGGGATGAAACAGTTTCTCCCGCAGTGTTGGGTGCATCACTACTGGTTTTGGCTGTATCTTGGCAACCAACTGCACCGACAACAAGGAAGCTACCAACTATAAAAGGAATAAACTTTTTCATTTTTACCTCGTTACTCTACCTTATTTAAAAATTTGACTGAGGAATGGAGAGCGCGAAAGGCTACTCCCCACCTATGGCAAAAAGCGAAAGAAGTAGCGATACCCGCTTTTTGCCTACCCTTTCTACAGGGGGAAACAAATTACAATTTTTGCAGTTTAGGGTTTCAATTGAACTAAACTTCTTCGCGACGATCGACAATGACTACTTTTGGATCGTTGCTAGTTAAATTAGTGCGATCGCTAACTACATTGGTAGTAGTATCTATTGTTTCTGGCGCAGCATAGCCTGCACTTCCTGTATAACTACCTGTTGTTCCACTATCAGGTATGTCATAAATGCCAAAGTCTTCAATTCCTCTACCGGTCAAAACCGTTTCTGCTCTAGCGATTTCAGCGTCACTACCATCTACCATTACTAGGTAATGACCTCGCGACACGCGATCATTGTAATTTCTGGCTTTTTCTTCAGGAATTCCCAAGCCAACTAAAGCACCAATTAAACCACCTGCCGCCGCACCGATCGCACCACCTGCTAAAGTTGTTGCTAAAGCTGTTGCTACTTCTCCAGCTAATACGATCGGGCCTACACCAGGGATTGCTAAAGCTCCTAAACCAACCAGTAAGCCTGTCGCGCCGCCTAATACTCCACCTGTTACCGCTCCTGCACTAGCTCCTTCATCGGCTTTGTTGCCTACTTTGTCTTGTACGTCAACGCCTGCAATGTCAGCTTGATTATCGTCTTTGGCGATCACTGAGATTTTGTTCATTGGAAAGCCAGAATTATTCAATTCGTGCAGTGCGTGTTCTGCTTCCGAGCGAGTGCTAAATACGCCAACTGCTCTTTTGTTTAAACCTAATGCCATTTTCTATTCCTCCGTTTTGCGACTTGAACAGAGTTAGCATAAATACAGAATTTAGTTATTTATTTTTGCTAACGTTATAGTTTTCGCTTTTTTATACCTATATTCCATCGGTCTACAGGGGGAATGTTTGGATCTATCTATCAATAGACAGAACTTGAAAAAAATTTCTACTTAGTTACAAACAACTCTAAGTAATAGATAATACTTTAGTCAAAATTTGGTACGGAAACTTTTAGCGGCAATTGCGACTTAGTGGTTCGGTTCTACGACTGTCACTAATGCCGTAATACCTATAAGCTCGTAGTAAGTATTGTAGAACTTAAGCGATTTGTAGCTGTTAAAGAGGCATTTGCTCGTGCAAAAATGGATGTTGCCTACCCTAAGTGAAATATTATCCGGGAAATTCTCTCGGACACAACCATTGTGTAGCGATAATTCTAGGTTGTCGCCCTTACAAATACAAGGTCAAGCCGAGCAAGAGTGGCGAAGTGCGATCGCCGCGACGGAAGAATTCTTATTACAAATTATAGATAATGATGGCGATCGCACCCCTTCTCCTCAAGGAGTAGTTTTTGCTGGCTTATCACCAGTATGGAGCGATCGCGCTTTACTTAATAGGCTGTCAACTTGGATTTTTGTACCCCAAAGTACGGAATCTTTACAGTTAGCGCCAGGTAACGCAAGCGAGCTAAGTCAAATCGCAACGACTCCCCAACAACTTCCGCTACTCTGCAATGAAGCTATGGCGGAGGAACAGTTTTGCCTAGTTTTAACAGCTAAATTTAGTTTGCTCTTGGTTTTAGGCATTGATAGTAACGGTAATAAAGCTTTTAAGTTTTCTTTTGCGCCAGAAGAAGTTATCAAAGTATGGCAAGGATTGCGATCGCGTTTGCTATTAACTAATCCACCTTTGGCGATCGGTAAGTTAGACGAATTAGTAACAAAGTTTTATCCTCTAGAGCCAGATTACCGCACGGTAACTGATTTTAGTCATTTATTGCTTAAGCATTCGCAACTACAAGCTTATAGCGATCGCTCCACAGAAGAAGAAATAGTCGATCGAACTTCCCATCGCTCGGATATAGAACTGTTGCAAGCCTTTGCTCACGAAGTACGTACCCCGTTAACAACTATCCGCACTTTGACGCGGTTGATATTAAAGCGTCAAGATTTAGCCCCAGAAGTTAAAAAGCGTTTAGAAGTTATCGACAGCGAGTGTACCGAGCAAGTAAATCGAATGGAATTGATGTTTAGGGCGGCGGAATTAGTAGAAAAATCTGCCCTTCCTAATCATGTAGCTCGGCTCACGGCAATATCTTTAGCCCAAGTATTACAACAAAGCATTCCACGCTGGCAACAACAAGCGAATCGACGCAACTTAACTTTGGATGTAGTTTTACCGCAACACCTGCCTACAGTGGTTAGCGATCCAACTATACTAGATCAAGTTTTGACGGGTTTGATTGAGAACTTTACGCGCAATTTAACCGCCGGGAGTCATATTCAAGTCCAAGTTGTTCCCGCAGGCAATCAATTAAAATTACAGCTACTGCATCAATCTTTTGCTGGGGAGAGCGATGAATCGGTCCAACCTCATTTCGTTGCACCTACAGTTAAATCTTTAGGTCAATTGCTGATGTTTCAGCCAGAAACCGGAAATATTAGTTTAAATCTTAAGGCGACAAAATATTTATTTCAAGCAATTGGTGGCAAACTAATTGTCAGACAGCGCCCCCACGAGGGAGAAGTATTAACTATTTTCTTGCCTCTAGATTTGAGTCATCCGCCATTGTATCAGCCTAGTTGTTAGAGTTGAGTTTTAAGTTGGCTTTGCTCAATTAGAAGACAAGGAGACAATCTTTTTTGAGTCCAGCAACGTCCTTGAACTAATTGGCTGGTGGATTAGGAGCAGTTGCTAGTAAGAGCGTAAAAGTAGAACCTTCGCCGGGTTTGCTTTTAATTGAAATTGAGCCACCAGAGCGTTGTAAAAGCTGCTGGACGATAGTTAAACCTAAACCTGCACCACTACTATCATCTGCTGTGGGGCGAATGCGGTAAAAATAATCGAATACTCTAGGTATATCGCGTTCGGCAATGCCAATGCCCGTGTCTCGCACTTCTAGCATTACCCGATCGCCTACCGCGCGCGATCGCACCCAAACTTGACCGCCACGCGGTGTAAACTTAATACTATTGTGTAATAAATTGATTGCTATTTGCTTCAGCCAGGAGTTAAGACATAAAACTGGTGGTAGTTGTTCTGGCACGGTATAAGCCAGCATTATGCCTTTTTCTTGGGCTAAGGGTTGATAAGTACTTACAACCCCCGGTACTATTTCACTGAGGCGGACGGGCTGCAATGGCGTGTATTTAGGGATTTGATCGATTTGCAGCAATTCTAGCAATCCGTTAATTACCGAGTTTTGGCGATCGCATTCGGTATGCAGCATTTGCAAGTAGCGCATTCTTTGCGGTGGCTTGAGATGGGGTGAATTTAATAGACTTAGCGCTGTTTTCATATTAGTTAATGGCGTGCGGAGTTCTTGACTTGCACGCCGCAGCAATTCTCTTGTTTCATTGACGGTATCGATCGATTCTTGATTTTGCTGTTGCAACCTGGCGGTACGTTCAAATTTTGTGCGGCGAAGAATTTCGTCTGAGCGTTGCAATTGCGCGATCGCTAGTTGATTAATTAATGCTCCTTGGGTTGGCGTTATGGTAAATAATGACTCCCAATTTTGTAATAATTCTGTCAGTTGAGCGCGATCGGTGTCCGTGATTTTTTTGGGCGAACTTTTTGTTGTTAGGGCAACAACTTCTTGCTTTATTCCTTGTAGCACGCGCTCGATTACTGGAACTTCGTAGGAGCAAATAGCTACTAAGGAAGAATTGCGCTTTGGTTTATTGACTGGTTTTGACTGAGAAAGAACTTTAGTTACCGTTCCTTGTCGCTGAATGCGGCGACGGTGTGCCAAGGTTAAACTAGATAATTGCGGCGATAAAACTAATAAAAAATATTCTCGCTTTAACTGACTTGCTGCCGTTAACTTTAATGATATTAACGGAGCTAACGCATCACTTTCAGTATTGTTATAAACTACGCAGTTATATATACCTTCGCTTAAATTAGCTACATTATACCGTTGAATTTCTGAGTGCCAAATTTTGCCGGGTGGTAGCTTAATCCAAAGCTGGGCGCGGATTTTCTGCTCAATTAGCAAATCGATTGTTGCCCGTACCAATGATAATAAAGTAGCAGGAGTTACAACTAATAATTGTGGGGGTAACTCCGCACTAAGACTTAATTCATACAGGCTGGGAGATTGCTTAAAAGAACTGACCATACTTATTTTTGTGATAACGCCCTGATGGTACTTTATAGGAGCGATCGGTAATTAGCAATTAGCGCCCTTTACAAACGCGAGTGTTAATTGCGATTAGTCAATAAGTAGGTGTTATGTGCTTAATTAACTAATCGTTTGCTTAAGGCATTTTTGGCTTGTTCGCGATCGTCAAAGTGGATTTTTTCTGTACCCAAAATTTGATAATCTTCATGACCTTTGCCAGCAATTAGTACGCCATCCCCTGGCTGTGCTTGAATTATAGCGTCGTTAATTGCGATCGCGCGATCGCCGATCGCGATTGGTGTAACTGTTGCTGGGATACCCCCTAAGATATCTTGCAAAATTTGTTCGGGGTTTTCTGTGCGGGGATTGTCGGAAGTGACGACAGCAACATCGGCAAGTTCGGCAGCTATTTTACCCATTTTCGGGCGTTTTGTGCGATCTCTGTCGCCACCACAACCAAAGACGCAAATCATTTTACCGCTAATAAAAGGACGGGCGGCTTTGAGTAAGTTTTCTAAGCTATCGGGGGTATGCGCGTAATCTACAATGACACTGATATCTTGGTTAGGCGATATCTGCACTCTTTCCATCCGTCCGGGTACGCCAGGAAAATTAGGTAATACTTGAGCAATTAATTGTAAATCTACGCCTAGATGTATTGCTGTACCTACGGCGGCTAGAAGGTTGGCTAGGTTGTATTGACCGACTAAGGGTGAATTGAAAGCTATTTCCCCTTTTGGAGTGTGGAGAGTACCGCTAACCCCTGATGGTTGGTATTTTAAGTTGCTGGTGTATAAGTCTGCGGTGCGATCGCTTACGCTATAACGCCATACGGGAGATTGTATTTGGCTAATTAGGCGATCGCTGTAAGAATCGTCAATATTGATTATTGCTAGTCCTTGCAAATATTCGGGGCTGAATAACAATGCTTTGGCGTTAAAGTAGTCCTCCATGTCTTTGTGATAATCGAGGTGGTCTTGAGTTAGGTTTGTAAATACAGCTATGTCAAACTCACAGCTTTTTACTCTCCCTTGCGCCAAAGCGTGGGAACTCACTTCCATCACTCCAAACTTACAGCCCGCATCTCGCGCTTCGGCAAATTGTTGTTGTAATTCCACTGCAAAAGGGGTGGTGTGCGCCGCAATTTTTTCAAAACCCGCCCAACGAGTGTAAAGCGTACCCATTAAGGCAGTAGATAAATGCGCTTGGTTAAGGAAAAATTCGACTAAGTGGGTAGTAGTAGTTTTGCCATTAGTTCCCGTAATGCCGACAAGTTGCATTTGTTTGGTAGGATGCCCGTAAAAAGCCGCCGCTACCGCCGCACAAGCAGCTACCATGTCAGTAGCGCCAATTAAAAGAGGATTATGGGCATTTTCGGCAATAGGAGCGGATACTAGGGCGGCAATCGCTCCTGAGGCGATCGCGCTACTCCAAAATTCGCCCCCATCCACCCGCGTACCAGGCATTCCGATAAATAAGTCCCCAGGTTGACAAGCATGAGAATTAGTAGTTAAACCTTTTACTTCTTCATCCATTGCCGGATGTTGGGACGATAGAGAAATACAATTAACCTGATTTAATAATTCGCCTAATTTCATATTTACTACGCCTCACTTAACTTGGCTGATTGTCCATCGTTAAATAAATATTTCTGTAACATTTGCTGCACTTGCATTGTACTAGCGCGTGGGGAAGGTCGAGGTAAAAGTTGTTCCTTATCCTCAGATAATTTACAGATTACGGGGACTTCGTACTGATAGAGATTAAACCAATCGGGGCGGGTAGTAATATCGCGAATCTCTAAGTCAAAATTTAGATTAGGGCGAATCTGTTGGAGTTTTTCTGCTAAACCTTCGCACAAGTGGCAACCCGGTTTACTGTACAAAATTAGTTGCATAGTTATTAGTCCTCAATGTAAAACTACTACACTTCCTAGATCGCGGCATATTTCGATATTCTGGAATAAGAAGTAACAAAAATAATTATGAGCCTTTCCACCGAATCGCCCAACCTAGCCGCCAAGTTCGATCTTGCAGCATTAAACCAAAAATACGACACCGCCCATCCTAGAGATGTCTTAGCTTGGTGCATTGAAAATATTACTGAGGGATTAGTCCAAGCCAGTGCCTTTAATGTAGATGATATTGTCATCACCGATATACTTTACCGCGATCTCAAGCATCCAATTCCGGTAATATTTCTCGATACTTTGTACCACTTTCCGCAAACTTTAGAGTTAGTAGGCAAAGTTAAAGAGTTATACAACTTAGACCTCAAAACCTACAAAATGCCCGAACTCGACAGCCGCGAAGCTTTCGCCGCTAAGTACGGTGACGCTTTGTGGGAAAAAGATATTAGTCAATTTCATCAAATCACTAAAATTGAACCTTTGCAACGAGGACTTGCGGAACTAAATACTACTGCTTGGATTACTGGGCGGCGGCGCGATCAAGCAAATACCCGTCAAGATATGCCTATATTTGAAGTAGATGGCAAACAGCGCCTCAAAGTTAATCCTATAGCTAGTTGGACGCGCAAAGAAACTTGGGCGTATGTTTCTGAACATGGCGTTATTTACAATCCTCTACACGACCAAGGTTATCCTAGTATCGGCGATGAACCTATTACGACTCAAGTAGGGGAAGGCGAAGACGAACGCGCCGGACGCTGGCGGGGAATGGGTAAAACTGAATGTGGGATTCACATTTAGACAAAGTAAAAGTTCTGTGGTTGGTAGCCAAGAGATAAATCCCCCTAAATCCCCCTTAACAAGGGGGACTAGAAATATTTCCCCCCCAAAAATCTGTTAGTTGGTAGCCGAGAGATAGATCCCCCTAAATCCCCCTTAACAAGGGGGACTAAGAAATATTTTCCCCCCTTTTTAAGGGGGGCTAGGGGGGATCTCCGAGAATCACAAGTCACCAACCATAATTTTTAAAACATTTTCTGCTTTTACAAACTCGCTCTCGATTAGGTAATCTACAAAATGCTCAAAATCCTCCATCTGTCCGATATCCATATGGGAAGCGGCTTCACTCACGGTAAGCTTAACCCCGAAACTGGCTTAAATACACGCTTGGAGGACTTTGTTAGTACATTGTCCAAATGTATTGATGAGGCTTTAGCCGAACCTGTAGATTTAGTTCTATTTGGCGGCGATGCTTTTCCCGATGCTACACCGCCGCCCTACGTTCAGGAAAAATTTGCTACTCAATTTCGCCGTTTAGTGGATGCTCAAATACCTACAGTGTTGCTAGTAGGCAACCACGATCAGCATTCGCAAGGGATGGGTGGGGCGAGTTTATGTATTTATCGTACTTTGGGCGTGCCGGGATTTGTGGTAGGCGATCGCTTGACAACCCATCACATTCAAACTCGTAATGGTGCAGTGCAAGTAGTGACGCTTCCTTGGCTAACTCGTTCTACGTTACTAACTCGCCCGGAAACTGAAGGTTTATCAATTACCGATGTCAACGATATGTTGATCGAACGTTTGCGAACCGCAATGGAAGGGGAAATTCGCCGTTTAGACCCCGAAATCCCCACAGTGCTGTTGGGACACTTAATGATTGATAATGCAAATTTGGGCGCTGAACGCCTTTTAGCAGTAGGAAAAGGGTTTACTATCCCCTTATCGCTCATTACTCGTCCTTGCTTCGATTACGTGGCGCTAGGACACGTCCACCGTCACCAGAACCTCAATAAATCTAATGACCCGCCTGTAATTTATCCGGGTAGTATTGAGCGCGTTGATTTTAGCGAAGAAAAAGAAGATAAAGGTTATGTCAAAGTTTCTTTAGAACGGGGGAAAGCAGAATGGGAATTTTGCGCTTTGCCAGTACGGAAGTTTCAGACGATAAAAGTAGATGTGTCTAAAGCAACCGAACCACACGAGCAATTGATGAAAGCGATCGCAAAGTACACTATTGAGGATGCGGTAGTAAGACTAATTTATCAACTTGGCTCTGAACAGATAGATAAAATTGACAATGCTGCTATTCATAACGCCCTGAGTTCAGCGCACAGTTATACTATTCAACCAGAACTAATCAGTCAGTTAGCTAGACCGCGTTTGCCGGAATTAGGCGCAAGTAGTGCGATCGACCCAATGGAAGCATTGACAGCTTACATAAATAATCGCCAAGACCTTAAAGAAATATCTGGTTTAATGATGGAAGCTGCTCACAAGTTGCTATCTGCGAAGACTGAGGAAGTCTGGTTTGATACGGTTAACGAACCTACGGCTAGTAATCAAAGTGGTCAGTTACGCTTACTGTAGTTGTCAATCAACTAGATCCAATTAATATCACTTCATTATGCTCGTCTGCCTCAAGATACAACTGCTTCAAATCTTCTAAGTCGTCAAGATACCAATCTTCATTTTCTGTAAACAGTGTTTTGGGCTCGATTTGTCGAAAAATACTAGCTCCTTCTCTAACTAACTCGCGGGATATCAGTCTTAGCGATTCATGTTCCCCCGGTGATAATAAATTTGGGGCAAAGGTGCGATCGCCTTCTAATAGCTTTTGCACAAATTCCTCAGCCTTAGCAACTTTTTTTCTGGATAGTTCCTGCACTAAACGTTCTTCAATCTCTTGCCATGATTTTTCTAGAGTTGCGGTTCGGTCTTCAATTCCTGGAAAGGCTTGACGAGTTAGTGTCAATAGCGATCGCAAGTCCGCAATTACCCGATCTAATTCTAGCTGGGACTTAAATATCGTTGGATATCCCTTGACAACATTTTCAAAACCATCATCAATTTCTTGAGGGTCAATTTCAAAAAAGCGGAAAATGCCGCCGCCATCAGTAAAAACAAAATCTACCAGAAAGTTGAGTGCTTTTTCACTTTGAAGACGTGAATATAACTCGCTGCTGGGCGGAATTGCGCTGTAACGTATAAAAACCATAACTAAGCTAACTTGGTTGTAATGCTGTTGAGATTTCATTAATCGTATAATCAGCCCGTCCCCTTAAGCTTTAAACTAAAACTTACGATTGGTATTGTCTTTGTTGAGTTAGCTGT
>QQTW01003340.1_pt1 | contig 11838 bp, 11 predicted proteins | sample 1904831 | NCBI WGS metagenome assembly QQTW01 (sample SAMN09435610, study PRJNA476489) | Subsurface metagenome, whole genome shotgun sequencing project. | reverse complement strand
ACGCCAAGCAATGGCGCGTCGCTATGTCGAACAGGGCAGAGGTTGTGTCCACCAGGATACCGCAATGAAGATCCAGAGCCTTCAATGGATTGTGGGCATCTATTGTGTGGTGATCGGCACGCTCATGCTGATTGTTCCCGGTCAGTTCGCCGCTCCCACCTATGTGCTCATCCAGCCCCATTTGATGGGCTGGGGCACCCTCTTCTTATTCGCAGGCATCGCGCTCATTGGGGTCGCGACGTTCGCGCCCACACGGCGGCTCCTGATCTCCGTGCACCTGTTTGCCGTCGCTCCACTGCTCCTGTTAGCCGTTGGGTTCGTGAACACAGGCGTCTGGACTGGAACCAGTAATTTTCTCATGTTGAGTTTGGGCCTCCTGCTTGCGCCATTGCTTGAGCGTGGCAGACGAGGTCTTGTCCGGACTGATCCTTCCCGGTCACCTGACCTGTTTGCCGTGGTCATTGGCCTTTGTTCGACCGGCATGGGAACGATCATCCTCGTGCTTCCGGGGCAGTTCACGGCACCTTTCTATGATCTTGTGCGGCCCGGTTTGATTGGGTATGGCACAGCGTTGCTCGCAGCTGGTCCGCTGCTCGTTTGGACCCAGCTGAGGCAGGCACGTTCCGGAGTGCTGCAATGGGCCGTGCATTTGCTCGTGGCAGGAGCCTTTCTGCCGTTTCTCGTCATCTCGATCGTCAGCCACGTTTGGACTGGCGTTGTTTTTTACGGTGGCTTCGGCCTTACGTTGGCGCTCTTACCCTGGCTCGGGCCACGTCTACGTCGAGTTGATCCTTCGGCGCTCCAGACCCGCCTCGCATTAGTGCTTGTGGTTGTCGTTACGCTGCCGTTGATAGCAACGGTTACCATTGGCACGGCGTCATACGAACAACAGGCCACACGTGAAGCGCTCGCACGTCAACAAAGTCTGGCGACCGTGCTCGCGCAGGATGTGGCGACCTATGTGGATCTCCATCGTGCGCCCGTAGTCGGCGTGGCGACCTATCCTGGTCTGGTGGCTATTCCGGCCGCGCGGCAACGTTCGCTGTTGGAAGACTTTGGGCGTGCGTATCCGGATATCGTAGCCTTTGCCTCATTTGATGCCGCCGGTGCCGGGATTAGCCGCAGCGATGGTCGTGCGCCAGTGTCGGCGAAAGGATTGGCCGTGTATGAGCAGGCACGACAGACTCGGCGACCGGCGCTGGCTATCCTAATCTCCCCGGTCATTCATCGACCCATCTTTGCCTTTAGTGCTCCCGTGCTTGACACGAGCGGCAACTTCACCGGTCTTATCACCGGCGTGCTCGAAGCGACACGGCTAGCTGAAGTACTTGCGCTTTCCGGTTTGGAGACGCAAGGACGAGCGTATTTGGTCGATCAGGATGGAAGGGCTATCGCTCATCCTGATGAGCGCCTGGTAAGCTCCTTCGCATCACTTACCGATTTACCACCCGTCGCAGCATATATGCGTAACCGACGACTTGGGGCGATTCGTTATGGCCCAACAGCTACCGAGACCCTCGCGGCCTATGCGCCAGTGTCAGGATATGGCTGGGGGGTGATTGTGGAGCGCCCGGTGAGCGATGCCATGGCTGGAGCACGCATTGTTCGCGAACAGGCATTTGGTGCCCTTCTGATCTTGATGGTACTAGCTGCACTCCTTGGTGTGTGGATGTCGCGGCTGCTTGCGGCACCGCTTGAAATGTTGACGCAGGCCGTCGCGGACTTCGCGAATGGTTCGGGAACAACACCGCTGCCGGACACGACGTTACGTGAAGTGGCTCAGCTTGCGACGGGATTTGATGCCATGCGGCAGCAAGTTCTGACCCGTACCCAGGAACGGGAGCAGGCCGAAGCATTGCTAAGGACCCAAGAGCGCCAGCTGGCAAGAGCACAGGCGATCGCGCATGTGGGAAGCTGGGAATGGGATATTCCAAGCAACACCATCATGTGGTCACCAGAACTTTACCGAATCTACGGACAGGAACCGACTGGTGACCCGGTGCTGTACGAGACGTTTCTCGGATCGGTGCATCCAGACGATCGTGAGCGCGTTCGCACGATCATTATGGATGCCTTGCACCATCATCAGTCATTTCGGTTTGAGCACCGCATTGTGCGTCCCGATGGGACAGTTCGTGCGCAGGTCGCCATGGGCGAGGTCGAGGTCGATGCGACTGGTCGGCCCGTCAGAATGGTTGGCACCGGACATGATATGACGGAGCAGAAGCAGGCCGAGGAAGAATTACGAACGGCCAAAGACGCTGCCGAATCCGCCAGTCGCGCCAAGAGTGAATTCCTGGCGACGATGAGCCATGAGATTCGCACGCCAATGAACGGCGTGATCGGCATGGCAGATCTGTTGCTTGATACTGAGCTTACACCCGAACAGCGAGACTATGCCTCAATTGTACGGGCCTCGGCGGATTCCCTGCTGCGGCTCCTCAATGACATCCTCGACTTCTCGAAGGTGGAAGCCGGCAAGTTGGAGATCGAAACTATTGATTTTGAACCGCACGCGCTGGTCCAGGATGCACTCGATACCGTGCAGACAAAGACACAAGAAAAGCATCTCGGCCTGCGTGTATCGATCGCGCCTGACCTACCACGTGTGCTCCGGGGCGATCCGCATCGCCTGCGACAGATCCTGCTAAACCTGCTTAGCAATGCGGTCAAGTTCACGGAGCAAGGCGAGATTGAGCTGCGCGTAACGGTAGAGACGAGCACCATGACCGACGCAACCGTACGCTTTGCGGTGCGGGATACAGGTATTGGTTTATCAGAACAGGCGCGCTCACGGTTATTCCAGCCATTCACCCAGGCTGATGGGACAACGACACGCAAATACGGTGGGACCGGTCTTGGCCTGAGCATCTATAAGAGCCTGGCGGAGTTGATGGGCGGGACGATCGGTGTGGCGAGTGTCGAAGGCAAAGGCACGACCTTTTACTTCGTCCTCCCTTTGAAGCGGATCATTGGGTATTCAGATGAGCAGGAAACACCCGTAAATCTGGTAATCACACAGGTTATGCCTCCCAGTATGTCAGGCGTGCAGCAAAAGATCCTGATCGCGGAGGACAATGCAGTAAATCGTAAGCTTGCACTGTTACAAGTGCGAAAGATGGGCTACGAAGCAGACGTGGTGACGAACGGTCGGGAGGCGGTTGCAGCGGCAACACATGGTCATTATGGGCTGGTGCTGATGGATTGCCAGATGCCCGAGATGGATGGTTTCGAAGCAACGGCGATGATTCGTGCAATGGAGGCGGAAACAGGGCGTGAGCGCATACCGATCGTGGCTATGACGGCGAATGCGATGCAAGGCGACCGCGGAGCATGTTTAGCGGCCGGTATGGATGACTATATGACCAAGCCGGTCAAAACAGAGGCCCTGCGGAGCCTGATCGAGCGTTGGCTGCTCATGCCAGTAGTGCCAGGGTAACTCCCAGATTGCCGTATTGTTGTGTCTTCGCCATTGTGGTGCAATAATAGGTTCCTCATGTACAGTCCTGTAGGAGGGAAGGATGTCGCCACATCGTCGTGTCATTTTGTTTGCCCATCCCCGAAGTGGCAGTTCAAGCTTGTATCAGATTTTGCAACTCCATCCGCAACTCAATATTCTTGAAGAACCGTTCAACGAAGGCTTCACCGGTTGGGCTCCGAACAATCCCGATTATCTTACGCTGGTCCATGACGTTGCATCGCTGGATGTTGTGCTCGAAGGTATGTTCAAGACTTACAACGGTGTGAAGGTGCTCGGCTATCAACTACCGACAGAAGCGGCCGTTCACCTGGTACACCGTCCTGATTGTGCCATTGTTTTTCTGCGACGGCGCAATGTCTTGCAGTCGGTCGTATCGGTGCTGATTGCTCATCAAACGGAGCTGTGGAAGAAGTGGGAGATGCGTCAACCGCTGGAAATGTATTATCGCAACCTCCAACCGCTCGATATCGCCGAGGTGCGTGACCGAGTGGCCGGGTTGCAACAACACCTTGATTTTTTCGAGTCAGTGGTGGATGCACGAACGGATGGTGCAACGATCAAGTTCGTGTATGAGGATTTGTACTTCGCGCCGCCTGAGCAACGTAACAAGCAGATCGACGCGATGTGGACGATGCTGGGACTCCCGCGGCTCGACCACGCAAGTTACCAGCATTTCTTACGCCCCGAGGATGCCAAGATCAATGGTCCGGCAACATATGCCTGGTTGCCGAACGCGGAGGAAATCGATCGCGCGTGTGGAAGTGATGATACGGGGTGGTTGCTGAGATAAATACGTTAATTCACGTGGCGTTCGTGAAACCTACGGTTCTTGCCTCCGAATCGTAGGAACGCGATCAAAGTCTCGATCAAAGCTGACAACTACATCAATCTTGAGCCTTTCCATTGTGACTACATGGTATGCGTCAGCGAATGATATGTTGAGGTCTACATAATAAGAAAATACTTTGCGAAATCGTTTCTTGCCTGGCAACATGATTCCGGGTAACTCAATTAATGGTAAGAACGCATTTCGGATATCTGCCTTCGTCTCTCGGTAGGACCGTTGTAAGGTATACACCGTTTCGAAGACAACGGTATCAGCAGTGCGGACCTTGATTTCACCACTCTCGACACGAGCTAGATAGGCAGTCGCTCGTGGAGAAAAGTCTGCATGGTCTTGACGTAAGTGCCGTAAGAAGATATTGGTATCAAGAAACGGAAAAGACGTCAGCATTAGCCCTCCATGCGTTCGAGCACATCCGCAGCAATAGCATGTTCAGCAGCTTCTCGCTCTTCTTGTGGGCTAAACATTGGTACGTTACTCCTAAGGGCACCGGCTGTACGAGCGACCACACTGTCGTGTCGAGTAATGTGTATCTTACCTTCTTCGACTTCAAACGCGATCTTGTCGCCCTCGTTGATTGCCAGGGCACGCCGGATTTCCACAGGTATAGTCACTTGACCTTTTCGAGTGACTACAGAAAGAAATTCTTTCATTCAACCTCCACGTGATAGTCTTCCTACAGTAAGTACTACAAGTCTATCATACGTAGTACCAATAAATAGAAGTAGTATATCACACGCAGGTACGCTTTCTCCGAAAACACACTGACAGCAGAAGTGACTTGGCGTATCGCAGATGAATTCACCGCACGCTGTATTACATTACAGCTTCTTGAGATGCTCCACGAACCAGCGAACGATCGAGGTGGTGGAGCGGATACGGTTGGGAGTTTTACGGAAGCCGTGGCCTTCGTCGGGGAAGAGGACGTATTCTACTGGAATGCCACGTTCTTGAAGACCCGTGACCACCTGTTCTGCCTCGACGACGGGCACGTTAGTGTCGTTCGCTCCATGCAGTACCAGGGTGGGCGCTATGACGCGGTCAAGTTTGTGAATCGGCGACAGGTCTCGCAGGAGGTCCTTCTCCGTATCCGGGTCGCCGTACTCGATTTTGGAGATCGCCGCCATCCATGGCTCGGTCTCACGGAAGAAGGTCTCGAAGTTGACCACGCCGAATAGGTTCGCTCCGGCCGCGAACAGGTCGGGGTAGTCGGTCAGCCCGGCCATGGTCATGTAGCCGCCATACGAACCACCCATGATGCCGATTTGACCAGCGTTGGCGATACCGTTCACGGTGACATAATCGACACATGCCTTGATGTCGCGAATTGCGTCGTACCGCAGGCCACCGTTGTCGAGGTTGACGAAGGTCTTGCCGAAGCCTGACGAGCCGCGTACGTTGGGAGCGAGCACGGCGATGCCCTGCGCCAGTAGCGCCTGGTAGGTGCTGTTGAAGTAGGGGCGTTCCTGTCCCTCGGGTCCGCCGTGGAAGCTGAGGACGACTGGACCAGCACTTGTTGCATTGCGAGGACGATACAGCCACCCGGTTAGTTCGAGGTCGTCGTGGGCTGCAAATCGGACGAGCTCAGGGCGTACCAGTGTATGTAGCGCGACTCCGGCATGCTGGCTATGGGTCACCTGCGAGACGTGTTCCGTCCCCAACTCCCAGACCCAGATATCCATTGGTGCGGTTGAGCCCGTCGCGGCAAAGGCTAGACGTGTGCCGTCCACAGAGAACGTCATGCCATAGACCATCTCGGCGGGTAGTTCAGGACCGTCTGCCAACGTGCCTGACGCGATGTCGTAGAGGGCGATGTTGGACCGTCCGGCGACGTTCCAGAGCAGGGCTACAGTACGACCATCATGGGTGAGTTCGAAGTCCTGCAGTTCAGCATCGGAGCGCTCTGCTAGTAGTTCGACCGGTCCGGGTGCCATCGCTGTGTCGAGCTGGATACGGGCGAACGCTCCCAATTCACGACCGGCGTTCGAGATGAGGTAGATGGTCTTGCTATTGGCGGCAAACCGCCCGTTTTCAAAGGTGCCAGGACCTTCATGCGGCGTCAGCAGCGTTTCGCGGCTATCGTTCATGTCCACAAGCACGAGGTTGTTATCGCCTCGATTGACCATACGGTCGATGAGCGCGAAACGCTGCTGGTGGTCGACATCGGTGATTGAACCAATACCCGGATTCGTCGCTACGTGCTGCCAGGTGCCTTCAGTGACGTCGAGGAGAAAGCTGTCCATTGCGTCGGCGTTGCGGCGATTGGAGGAAACTGTGAGAGCACGAGCGTCGCTCGTCCACTGTCCTAGCCAGTTGTTGTCCTTCCCGCCCGACGTCAGCCGTCGCATCTCCGAGCCGTCGGGACGTACAATGTAGATCTGGCCGTTCATGCCGCCACCAGGAGCTAACGAAAAGGCGAGCCAGGTACCATCCGGTGACCAGCGTACCGCGCCAACCTGGTCGTCTAGCGCCGTCACCAGTTGGGGCCAACCACCCTCGGTGGCAACCGTCCACACCTGCGGAATGCCGGTAAGATCCGACACAAAAGCGATACGTGTGCCGTCCGGGGAGAAGCTCGGCGACGCACACACGCCAATCTTGGCCATAAGGGCGACGACGGTTTCCCAAGCAGTTGTACTTGATGTTGTGCTCATTTGAATCCTGTTTGTAGATGACCACCGACGACCGACCACCGTTTCACCGGAGACGATACCGAATGTTTTATCACAGCGTCGAAGCCAATGGCTTTCGTTCTTTCCGATCTCCTAACACCCGTTTAATCACTTTCCAATAGTTCGAGGATGGTGCCGAGTTGGGTCGTTCCGTCAACGTAAGCGTAGCGTCCACCAGTATATTCGCCGCGTTGGATCAAGGGGATGCCCTTGGCGTCGAGGTAAGCGAGTTTTTCTTGCATGCCGGCGATCTTGAATGCGATATGGTGCAGGCTATCACCATGACCACTCAGTTGGTCGTCCCAGGTACTGGGGGCATCGAGCGGTTCGAGCAGCTCGAGATCGACCTGGCCCAGATGAAAAAAGGTCTGCCTGGCACGTGCAATCGTTGGTTGGCCATTGTACTCGGTCTGGGCTACATCCACGGAATCGGTCGTGTGAATGGGAGGCATCTCGACGCCTAGCACGTCGGCCCATGCACGTGCACGGGCTTCGATATCGCGAACGATGATGCCAACCTGTGTCACCATCGTTGTACCAAGTATGTTTGTCATGTTGCAGGTCTCCTTGTTCCTTCACTGGTTCGATCTGCTTGGCAGTGCCTAGACTACTGAGGGGACATTGTACTGCCTTGCACAAGCTCTGGAGTTGTTGTCGATTGGCTGCGTCGTTGGGGTTTATAAGGCTCTGTTGGTTCTGTGAACACAAGGGATAACATGACGATTGGTGTATACTTGCCGACCAAAAGGAGGAGATCCGAGCCATGACTGATGCTTTGAGTGAACTTTTCAAGCATAATCGATGGGCGAATTTGCGCCTCCTCGACGTGTGCGAGCGGCTCGACAACACTCAGCTCGAGCGCACCGTCGTCGGGACCTACGGCTCCATTCGTGACACATTCCTCCACCTTGTCGCGGCTGAGGGACGTTATGTTGCCCTGCTGAGTGACCAAGTGCCGGACCGGACCTTCGGCGAGCGAACTGGTTTTACGAACTGGGACGATCTGCGCGAGCGAGCACAGCAAAGCGGTGAAGCGCTGATCGCTATAGCTGAGGACTTCGACGCAGCACATGTATTGCGTGGTGTCCGTAACGGTGAGCCCTATGTGATGTCCGCTCTCGTGCCGATGATCCAGGCCATCAACCACGCCACCGAGCATCGTGTCCACATCGCTGCGATCCTGACCGAAGTGGGAGTCGAACCGCCCACCCTCGACGGATGGCAGTATGGCCGCGAGGAATTAATCATGAACGACTGATATCAGCACATTGGTCGTGATGCTCCGTTCAGGCATGATGAGCACATCGTCCTCATGACGTTGGAACGAGATTTTGACGTGCGGGTCGGGACGGAATGGCAGCAACGTTTGCCATGTATGGGAGCGTTGCTCGGCGCAGCTGTTGCCGACGAAGCCGATGGCATCATGTGGGCGGTTGTACGTGTGGAAACTTGGCTTGTCGACCCCGCTGTGTTCCCTCCGCAGTGGATTGCAGCAGTAAGGGCGACGCTAGACGAAGCACGCCGCTTAGAGCACTCTTATTCAGTCTCTGGTAACCACCGAAGTTACCGTAGCCTTTATTCGTCGGTCGTTCCGCCCATGATGCGGCCCAACGTAGCCGTCGCCGATGCCTGGTCCGAGGCATCCACATGCGTATACCGCAGGGTCATGCCCATCGTCGTATGCCCAAGCACCGCCATTTGTGTTTTGATCGGTACGCCTACCGCTGACATCAATGACGCCGCCGAATGTCGCAGGTCGTGAAACCGCATCTTTGGAAGCCCTGCCTCGGCTACCGCCAGGTGGAAGGGTTGTAACAGCGTCTGTGGTGGCAATCCAGACACGCGGCCCGGTGTGGAGCGGTGGGAGGGATGACAACAACCGTATAATCGATGAACAATCGCAGAGGGTTGGCAAGGGTAAGGACGACGTATGACGATACTGTGGACCATCCTAGGGTGCGTGCTGCTCCTGATACTCGCCGTCTTGCTGGTCGGAGTGGGCTTATCGTATCTAGGCACGCACAAATGGCCGCAGAATGACGAATGAATTGAGTTTTGCCAACCCCCGGCTAGGCAGGAGTCGCCGACAAGAGAGGCGAAACCGTTCCGAGGCTCGAACTGTGGCGCCTTCGAGCGCGAACCTCCAAACGGAGACACTGTAACGACTGACCTGTGAGTGAGGATAAAGAAAACAGGGCAAACATCACCTTGTCTGCATGATCAAACGGCAACGCTCGAAGAAGGTTACGAGATGACAGCGCCTACACAACAATCGCAATCATGGCGCTGCACTCGCTGTGGCCGTAAGATTGGCGAAGTGCTAGGCGAAGTTGTCGACATTCGCACGTGTGAGCGCAGGATCACCGCACATCTCCCCTGCTCACAAATGTGCCCGAAGTGTCAGGCAGTCAACGTGAAGGGGGTGTGAGTAACTGACCTGTAGCTAGTACACTGACACGTTACGAAGGTGTCAGTGTACTAGTCGGGATCGGAAATGACAGGTTGATTACTCTGGGATGGCAGAGGCTTCAGGGGCGCCGCACGACTGTCGTCGGCACGTGGTTTGAAGACCACGCGCATGCTCAAGAGCGCGCGGACAGCGCGATACACGATGAGACCAAGAATGAAGAGTATCATGGATAGCGTGAACAGAGCGGCGACGGCGATCAGCCCCATTGCTGTATCCTCCTGGTTGTCATTGTAACACCACCGATGCACAATTTATCGGACATAGCCCACGTACGTCATCCACGCTCGGTAACTGACGATAGTTTCCAGTTGATGGCACAGATATCCAACGCCATTCCCAACATGAGTGGGCCAACCCATCCACTATCATGTTTGAACGAGGAATCTTGATAAATGGTCTTCCCGAGGTCGTTGAGGGTCTGTATCTAGGTCTTATTGGTCGTGATTCGGTAGCTCATAGATGTGTCCTACCGAGTAACCACCCCAGTTACCGTAGACTGTCTGGCACTGTCCCAACATGCCGATTAGCATGAAAACCGTCCCGCCCTGTCCCGCTTCGTCCTGTATTGCCATGCAGGAAACATGATAATGACAATCAAACCTATTATTTGACAAGGAGAATGGGAATCTTATACTGCAAACATCAATTTATCGAAGATGATTTGTTTCGTTTGTGAATCAAAGGAATAAAGGGATGACCAACGAAGATGCAATTGCGACAGCTGACGTAGCACCTGCGAGCTTTGTAGCCGATACGTCATTGGAAGCTGCGATCGTAGACCGCCGGACCGTGAAGCAATTCGCTACCCGACCTGTCCCACGCGAACTGATCACGCACCTGATCCAAATGGCGGTCTGGGCACCCAATCACCGTATGACCGAGCCGTGGCGATTTTATGTGTTGGACGGCGCTTCACGTGGTGACCTCGGCAGGATTGCAGCGGACGTGACGCGAGAAAAAATGCGTAGTGCAGCTTCCGAGGTTGTCGAACGTAAAGCGGAGGAAGCGGCAGCCGGATGGGCCAATGTTCCCGTCCTCTTGTATGTCACGATGGTGATGGATCCGCGTCCCGACGTTGACCTGGAAAACTATGGTGCGGTGTGTTGTGCAATCCAGAACTTGTCGTTGGCAGCACATGCTCATGGGCTGGGAACGTCCTGGAGCAGTGGAGCGGTTGCCGAAGCGCAAGCGCTCCGCGAACGTGCAGGTGCTGGCGAGAACGAGCGTATGGTCGGCCTGCTACGTATCGGGTATCCTGATCCAAATGCCCCACGGCCGGTATCACGACGCGCACCGGCTGAAGCGCTGACCGTGTGGCTTGACGAAGTGACTTCATAACTCGGTCGTGTTAACCGCAGCTGCCCCGCCAATACGTAGGCCATGTCCAGTCGACCAGGTGGCGTTGGACGATGGAGATTAGGACTCGACCTTCGGCAGCAGGAACCAAAGGAGCCGGAAACATAGCTTCCGGCTCCTTCGCTTAGACGCGTGCTAACACGATCATCCGCTGGTGTGCCAGCCTCTTTCCGATGCCAATAACCCCTGCGCGATAACGTGAAATCCGTGGTTCGCGATAGCCTCGGATGACTTGTCCACTTGAAGCCTGCTACATTTTCCGAAGGCGGGCCGCTTCTGTCTCAAGCACCCCGGTTGCATCCTCAAGAAAGCGTAGTAATACGGCTCGCTCGGAAGTATCATAGGAGCTGACCAGCGCCATGATGGCCTCGCCCATGGGGCCGTAGAGGTCTTGTAACATCCTATCTCGCTCGGGGTCATCCACACATTCGATTATGACTCGGCGACGGTCGGTGGGATCGGCGACACGTCGAACGAATCCGCCTCGCTCCAAACGATCGATCACTCCCGTGATCGCTCCTGTCGTCAGCTGAATTCGCGCAGCCAGGTCACCTGCAGTCATTGGGCCGTCTCGACGCACGATACTATAGCCCTTCACATCGGTCGTACTCATTCCCAAGCGCTCAGCTACTGCGGCATGGAAGAGTACGGTCGCCGTGCTCAGACGAAAGCCGACGAGATCGACGATTGAATCAATCGATCCCTCATCTGGAAACTGGCCTCTTGATTTCTCACTCATGATGTCTTATTATCTAAATATATTAGCTACTAAGATATATAGCGGCCAAGACGATTGCCGATAGTGTAACGCGTCGCGATCATCTCGGCAACTGTTGCGCGCTATGGCTGTCATGGAGGAACCAATGATGTCGAAACGAGCCTGTATCATCGGTTGCGGCGTTGGCGGACCAGCATTGGCATTATTTCTGCGCCGTGCAGGTGTCGATGCGACGATTTATGAAGCGAATCCTAGGGCGGATGATGCCGCCGGATCGTTCCTTAATCTTGCATCGAA
>QQTW01003339.1_pt1 | contig 11840 bp, 15 predicted proteins | sample 1904831 | NCBI WGS metagenome assembly QQTW01 (sample SAMN09435610, study PRJNA476489) | Subsurface metagenome, whole genome shotgun sequencing project. | reverse complement strand
AGGAGGAAAATAGGGAGAAAGTCGAGAGTGCGCAACAACTCCTCGTGATTCCGCCTCCGACAAAGGCAAAAACCAGAACTTAAGACACTATTGCTCGCCACATCAACTATCTTCCAAAATGTTGAGGACAATTCATAGTAAGATCATGGATAAGCCCAACCGTAACAGATTTAAATGGCCGTGGACATGGTGGGTTACATATCTGGACATCACATTGACTAGTAATGACCGTACAACATCGGTAGACATGGTAGGAAATATTCGTCTGACACATCGTCGTTCTGCCACCGAATTCTTAGTCCCAGCTGGCGTGGAATTGTACATGTGGAGTTGTTGCGCACTCTCGACTTTCTCCCTATTTTCCTCCTTGATAAGTTTGCAATATTTTCTCAAACGCAAGGTGAATTACTCGCTGAAAGATATGAATGCTCCTTTTTATGGTCGCCCGGGGATAGGATTGTCGTGAAGGAAACTGGAGAACATACGTGCCTGGTATACAGCGCATTGTGGAACGCAAACGATATCTTCCATCAGATCCTACGTCAAGCTAAGTCTTGATCCAACAGACCGTCACCTAAATTTTCTATCGTGGCAGGTTTGTCCAGCTACAGACGATATCGTTCCTTCACCTTAGACGAGCTCGATACATTCTAAATGTAACTGCCAAAGTCAGTTGTAGTCGTGTAGAAGCTTGCGTCGATGATTGCTGGAGTCTCAATGACGGTAGGTCTTTGTGGCAGGGTCAATGACAGGTATAGTACCACAATTTTCTGCTACGTGTCACTGTTGATCAGGCATTCATGTTTTTCCAATATGTACCTTATCTTATAGGCAGCCGTCCTGGCCCGATGACCGGCAAAACCAGGCTAGACCTTAAGCTTGGAAAGCCGGCGTGTAGACTGAATTAAAGAAAGCTATAGAATTGATAAAGTAAATCTTAGAACTTTTTCTTCATAATCTCAAAAAACAGATTTCATTCGAGTTTATCGAACGGTTCGTTAAGTATTGAATCGAGTAGTCAACGGTTGACGAATCCTAGCCGGAATTTCATTACATAGGTTTATCCACTTTGGGGTGCCACGCGCGCAAATATTGTGCCCACATCATCGCAGCTGCCACCACATCCTATTCAAAAAGATGAGACCAATTGATGACGCTCTCACCCCAGATCCAGCCCTCACCCTAAGCTTTGATATTAAAGGTACCCTGTTGCAACTCTTCTTCATTGCCCGCCCAAACGAAAGTGTAACCATATTGTGAGGTACCGTCTTTGAATTCAATGTCAACCATGCGACGCCGGTACTTGTCTCCTTGGTAGCGTTTCAACTTGGCGACTTGATCCTCCCTCTCATCAAAACTTCCAATCCGATAGGCCATTCCTTGCACAAATCCATCGTCGGAGAGAAGCATGGCGGGATGTTGGCCCCAGAAGCCGGTGCGAAAGCCCTCCACGCGCGCCACTCGGAGCTTGGGCTCTTCCATTAGTCCCAGGACCGAGGCCAACTTATTCGCGTCCATAAGATTGCCGTAGAAGAAGTAAGTCAGATCGGATTCGTTGCGACGAGGTCTTGTGTCGGGCACAACAGATTCGGGATGCTCCACAGCGTAAGCGAAGGCTCGCTGCATGATTAGTGATCCTTTTCTTCTGATCTGGGTCGGTTGATGCGGGGAGGTTTGATACTGCAAGGGTTGGGTTTGGGAGGGTTGAGGTCGAATGGCGCTCGCCTGTTTGGCTCTATGGGCTTTTTGTGGGGATAGCTGTACGTCCTCATTCACATTCCGGTCAGATCGACGCGGAGACAGCGGTATGTTCTCCTTCCCTTTTCCTTTCGCTTTGGTGGGACTGGTGAGTCTGCTCTGACTTAATGGTGGGGTGTTCTCGTTGTTCATAGTGGTGATAGTGGTGATGGTGGACGTTGTGGTGAGATCGCAATGTAATGATCGTTGGTAGAATCTTCGATGGTTGATGTGATGGTATGTTTTAGCTGATGGAAATGTGCCTGGTAGAAGTACTCAGGTGGACTTGCCGTGAATAAAATGACAGTTCGCGAAGATGAGTCACGAAGTAGTGGCATCTGTTAACACCTCACTCAACCAAATTCAAGTCAACCTTGTCCATCAATCACAATCAATCAGGCAACGGCTGGAAGCAGAACTTACCTTGCGCATCAAGCATGCGTCTCTCGACGCAACCGACATTAATCAGAATCTTCTCCCTCGCGCACCCACTCTGCTACTCGATACTCCAAAATTCGCAATCCGCTTCGTCATCCAGCTGGTATTGGCCGACAGATTTCCTCTGTAGCTTCCGGCAGAGCTTTGCCTCAACATCATCAGTTAGTACTGCGAATGCACCGTGCCCAACTACATAGCAGTACGACCAACCTCCATCTCAACCAGGCCCAGAGGCCAACTGCTTCGCAGTCGCACTGTGAAGTCGGATGAAAGATGGTTGAACGACAAGAACGAAGCCGTCAGATGCGCAGAGTTCTTTCTCAACAGTCTCCACCGTACCAACAAAGATTCTAGGGAACATTGGCTTTTTCCGACCGAGAACACCGACAGTACCTATGCCATCGAGTCCCCCAACATCTCCTTATACGGTACCGGTATTACGGCAGCATTCCGCATCCTGATTGCTTATTTACTGCTTTTACGTCCGATGGTGTGACAGCCTTGGCTGGATTTTGGGCATTGCTGGGTCTGCCGCGGCACACGCGACATATGCCCCTGTTGCACCAAGGGAGTCGACAAAGGGTTTGACGTATGTATTGGCCGTGGGGGATCGATCTTGCTTGTCCCCTATGCATGGGACTCGATTGCATACAGAAAGACAAGGCATCTCTAAAGATGTTCTATGACGAGGATCCACCGGCCGAGGAAAAGGAGGCGAGAGAAGAACTCCTCAGCAAATGCAGCACCGCAAACAAACTCCCATGCGTCAAATTCGGCATTTCTGGATTAAACGTAGAGAGCACACCCTTGAATAGGGTGCGTCCATTTAACGTATTCTTGCAGAGGGCGGCCGGAGAGAGTAGGATCCCGTGAAAGGGCGGCGCTGGTGGCGGCGATGGCTTGGGTAAGGATCTGGTTGAATGGTGTTGGATATGGAGGAGACGTGGTCATAACCGGAGAAGACGAAGCCAAGGGAGGTGCGGTCCATATGGAAGAATAGAGTGCCGGGGTCGTCGCCTCTGACTGAAGGCATGGGTATGAGATTGGGGCTGGGGATGTAAGTAGGGGATATTGGGCGGACATTATTTGGATTGGAGCTCACCTTGGAGTTGAGTGGTGTTGATGCAGGGTGGTCCAAATGTTGATACAGATGGAGGCTTATTGGGACCACAGCGATGTACGTGGATGGTGGCGGCTAGGCTAAAGGTCGGCAGTAGGAGGAGACTGAGAATCATCCTGACACTCGCCGAGACACGTCCCTGCCATTAAAATAACATGATAGGTAGAGCGAATGAGTGATGGTTCAATGAGGAGCGGCTGGAATTGTAAATATGAGAATGGCCTATTACTATGTCTTCGACAAGTGGTCTAGGTCGGAGTCTTGGACTGCTGTTTGATACGGTGACCGATCAAGCAGGCAGTCGAAATATCGAATGCTGAAGTGCTAGGTAGGTGAACTGTTGGATCTCGAGGAATTAAGTTTCGGCTCCACTCATTCAAAGAGGATAACCGGACTGTCACTGTCGTGACGAAGACGACGCTTTCAATCGAAGGGACAGGCGACTTTTACCATGCGACTTGTGGCTTCAGAGTCGCATCCGCCGTGGGTCGCGTGGGATCATGACAAGTGCCGACAATACTGGAACGTTACCGTCGGATGAGTGTATTTGCGTTCTTGTGTCCATTCGATCGCATCATTCTGATCGTACCTTGGCCCTAGATAGCGATTAAAGCCAAGACTAGGATTGCCTTGTATTAAGACCTTTCACCACCACTATAGGTCATTCCACTGTCATCCCATCGTGGAAGCTTTGAAGTCCGCGTAACAGATGAGAAATAGTAAACTTCAGAACCTAGGGCGAGGATTAACAAACCTCCTTTCCACGAACTTCAGACGAAATGCCTCATATTTTGCATTACAGTTAGCAGCAACAATCACACTCACGTAATTCCAAGATTTCCCTTCCTGTCATCCTCCATCCCAATAGCCGACCACAGCCTGCCCCTCGCAAACACCACCCCACCCTCCTCCCCACCCCTCACCTCCCACCCACAACTCCACCACCCTCTAGCCAGCAACTCCGCCTCCACCCTCCTCAAAGTATCCTCGAACATCCCCCATCTATACTCACTCCTCTCGCACTCGACCTCCAGTAGCACAGTCCCGGCTCTCAGTTTCCTGCCTGGCCGTGGAAAAGGTTTATTCAAGTCTTGACCCGATAACCATCCGAAGGCTATGCTGAGAACGCCGAAAGCGTCGATGCCGTTAAGCGGGTGAGGTGGATCGTCGAGATTGAAGGAGAAGTGGACTGGCAAGTTGAGAGGAGGGGCCGAAGTTTCATTTCGCCGGACGGAGGGTAGCGGCGCGTCCGTCACATTGCTGAGAGTGAGAAGGGGGGAAGGGTCAGGCCACATAATCCCCCTCCCCAGTATCCTACCTTTATGACTCAGAGCTTCCCAACTACAAGCTCTATATCCCCTTGTCTGCAAATTTTCAAGGACGAGCTTGATGGTTTCGAAGAGGAGGTTCCATATATAATACTCGAAAGTGGGATAGGCGTGGAACCAGACGCCTTTGCAACGGAGATGGAGGCCTTGGCGTGGGAGGCTGGCGCGGTGTTCGTGGGTGCGGTGTTCGGCGAGGACGGCGTTGAGGCAGATCCCTGTCGCGGATATGGGGAGCGGTTGGGCGTTGGAGGGTTGGTTGAAGGTAAAGTGGATGGGGTGGGGGTCGTTGGAGCTTTAAAAATTCTTTAATTATGGAGAGCAATATGAGGGTGGCATGGAGGAAAATAAGGCTTACGGATTGATATTTGCGGTATTGAATGATGACGCATGAGGGTGGTTGATGGGATTGCAGGAGCTTGGGTGGATGAAAGAGGTAGGTAGCAGAGAAAGGAAAAGTTGAAAGATGAGCATGGTCGTCTGGATTCATGTGTACCAAGTTTTACCACGACTAGCAATCGTTGTATTGATGTGCTTTCTCCACCTCTTCTGGAGTGCTTTATTAGTATCTGCTGCTGCAATAACCTGGCTTTACGCTTTATATGACATGTCGCCTTCCAGAAGAAAGTGTCGGATATAGATTTTTCGATGTATGCGCATCCAGATGACTGCTCGGGCTATAAGTATTCACAACGTCGGCTTTAATCTTTTTATAGCTTTGTACACGATATGATAGGCAGATTCAAATGATGACGTGATAACTTCTTTCCGAAGGCCATGCTCAAATAGTGATAACTTTTCATAATTAGCAGTTTCATTCTTAAAATTAATGATTTCGTAGTAACATATCTAGCCAATCTGTCTTGTTTCCCAAATGCTCAAAGACCGATAACCTGTAAACGTTAGTGATGTAATATTTAAGATTGATCTCCGTGTTTCTTAGTGTAATTTTGGTCTGCTTGGAAATCATCCTGTATTGAATCCAAGGAACCATCGCCTCTCTGCCTGATTTTCCTTCGAAAATAGGCTCGAATAGTTCTGGGCGATTCATGGTTGCAATACAACCGGAAAGAAGAAATCCTCTCAAGCTCTGGGCGTGTCTACCGAAGCTTGTTAGCTGAGCAATCAAACTGGTATTGATAGCAGCCTGAATAAAGTAGTGCCACTTTAATCCATGTATAAGCTGTCTTTGCATTTCTCGAGCCAGGCGGCTTTCGGAACTATATATTTCCAAGACCACCTGTCTTCAGATTATCGAAATTCCAAGCATAATACCGAAGATCCCCCCCCTGATGCTGTGGTTGTAGTAGTTGGCATAGTCGGTCGGTTTTAGAGCATTGACCTATAAGATTAAAATATTGCCGGAGAAAGAGACTACGGAAGTTGATATTATCCGTTAGGTTTGCCTTTGCGTATTCATTGGATCTACGCGATGGCGGTGAGATCCTCTCCAGAGCCGACTCAATAGACAGTATAGCATAAGCTATACGGCGAAGGTCAATCAAGGTCCATTGACCATTCGGGAGACCCGGAGATAAGTGAACGTGAGTAGAACATATAGTTAATGCAACTTCAGCGAAAGCTTCAATACGGTCTTAATGCTTCTGAAATGTCGCTCGCCAGGCACTCCCCTCGCAGAAATTGAAAATCGGCGAGATGATCTCAACTCCGACTAGACAAGTCATTAGCGATAGTGTATACTGAGTAGTCAACAGTTCGTTATTTACCTCGTTTTGCTATCCCATCTCGAACGTCTTCGTCACCCTCCCCCAGGGACATATCATCTGTGATCTTGAAGTATCGACCCATGTTAGCCCTATCTTGTTCCGAAACTGTTCCTCCTCCAAAACTGTCCTCTGCAATTATCTTTAAGTCAGTTGGTAGGTGCCCCCGGTTGTATTTACGAACAAGAAGATTTTGGAAATAGATTGGATCTTCGATTCGATATCTGGGTTTGATTGAAAACAGGAAAATCTCGTTCTCAACGCCTATTCGAAGCGGCATGATAGTATGTAGGCTGGCCATCTTCTTGCAACGTGACAGGAACTAGATGGTTTGATGTGATGAATTAAGCTGAAGAAAGAAGCTAAGACTAAGAGCTAGCTGAATACACTATACCAAGCCCAAAAGCCCCAGTACTCCGCCAGTGTAATTAAAGCGGTAAAACCCGGACCGGTACTTCGGATGAAAGCCCTCTTTGGAGCGGAACCAGCTCCGCCTTTCCCCACAACCTTACCACACTTGAGGCCTGCGTATTATAATATTCTGTGCGAAGAAAATGAAAGCCGCCTTGATGGCGCAATGGTAACGCGCGACACTAGTAATGTCGAGATTCACGGTTCGATTCCGTGTCAAGGCAATTTTTTTCGTTTTTTGACTTCTGGTGCAACCACCAAGGTCACGAAGTGGGATGTGGGGCGATCCCCACGTACAGCAATCGCATTTGTGGTCCCTGAGCATCCTCACCGTAACTCCACTTCGATGCAGGCATGTCAAGTAAAAATGAGGAAGTAATCTGGCAGGTAAATTTCTCAATACAAGGCATGTCCTTTTGTCTCCATCTACCCTAGGGCCATTGAATCTCTACACTGAGTCCCAGCATAGTAGCTGTGGTCACGGGTACGTACGTTCATGCTCTCCCTTACGTCTAAACATTTTCAAAGCACTCCTGTCACAGTTCCACGTACAGCAGTATAATTCTCCGTCAGACCTCGACATCCCAGCACTTCAATCCATTGAACTCCAGCTGACATTGCTTGCCTTTCTCAGAACCGTGGCATTGGCCTTGCCATCTGCCAGAATCTTGCCGCTACTCTCTCGACTCCACTAATACACTACCAGTCTCCCGCAGCGGTGCGGATTTCCCCTCCGGCCTTCCAATTCCTCCGCCGTCAGTGGGTCTGGCAAACTCGACATCGCTCATGCCACATCCGTGAATGCGCTGGCCGTACGCGTCAAGAAGGAGCATGGCGGGTGTGACGTGCTGATCGACGACCCAGGGCTATGGAATCACAATCCGTCTCCAATACCCTCGTCTAATCATGGCCGTCTGTTTAACCAGACGTCATCAATGCATGGGCATGACCTACCAGAACTGCTGGGCTTGAAACCCCTTAGGCAGTGAGAAAAGCGCTTCGAAAGAGGTATGTTGATCACCCTCAGGTAGCACGTGAGGACCCGGACTATTTTTCATTCAATGCTTGCTATCCTGGCTGGTTCAGTATGAATCTTGGCAAGCAAGGTGGCACGCCTTCAAAGATGATGGGTAAGCCAGAGGTCGTCACACTCCTGTCTTTCTTTTTCTTTTTTGCGTCTGATCCGTGCTGACGGTGACTGCTAATTTTGATAGAGGTTTGAGTGGAAACGCGAATTGATGAATAACGTGGCTCAAGCTTATATGTATAATAAACGTACAAGGCATACACAATGGGAAATCAGCTACCAGGCACGAAATTTCTCAGCTTGAATGCCGTTTTATTCAAGCCAACTGGATGGAAGTCTTTCCCTGCTAGCTACCTCTAACCTCTTGGTAGCAGCCTCTCCATACTGACAAAGTTTCGACGCAACTAGGATTTCAGCGAGCTAATCTTAATGCGTATGTTGGGATCTATCTATATGACGATCTCAAATCTACATCAAAGCACTTTTTATCGGCCGAGTACATAAGCCGTGATTTCGGTGTGCACATGGTGCCCGAACTGACCAGCGATCTACCACTCCAAAAGGCCGCTTTTAAGCGAGCCAATTTGTGGGGAACACACTCCCAGGTGGTAAATCCAAGTACTACAACCCATTGTTCCTCAGGAATTGCAAGCTGCCCCCAATCAACTGCGGTGCCGAGTGATGCATCAATACGGCATGTCCGGTGTCCTCATAAATTTCTACCGTGTGGTTTGCGGCTACGGGAAACCGGTTGTACAGTTCGTAGGGTGCAGCGACACACCTGGGCCCACCGCAGAAGGTGTTGTCATCTGTTGGAAAGGATGAAGGTTAGCAGAAAGCCCTGGCGGCTGTGAGAAGATTGGGGCCTAGAGCTTACTTCGCCCAATGCCCAGGAAGACCGGGCCTCGATACTCCGGTGCATGTACAAGGTGTAACAAGACGGTTACTGGAGTCAAAATCACGGAGATTATAATCCATTTCGACGATACCAGGATCATAAGATCCGTGGAAGCAAGCAGTCTCGCGGGCTTCAATATTCGGGTGTGTCCAGTATTCTCGTGGGATATGGCCCCATCGCTCTGGATCGACTTGCGCAGCAGGCGACTGAAGTCCGTAGAGGAAAGCTGGAAAGACCCAGCTTGATTCCCACGAGATTCCGTGCAGCAAGGTTGCGTCTGCGTCGAGAGGATACTGTTCAGCGAGGGAGTTTGCGACGACTCCGCCAGTGGAGAAGCCAACAACTGCAACCCTTCTCCATCGAATGCCCCCAATCTGGCCGGCCTTCAGTTGCTGAGCGACTTGGTGAACGGTCTCCACGAAAACTTGTAACTGCGCCTCGCGCAGTCCGTCCGGAATAGTGCTGTTGCCATTCCCTACCACGGTAGCAAAATTGCTTGTCAGAAAGAGCATCGGAGGAAGTAAGAGACTAAAACGAGGTCCCAGTGTACTACTTACCCAGCAAATCCACGGCGATAGTCGAATAGCCGGCGGCATTCATCCTCTGCGTGTAGCTGTAAGTCTCCGGCTGATACGGGAAATCCCACATGATCTTATTATATGTCGCTCCATGGACGAGAAGTTGGATCGTGTCGGACCAACGGGACGAGTTGCGCGGCAAGGTTGGATGGCAGATTCGTGCAGACACGTTATAGGCACTGGTAGTTAGGTTTTTCTTCTGAGCCAAGGCGTAGAAACCGTGTATGTCGAATTCATCTGTGAGACTGGTAAGGTCACTGCTCCTTTGGACTGCGGTTGGGATGACAACGTCGGTGCAATTCCTGTCCGATGCTGCTTGTTGGCAGATCACCAGGGACGCCTGGTGTAGGAGTACAGCCAATAGAAATGACCGTGATGCGACGTTGAGAAGTATCGTGAGTAGCGGTGCCTTGACCTTGATGTTGAATTTTTAGGAATAGAGCGGGTACAGACAGACAGGCAATGAGACAGACAATGCAGGCGATGGCAGGTATTATGGACGCTCACTGGAGTCACCGACGTTGTGCAGCGTTGGCTGATTCCATACTCCGGTCCCACTTGCAGCATCAATGATGAATTCATACTTCTTCGCGTCTTTAGTCAAGTAGCCCAGGTTGACTTCTCAAGGGTTCCAACATCCGGAAAAGCGTCCTAGGCTTGTACGAGTATCTGTGGGGGTTCTGGTACATGCTGCCAAGAAGACGAGGTATCTTGTTGCATTGCCAGTCGCGATACATCAGTCATGGCAGCTCAACTGTCCCGAGTTTGGCTGATCACGGGCTGTTCCTCAGGCCTTGGCCAGGAAATTGCGACAGCGGCCCTGGCGTACGGGGACCGCGTAGTGGCCACGGCACGAGACCCCACCAAGCTCCAAGAGCTGCAGTCTCGTGGGGCGACAGTTGTTGCCCTTGATGTGCTGGCCGACGATGGGGAACTCAAGAAGACGGTGGCCAAGATTGTCGAGAAGGCGGGTCAGATCGATGTGCTGGTCAACAACGCTGGATATATCCTGACTGGTGCTGTCGAGGAATGCAGGTCAGTTAGCAGGCTTCAATGGGATTCGACCAGGCATCGTCTGCTAACATATCCTACCACGATAGCCGGCAAGAAGTCCTCCAGCAGTTCGAGACCAATGTATTCGGTCAGCTGAATGTTATTCGGGTGGTGCTTCCCCACATGCGAGCCAGGCGGTCCGGTGTCATCGCCAATCTCGGTTCGATTGGTGGCTGGGTTGGAAGTCCAGCAGCGGGTCTTTATTGCGCAACCAAGGCGGCTGTCACCGTCTTCACCGAATCTTTGCGCAAAGAAGTGGCAGAACTTGGAATCGAAGTCACTGTCATCGAACCTGGTTATTTCCGCACCAAATTTCTGAGCCCCGGTCACAAGGCGCGCGCTGCCAGCATCATTAGTGATTACGAGCCTGTCCTCAAAGATCCTTTGGCAGCGCTCTCCGCTAAAGACAAAAAGCAACCTGGTGACCCCGTCAAGGCGGCCCAGATCATCGTCGAAGCCCTCACCAAAAGTGGGCGCTGCCAGGGTAGACAGCTCCCACCTCGTCTAGCCCTTGGCAACGACGCGATCAAATACATTGCTGGCGTCATGAAGACCAACCGCAAGCATCTGGATGAGTGGAAAGATTTGACCTCTACGACTGACTGCGACTACTGAAGGTCTACACCAAAATCGAAGGAGGTGGTCAATTCATTGAAAAGGTCTCACCGAGTGGGAGCACCTGTGTGTTATTGTCCTTCCTTCCATTGCATATGCTCTACGGTGCTAAACACCAACTGTCGCAATCTATGCCAGTGAGATGGCAGCATTTATGGGCTTTGAATGTATTCCTTACGGGTGCTATAGGTTGCTGCTCATACTCTCTGATTTGTGAGCATGCATTGATGACTATTTGCAACCGTAGGTACAGTCATAAAGCGGAAGATGACGGGTTTCAACGCGTGTACCTTTTTGTCGAGAGAATAACTGGCTATTCGCTCTTTACTGGGCAGATCTCGGGTCCAAGGCGGAAGTCCAGTTCTGTGACTTTGATGGCCAGTGGAAAGAAGGTTGTTCCACTCCGTTTGGGGTCCAGAATTCGGCTGGATGGTGCCATATTGTCATCAAAGGCAAATTTCAGATGCCCAACCACTCGAACAATATGACCTCCCACGTAGGCTCTGGATCCGAGAATGTTATCAGTTATGCACGATCTTTTGCATGAGAGAAAATTCGCACGACTTCGAGGAAGATGGTAAAGCTACAGTAGCCGCTTGAAAGGTTGCATGACCCTGCATCTACAGTGACGGAGATACGGCTGCAGAGAATCCTGGAGTAAGACTCGATTCAGTCCATAGGTCGTCCTTCGACCTCTCGGCCAATCACTTTGCACCATCGCAACGACCCGGAGTATACGATGCAACCAGCACTTCAAGATCTCAACGATCGTGTATTCCTGGGCAAAACCCAATAACGTCCCTTGGAATCAGATGCACTACCTCACACCCCTCGATTAACTACATCGATTGGGCAATCGGTGTTATTCGTGTCGTCATTGACAGGGTTGGAAAGACTCCCCAGCTTGATTTAAG
>QQTW01003338.1_pt1 | contig 11842 bp, 9 predicted proteins | sample 1904831 | NCBI WGS metagenome assembly QQTW01 (sample SAMN09435610, study PRJNA476489) | Subsurface metagenome, whole genome shotgun sequencing project. | reverse complement strand
CGGGGTATTACAAGAAGTGAGCGATTTGGGAATATTGAGGAAATCAGAGGATTTTTTTTCGACCAAGATTTAGACAAAGTTATTGAAATAAGCAGTCTAGAAGAAAACAACGTGCAACGCTCTCTACAGATTCGTTTAGCTGAATCAGAAGAATCTCAGACAGAGCATCTAACACTAATTAATAGCGATACTGTGCCTTTAAAAGCTAATGAATCACTATTAATAGACAGGCCACTCGATACATTGGTGCTAGAGTATCATGATCCAAATAAAAAAATAGGGACATCACGTATCTTTTTGACAGCCAATGGAAGATTACTAGCACGTTATCGGCGAGAAAGATTTCCGCTGGGAATATATCTTACGAATACCACACGCTCTTCTAGAGAAGATGCTGAGCGCTTTAGCAACTTAGAACGTGTAGGACGACAAGACGAAGTGTTAAAAGCCCTACGACTGCTAGAACCACGCTTACAGCGACTTACCTTGTTAGTTGTGGACCGTGATCCTATAATCAATGGCGATATCGGTATGAGTCAACTTGTACCTCTATCGCTAATGGGAGAAGGACTAGGGCGTTTGCTCTCAATTATATTAGCAATTGCCAATGCTAAAGGTGGAACCATTCTAATTGACGAGATTGAGAATGGTTTACATTACTCAGTTTTGACTGATGTTTGGAAAGCAATAGCCGATGCTGCTCGACGAGCAGAAGTGCAGGTGTTTGCTACTACTCATAGTCAGGAGTGTATTCGAGCTGCCCACAAAGCGTTTGAGACTAGTGAGAAATACGATTTTAGTTACCATCGACTTGAACGGGTAAAGGATAAGATTTTTCGAGCAGTTACTTACGACAGAGAAACTTTGGCGACCTCTGACGAGATGAACTTGGAAATGCGCTAATGCTCAGTACCTCAAAAGAACTCTCCAAGCCAAAACTGCTGATTGGCGAAGGTAAGGAAGAAGAGCTATTTTTCACTGCATTTCTGACTCATCTCAATATCAGCGACGTTCAGGTGGAACAATATGGAGGTAAGCAAGCGCTTCCAAGTTACCTCAAAACCTTACCGCTGCGACCAGGTTATCTACAAATTGTGTCGCTAGGTATCACACGGGACGCAGACAATTTTGCCCAAAGTGCATTTCAGAGTATATGCACCTCTTTAAGCAGAGCCTCATTACCTGTGTCCAGAGAGCCAGGAGAAATTGCCGGAAGCAGTCCTCAAGTCAGCATACTGATTCTTCCAGACAATCAAAATTCTGGAATGCTTGAAGACCTTTGTTTAGCCGCAATTGAGACAGATCCAGTTCTGCAATGCGTAGATGAGTACTTGGAGTGTGTTAGCAAGACAATTAGACGAAAACCAAACAATATGGCAAAGGCCCGTGTCCATGCTTGGTTATCGTCACAGATTGAGCCGGACAAGCGTTTGGGAGAAGCAGCTAAGGCTAACTACTGGCCTTGGAATAGTACTAGGTTTGATTGTCTTAAGCAATTCTTGCAAGCTCTGTAAACCTCTACTTCTAGTTATTTAGTCTCTATGGTTCCAATTTTCGGAAAGCCTTGCTGTGTAAGGTATCCACAATCTAGATGCGTTTGCCCTGGGGGTTGTAGCTGCTCATATAGAGTCTGGCTCTTCTCCTAGTTCCCGCAACCGAGCCTCTAGCCGCTCTGCTTTGGATTGCGCTGTTTCTGCCCGTTGTCGCTCCTGATCTGCTCGTTGCTGCGCTTGATCTGCCCGTTGCCGCTCTTTGTCCGCTACTTCTTCTTGCAGCAAGACTAAATTCTCTTGTTCATCATAGAACCGTAACCATTGACAAGTGCCAGTTGCCGGTTCGCGTCGAATAATACCCTCCCAGTTTCCTAACCACAATCCTAAAGTTTCGCACCACAACCAACCACGCTCGTTTTTTGCCAATGGCTGATATCGCTGCTTTGCGTCTAGATGCCACCCCTCTAATGAGTGAGGATCGAAGGGGTCGTAGATATAATAATCTGCGGTGCGAAATGTTCTCTCGTAAAGTTTCTTCTTGATAGTTTTATCAACTTTTGCTGTACTGGGTGACATCAACTCAACAATCACGTCAGGATAGCGTCCTTCTTCCTCCCACGTCACCCACCCCTGACGTTCACGGCTACCTTCTACATCCAGCACGGCAAAAAAGTCCGGTCCCCGGAAATCTCGATTCATCGCCTGATCACGACTGTAGTAAACAAACATGTTGCCACCAGTGAAAAAGTCTGATCGCTCTTGCAGTGCTGTTAATACCGAATCAATCAGCACATTCATCGCAATGCGGTGGCGATTCGATTCCAAGGGTTCTCCATCATCAAATATTAAGTTATCCGGTGGGGCAGGCGGCTCCCAAATTACACCTTCATCTGTCAGCAGTTCTGGCTCAGTTGTGATTTCAGTGGACATAGCTTCACCTAAAGCAGCACGCCAATCAACTGAATCATTGAAACCGCAAGGGAAAACAGCGTTTTCTCGCTTCTTGACTTCAGTTTCGTTTATTGTACTTTAACTATAAGTTGTCCAAGACTAAAGGGTTAATCACAGTGAAAATTTGTCAGGACACCGTAAATTGCCCAAATTGTCATGGCGCGGAGGTAGTGACTGGCACGGAAGGTACCGGCAGCTGTGATAGCCTCAGGTGTGCGAAATTGCAGCCCATTATTGTAGATTTGCTGTACTACAGCTTCCGTTAACTGGAAAGCCTCATCCTTCATTCCCATCTGAATTAGAAAAGCAGCTAATCCAAAGTTAATCCCCGTCCAAACTTCCAACGGATGAGTGGCATTGGGGTTTTCTGGAGAACCGTCTGGTCTAACGCCATTGGCAGCACCCAACTGACCATTGTGGAACTTGAGAAAGCAGGCTTCGTAAACAGTTCTTAGTGCTTTGTCTGCACAGGCGCTCGGTACAATGTCAGGTAATTGCAGCAACCGAGCATAGAATTGACCACACAGTTGGTCTGCCATTACTACATCTGAGCCACTTTCACTATCAAGCCGGTAGTATTGTCCATTCCAAAGTTTTTCCTGGTAATCTGGGCGGGATTGTTCCAACCAGGATTGATAGGTAGCGATGGTTTCCTGGATGGGTGGAGTGTTCAAAGGAGCAGGACTTTCTCCTAAAGGGTGATCGGATGGGTAACTGATTAAAGTTTGACCAATAGCGATCGCTGCCTCCAACGCTGCTAACCACAAACCGCCACAGTAAGCACTGACTCCCTGGAGTCGCCAATCATCAAAAGTCTGATCGGGGGCACCAGAATTTTCTGGAATGCCATCTCCATCAAGGTCAAAAGTTTTGAGATAAGTGAGGGCTTCAACAACAGCAGGCCAGCAGTCCCATAGTAACTCCCAATCAGTTGCGCCTGTTAGCACAAAGTCCCGGTAGACTTGTAAAACAAAGTCGCAGGGTAAATCTTTCCAGAGGTTGCAATCTTGATAGCTAGTGTAATTTGTCTTTTCCCACGGGTGTTCGTTGGGTGCACCTAAGTCGTGGGGTGTGGCATTGGCAACTTTACGAAGGGCGGTAGCTTGGTTATAGCCAATCTCTCTGAGGGTGCGATCGCTCTTGGGAATTGCTCGCGCATAAGCTTGTAGCACCGCTTTGTCTAGTTTCGGCCAGAGCATCAGCAGAGCAAATGAACCGTAAAGCCGCACATCCAAGCTTTCATACCAGCGGTAATCAATACACTCTAGTACGGCGAATTGACCGTAAGGATCGCGCTCATCAGCTGCACTCCAGAGAGTACCTCCATTGGTGAGGTCGTAAAGCTCATTAAACAGGGCCATCTTGAACCAGTCAGGCAATTCTTGCTCTAGAATTGGCTGTTGCCAGGTTTGGATCTGCTGTTGCCAGTTCTGATGTTGCTGTAACGCGGTGCAAGCGATCGCCCAAGCATTGTTCCCAGTGCGACCAAAAAAATCGGTATAGCGGCGGTAATACTGTACTCCCTTAGCAAATTCAGTGACGGGAAAATCCCAGGCAAGAACGAAGGGAATTGAGCGAGTTTCATTGGGTTGAAGGGTGAAACGGACTGCGATCGCAGCACCCAGTTGTTCCCCATCTGCAGCCAATGTTTCATCTTCATAGTTGGGCAAAGACCCATTTTGGGCAAAGGTCTGCCAGAGTTCTACACCGGTACCGGCAGGGTTCCAGCGGCTGTGATGAAAGACTTCCGAGTTGGGATTTGTCAGAGTCGCAATTGACCACTGCCCTTCTCCTTCCTGGACGGCATCAGTGCCGCGCCGATCCAGCAGATACCCCACCCGGTCAGTGTCCACCACCAGTTGGTTAAAATTCCCTTTACTCTCCCCCAATCGTGGCTGGTACTCATAAACCGGACTACCATCATCCCGCACCCGCACTTGGGGATTATTGATTGCATTGGTAAACCAGCCCACAATGTTCTGCCAAGTCAGCATAATGCTGAGGGTTATGGGAGCATCGGTGGGGTTGTGAGCCGTCCACTGAAAGACCGCTACCGGGTAGCTAGTTTCTTGGTAGTTCTCAGCCCAAATGGGGGAAAACTGCTCACAGATCAGCTGGGTTTGAAACACACCTTCGTAGACAAACCAGCTACGGGGATAGAGGGCGTGATAGGTTCCCTTTGAACTTGGATACCATTGCCAAGTTTGAAGGGTGCCTTCTGGTGGCTCAGTACACAGGGCGTAAGCTTGCGACGGTGAGCCATTTTGCTGCTCGAAGATACTGAATTGACAAGCGGGGATGCTTTGAAAGGTATGCTCTCCGCCATCAATATGCCACAGGTTAAAATCGCCCCGTGAGGAACGACCTATGCAACCTGCGCCAAAGCCACCCAAGGGCATACCATGCCAGGGGCCATCATCAAGGTTACTCTTGGTACGCACGGTGTAGGGTTTGTCCCAGCCGAGACCGATGGGACGATTCCAGGTGCAGGTAGGGATTTCTGTGAATAGGTGCTGCTGATTTTCCATCCCCTGATTTTACAATAGCGATCCCTGTCTACTCCCTTTTCTATCAAAGCCCTGCGTACCACTCGTAGCCCTGATCCTCCCAGTAGCCCTTAGAAGTTAGTAACTGGTTGACTAGCGTAATGCGAGTTACCCACTTGCTCTGCTTATAACCCAGTTTAATTGGAGAGGCTAGACGGATAGGCGCACCATTGCCAACTGATAAAGGCTGACCATTTTTCTGATAAGCCATCAGAGTTTGGGGATGCAAGGCGGAAGCAATATCCCAACTTTCGGAGTAGCCATCTGCAGATTTAAAGTAAGCGTAGCCGACATTTGATTTTGGTTGGGCGAGAGACACAATATCCCGCAGTCGCACTCCACCCCATTGCACGATCGCTGCCCAACCTTCGACACAGACATGACGAATCGTCATTGAAGTTAGGGGTATTCGCTGAATATCTGCCATGCTTAAACTCAGAGGGTTATTGACCTCACCGTCAATAGTTAGACGAAACGCCACAGGGTCTATCTTTGGGGTAAAGTCAAATGTGTTAATTAGCAAAGCATCTGGCTCAATTGCACTAGCAGGAAATTCTGGTACAGGCTTTTGGGGATTGAACAGTAAAGCTTCTACCCGCTGGTTAAGTGGTTCAGAGACTTTGCCCACAACATCCTCGAACAGCGGTCCTCCACAACCACTCAATAGCAAGCCCATACTGGAGAGCCCAGATTGAAGAAACTGGCGGCGTAGCAACGTGCGACGGGGAACTTGAATCGGATGCATAGGAAACCTCTACTGGAAAATTGATTGAATTAGACGTTGACCTCCCACCTTCAGACCCAATAGGGAATGAGCGATCGCAAATACTAGCACTGTCGGTACTGTAATAAAATGAACAATTCGCAGTGCCTGCCAACTGCCAAACGAATCAACAATCCAGTGAAATTGAGCTGGTTTGTACATTCCCAGCCCACTGAACACAGCAAGTAACAAGATAGGAATGATTGCAGTGTAGACTAACCGATGCCATGAATAAGTTTTGCGCTTAGGGTTTTGACTGATCTGTAGTGCTTTAAGATCTTTCCCACTCACGAACCGATGCTTCCAACGTCGAGTGATGAAAATGTAAAGACCGTACCAAAGTAGATTGAGCGCAAACAACCACATGGCGGCAAAGTGCCAGTGTCTACCCCCAGCCAGCCAACCACCCAGCAAGAACAGTTCTGGAAAATGCCAGCCCCCTCGTCCACCAAAAACGGGGTTGGCGTTGTAAATCTGTAGACCACTGGTCATCATCAAGAACAGGCTAATAATATTGAGCCAGTGAAAGAGCTTCGCTGGAGCAGCCTGGAACGGGATAGGTCGAGACTGATATTTTCTAGAGGATGAATTCACAGTTACTGAGTTGTGCTGTTTGGGAATTTTGCAGTCATATGAAAATAATACGAATCAAACTCTGTTTTGGATGTTAGCTCCCTCCTGTGCCCGTTCCATCAAAACTTTTTGGGCACTTTTTTCTGGACAATCGCCAGTTGGGCGACGCTGGATGTAGGAACCGTCTGCCTGAAGATCCCAGGCTTGGCGGTTGTCTGCCAACATAATGTCTAGAATTTCTTTCAAATCTTTGACGATACCAGGGTCTTCAATCGGGGTAACTGCCTCCACTCGTCGATCCAAGTTGCGACGCATCCAGTCGGCGCTGCCAATGAATACCTCCTCTTGACCGTTGTTATGAAAGTAAAAGATCCGGGAGTGTTCTAAATAGCGACCGATGATGCTGATCACCCTAATATTCTCGCTTACTCCTTTGATACCAGGGAGCAAACAGCACATACCGCGTATAACTAGGTCAATCTGTACCCCTACCTGGGAAGCTTCGTATAGAATCTTGATCATTTGGGGGTCAACCAGCGAGTTCATTTTGGCAATAATGCGACCGGGGTTGCCGTTCTTGCAGTGTTCAATCTCGCGTTGGACGAGAGCAACCATGCGATCGCGCAGTGTTAACGGAGCCACTAACAACTTGCGGTAAGACTTTTGCTTAGAGTAGCCCGTTAGGTAGTTGAACAGATCAGTTAAATCAGCACCTAGGTCTTCTCTACAGCTCAACAGCCCCAAGTCGGTGTAAAGTTTCGCAGTTTTGGGATTGTAGTTGCCGGTACCGATGTGGACATAGCGGCGAATGCAGTCCTTCTCCTGACGCACTACTAATACTACTTTGGTGTGTGTCTTCAGACCTACCAACCCATACACCACATGTACGCCTGATTTTTCTAACTCGCGTGCCCAGTTGATATTGTTCTCCTCGTCAAAGCGGGCTTTCAGTTCCACCAAAGCAGCAACTTGCTTGCCATTCTCAGCGGCGGTAACTAGGGCTTTAACAATGGGCGAATCGCCAGAGGTACGGTAAAGCGTCATTTTGATCGCTAACACGTTCGGGTCATGAGCTGCTTGAGTAATAAATTTCTCTACAGATCCTGTGAAGGAATCGTAAGGATGATGAACTAGCAAATCCCGATGGCGAATAACCGAGAAAATATCTTCCCCATCTTCCGCGTTCAGAGAAGAACTTTCGTCCAGCTCATTCACCCATTTCAGTCGCGAGGGGATAACAGCTATCCAGGGTTGATCTTTGAGTTCAGGTAGTGGTAATGCCATAAAAGACATCAGGTCTTTCAGACTCAGCAATCCTTCTAGCTCGTAGAGATCATTTTCCGTCAACTTCATCTCATGCATCAGGGTCTTTCGTACAGAGTCAGGCATGGAGGCTTGTATTTCCATCCTGACAACCGAGCCACCCAGACGACGTTTACGGAGTTCCTGTTCGATCACTAGCATCAGGTCATCCGCTTCGTCCTCCCGCACCACCAGATCTGCATCGCGGGTAATCCGAAAGGGATAGCAATCCTGGATATTCATCCCTGGAAACAAAAACTCTAGATTTTGGGCAATCACCTGTTCTAAGGGAACCCCTGCCCAAACGCTAGTTTTCCCATTGTGCTGTAGCAAATCTTGAGGGAAAGGGACAAATCGAGGCAGAATATTCGGTACTTTGACCCTGGCAAAGTGTTCTTCCTCAGTTTCCCCATCTTTGACAATCACAGCCAGATTAAGGCTAAGGTTGGAAATATAGGGAAACGGATGGGCTGGATCAACTGCTAGTGGTGTTAAGACTGGAAAGATGCGTTCTTTAAAGTAACTTTGTAGATAGAGGCGCTGCTCTTGACTTAAATCAATGTAGTTAAGGATGTGGATACCTTGGGCTGCTAACTGGGGGCGTAGTTCTTGCTCAAAGTGCCGATGCTGCTGGGACACCATTGGACAAAGGTGCTGGTTGATATCATTTAACTGTTGCTGGAGACTGCGCCCGTCCGGCGGTAACTCACTGACTTGAGCTTCTACCTGCTGCTTCAGGATCGCTACCCGCACCATGAAAAACTCATCCAGATTGGAGGTGAAGATTGCGGTAAACTTCAGACGCTCCAGTAGTGGTGTCCGGGGATCAAGCGCCTCATGTAACACTCGGCGATTGAACTCTAGCCAACTCAGCTCTCGGTTGAAATAATATTGCGGGTCGCTTAGATTAATTTCTGGGGCTGTTACCTTGGCTTTAGACATGGTGGGTTTTGATTTGAAGAAGTTACTGTGATATTCCCAAAAATTCCCGGAAATAGAAAGTTTGCCTGGGCACATCTAACCTAATTCTTAGTTAGTTATAAAAAAATATTTAAAGGCAACCATGACCACTGAAACTGAAATTTCCTCTCTCGCCAGCTTGGAGTACTCACCATACATTGACGCTAATGGTCAACTATCTGAGCAATTTCAATCTAAAGTTGGTGTATACGCCATTTTTGATCAGCAGAAAGTGCTGCAATACGTGGGCTATTCCCGTGATGTTTATCTCAGCCTCCAGCAGCACCTCGTGCGCCAACCTCAAAAATGCTACTGGCTTAAAGTGCAAACTATTGATCGCCCCAGTCGCACTATCTTGGAAACTATTCGGGATGCCTGGACTGCCGAGAACGGTTCGATGCCAGCTGGCAATAAGTCTGAAGAAGCGACATGGACTCAACCAATTGATGCCAAAGTAGCCATGAGCATTGATGAGCAAACTAGTTATACAGCGAGTGATGAACTAGTGCAGTCCAAACTGTTAAAAACTGTAGCTCGACGAGTTGAAGAGCAAATTGTCGCAGAGCTAGAATCCCGTGGGGTAAAAATGCAAATTCGTTTTAATCCCAAGCTTAAAGAAAAGGGCTTACTCGACTTGAAGTAGTTAGCCTGAGGGAGGTCGTAGGTTGTTGTCGTTGTGTAGAATAGATTTTTCGGCCAATTCATATGAGAAAAGCACTCTCGTACTTAGGGTTGGGTATGCTTGCCACAGCTCTGAGCGCGATTCCTGCTCTTGGAGCCGAGCGGATTGCTTTTTTTTACCCTCCTTTCGGAGAATTTTCTCTTACCATTGATGCTTTGGAAGCCTTTGCTAAGGAGGGCAGAATAACCAATGAGTTTGAGTTTTATGCTAAGCGTGCTAATCCACAACAATTGGCGAGCCTACGGAATTTGCTCTCAGGACGCTTGCAGGTAAGTCCTACCTTAGTATCTCAGTTTACCTACTCCCCTGTGGGAGAAATGGTGCTGCAAAGCTTGGGAGAGTTGCTACAGACCGACTCTAGATTGAACGGTTTCCATGCTCTGCGCTCCAGTTTCATTTTGGCTGCCACCGATCCACAAGGCTTGACTGTCCTAAATATGCTCCGGAGGTTTCCCAGCCGGAGTATCAGAGTTAATTTAGACCGTAGTCTCCAAATTACTAGAGAATTGTCACAACTTTTGAGACAAAAGGATGAAATTGTTGCGGCAATTAAACAACAGGCAGCAGTAGAAGCGGCAACTCAGCCTGAAATTGATTTCTCCAAGCAACGAGATTTAAGGCTTCTAGGACCTTTTAGCTGGCAGCAGCAAACATTGCTTTTGAATGACCGCTCCCATAATGTGCAAAGTGCATATGCTTGTAGGCATTGCACAATGACTGTCGATCTTTACCTACCTCAAATAGAGAACCAGGGAATCAACAACCGAGCAGCTCCTGTGATTTTGATTTCTCATGGTGCTGGTGAAGACCGCACTAGTTTTGTATATTTAGCTCAACACTTAGTGTCCTACGGCTTTGCAGTAGCAGTCCTTGACCACCCTGGTAGTAATAGCTACCGATTTCAGCAATTCTTCGCTGGTTTGGCTGGTCCACCAGAACCAATAGAATGGGTCAATCGACCAATAGAAGTGAAGTATGTGCTGGATGAACTTCAGCGTCTCGATAAGTCTGATCCAAGTCTCCAGGGTCGGCTGAACTTACAGCAGGTAGGAGTGATTGGTCATTCTCTAGGCGGGTATACAGCTTTGCTGTTAGCTGGAGCAAAGATTAATTTTGAGCAACTAGGCAGGAATTGTAATAAAAACGAATTGTTGAATATATCAATCTTGGTTCAGTGTCGAGTTGCTCTCGTAGCGCCTGCCCTTTATCCAAGACGGGACGAACGGATTAAAGCAGTCATTGCTGTTAATCCTGTAACCAGTATTATCTTCGGGCAAAGTGGGTTGAGCCAAATTCAAGTTCCTTTGATGCTAGTTGCAGGTAGCTCAGATATTGTCACTCCAGCAGTGCCAGAGCAGATTCGCCCCTTCACTTGGCTGACGACCTCAAATAAGTACCTGGTCCTGATTGAAAATGGAACGCACTTTTCCACCGTTGGAGAATCCGTTGATGGTCGTAGTGTGTTGCCTATTCCATTGGAACTGATTGGTCCTAACCCTGCGATCGCGCGTCGCTATCTCAATGCCCTAAGCGTGGCTTTCTTTGAATCCCACATTGCTAATCGACCAGAATACCGTTCCTACCTGAGCGCTTCATATGCCAAATTTCTCAGTCAAGCTCTGCTCAGCCTTGAGCTTGTGCAGTTCTTTGCAGTAAGGAATTTAGAGAATATACCTCGTGTCAGAACTCCGAAAGCCTCGTCTTCTGGAGTTCAATCTACAGCTCCACGTCGTAATGGAATTAATTAAAATATTGTTTTTTATATGCGTAGTTCAAAAAAATTAGCTTTCGATCTCAACTCTGACGGCACTTACCCCTGCCCAGTCTGTCGTTTCGGTCAAATTTCATCTCTACCCCTAATGGATGCCTTGGCTTGTAACTTTTGCCAGCACATTTTCACAGCTAACTTAGAAAAACAGCAGCTCAACATGCCTGCCAGGCAACCTCCCCTCATCTGGGGTTGGAATGGCAAGAATTGGACAGGAGCGAACCTAGAGGGTGTGGAACTGGGCTGGGGTTATTGGGTAGCGGCAGTTGTGCTCGTACTCCTCCCAACTGCTGCTATTGGACTATCGGCTTACTATCTTCACCCAACCCCTGGTACACCCTTGTTTTGGCTGCCAGCGATTTGGACTGGATTAACCTTTTTGTCGCATCTCGGAATTATTGGGTGGCTGATTATTGAAATTTATCAGTTCCCAGTTGAGACTTACTTGAGAGTTATGCGGCAGCATATGCTGGGGCGCTAACACTCTTACCTAAGAGCAGGAGAGTTTATACAACCATCTGCGGATGAATGAATTGGTATCCTGCATTTTTGATCTTTTGATTCGATACCCGTGCATTGTAGGGTCGGGTGTTCTTAAGAGACTCATCCCATAAAACTTTAGGTAAACTGTGTTTTTCACATATAAGGTCAAGCAGTTCTCGACTTGTCAGATGTGCATCGTCCACCAGGTTGTATATACCTTGCAGTTGATTAGAGCGAGTCAATTCTATAGCGGAGACAATGTCATCTAAGTGAATCCAATTTGTTGCATCGGCGCCATTACCAGGGGGTGGGTGAAGATAG
>QQTW01003337.1_pt1 | contig 11842 bp, 12 predicted proteins | sample 1904831 | NCBI WGS metagenome assembly QQTW01 (sample SAMN09435610, study PRJNA476489) | Subsurface metagenome, whole genome shotgun sequencing project. | reverse complement strand
CACGGTCATAGGGCCCTCCGTTGTGCTTTGGTGGGGTTTGCGGGTTGGACATATTTATCCACTACGACGATGAGGCACTCCTTGAGTGTATGTTACGTTAGCATGATTGTAGGATAGAAATACCATGACTAGAGATTCATTCGATGATGTATGAAGCTGAGAATAGTGAACTCTGAAGTCATTCATGGGCTGAAGGTAACCCTAAGGTAGTCACATGAGGTGATTCTCATGTTCGCTCTGGAGAATGCTGGAGTGGTGCTGCCTCCATGCGTATATGGGCTCCTCCAGCATGATACTCCCCAACCACAGCGGTCATACGTTGCTTTTCATGCAGTATGCTCTGGTTGGCAAGTTGAACATCCATGTTGCACCACGGGGGCAGCCCAGAGGCTACTGAAGCACTTAGTATTGTTGATCTGAACTGTCGAATGATATTCCCCGACCACAGCGGCCAAGGACTGCTTTGACAGGATTTGCTTTGGTTGACCAGTTCGACGTTCATGTTATACCATGGATGCGCTCCTTGAGTGTATGGCCTAGGGTAGTATGAGAGAAAACTCAATCGACAATGCATCAGCATGGCGGACCCTTGAATACGAAAACGACATTATTTTGAGAAGATGTGGTGCAGTGAATGGCGCTGACGGTCCTTGTTTCTTGCTTAGAGAGCACCCGTCATCCAGTCGTTCAATGTCTCCATTTAAACCAACCTCGAAGTCTGGGTAAGAAAACGCTGGAATAGGAGGCAGACAAGAAAAAGAACTGTGGAGCGATGGCGGTTCATGGGACCGGCGACAAGACTGGTCCGACACAATGGCTCTCTATCGAGCGCGTACGAAGACCTGGAATGAGAACACCGACTCTGTGCGATTTGTTCGCTGATCATTGGTTTGGAGCAACGCAGCAACACGGCAAAAACAGCACAAATGGACGACCCAGCTCCGCCACAATATCAGGGCCCACAAGCTGTGATTGCAGCTTCTGTTGAACACCTGCGGTATGACTGAAAGCCTATCGACAAGTGAGCCTGGGGAGACTGAGATGTGAAATCTTCCGAAGCAATGCTGTCGAGATCACAACGACCCAAGCGCAGGCCGACGCAGCCAACGTCTGCAAAGCGTGCAGCCACTGGTGATGAGTGAACAGTGATGGAAGCCGGGTTCGAGAGTAGTATGCGCGTACTCGATCGAAGGCATCTTGCTTGGAGTACCTCTGAGTGAACTGAATTCTAAAGAGTACGAGACAGAGGCTGCGGTCGTGCGATCTTTGAAGTCATGATGTGCCCGGCAATTGGTCGGGGTAACAGTTGAATAACCTAGGAGGGCAAGTGATTTTCGGGCATAGATTCGGCTATTAGAAACCAACGTTTTCGCCATCTATATGCAAGATCCAGCTCCACCCAAGCCACGACGTCACGAGCGACCACCTCGAAGCCCGTCTGATCCTCCCATCCAGCAAATGAAGCAGATCACGACCGATCATCAGCGCTAAACTTATCCGTCCAAAACCCCCTATAATGCTTCTGCAGTCCCAACCTCGCAATCTCCTCCACCTCCTTCGGCGTCAACTTAAACGCCAACGCCCTTAAATAATCACTCAACCTCTCCTCCTTCCCACTCGTCGTCACCGCCACAATCCCCTGATCCATGCACCACCTCAAACTCACCTCCCCCTCGCTGACATAGTACTTCTTCGCTAATTGCGCCATGTACTCGTCCAGCGGCCCCGGTTTGGCTTTGGTCACAGCCGAGAGTGGGCCGTACGCTGCCGTTGCGATGTTGCCGGCGGATTTTTGATAGGTTAGTAGAGAGCCGTGTTGGAGGTAGGGGTGGTATTCGATTTGGTTGATCGAGGGCGGGATGCTGGCTGTTTGGAGGGTCGTTTCGAGGTCTGATTGTAGGTAGTTGGATACGCCTATGGATTTGGCTTTGCCGGAGGCTTTGACTTCTTCCATGGCGGCCCAGGCCGTTTGTAGGTCTGTGGGGGTTTTGGCGAAGTACGGGGCGTGGATGAGATATCTTTGCGCGCATTTAGTGGAGAAATATCGACGGTGTTAGGAAGAGAATCTAGGACGTACAGATCCACGTAGTCGAGTCCGAGTTTCTCTAGACTTGTGTTGATGGCCCCTGGAATGTCGGCTATGTTTACGATCACTTTGGTCGTGACGAATAGCTTCTCTCGAGGTACGCCGCTTTCCTTGATCGCAGTGCCGAGTTCGCGCTCTGTGTTATACACCTCCGCGCCGTCGAGGTGGTGATAGCCCATCTTGATGGCCATTTTAATGGTGTCGACTAGTTTCCTGTCGACTTTGCCATCGTCCTTAGATTTATACCAGGCGGTTCCCGTGCCATAGCTTAGCTGATCAGATGCTCAGTACCATTGTGGAGACAGTGGTGGCAAAGGTATTACCATTGGAATGGATGTGCCATCGTTAAGCGTCATAGACGGAATCTCAGTAGGAAACTTAGACATCTTTGCAGGCTGAACGCAGTAGGTTCTCTTGTATATTGGGGAATTGAATGATTTGACACTTATTCTAGTCAATATATTAAGATCTTTCAATGCGCAACTGACGCGTGTTCTCTGTATATTGGTAATGGTAACGTTCATCTAGTTCTTTTGAGATATTCTGTAGTGGGGTCCCATCCCAGCTTCCCCGCGTGTATTTTGCCGTACATTAGCTCTGTCGATCATTCCGCTACGGCAATATAACGGCCCGCTCGGCATGATGCAATCGCTGGGACGATTCTCCGCGCCTCATATACAGTGGCGTTTGGGTTCTGACGTATTTGTAACGTATAGTTTCCTACAGTATATAGGTATCAAAGCAGTTGCAATCTTACCGTGCTACTTACTTTACCGTATCAGCCCTAATTCACGCTCTTATATGCTCCTCCGCAGCCTGGCACGTCGCCGTGTATATCACCGGATGCGTCTTGCTCAACTCTCTGCCCATATGTCGAACAGTGCAATAAACGGCTCCAACGGCACCAGCCATGGCAGTAATGGTTCAGCTGGTGTCTCTCTCGCTGAGCTTCCTAAATCAAACGTCTTCACATCCTCTTTGCCACCAGATCCGGTCTTCCCAACACCTGCCGCCTCCCACAAAGCACCCCGCCGATCCTTAGGCCCGCGTATGGTAAAGGGTGCGCTATATACCTATGTTCGGCCTGAGGAGAGCAAAGAGCCAGAGCTTCTTTGTGTCAGTGAGCGAGCAATGGAGGATATTGGTTTGAGGCCAGGGGAGGAGAAGACGGAAGAGTTCAAGCAAATGGTGGCGGGAAATAAGTTCTTTTGGGACGAGAGCAGCGGTGAAGGAATTTACCCTTGGGCGCAGTGTTATGGCGGTAGGTGCTACCACTCATCGAGGTTATTATCTGTACTTACGGGCTTTAGGGTGGCAATTGTACGCTCACGTCTTCATCCATGTCTGGCCGTAATACTGACAGCTGTGCAGTGGCTCTTGGGCAGGCCAGCTTGGCGATGGTGTAAGTGGCACGCAGACTTCATGCTTGAACATGTTTGACCAAGTGTTTCTCAGCGAGCAATATCACTCTTCGAAGCTACAAATCCCACAACCAAGACTCGCTATGAGATTCAGCTCAAAGGTGCCGGCAAAACCCCCTACTCCCGCTTCGCAGACGGTAAGGCAGTACTTCGTTCGAGCATTCGCGAGTTTATAGTATCAGAAGGTACGATCAACAATTTGTGAAAGGACATGAAGTGTGATAGTTGGCTGATGGTTTGTTAGCACTCAATGCTTTGAACATACCCTCTACGCGAGCCTTAGCATTGACACTCCTACCCCAAGAGAAAGTCCGACGTGAGCGCATCGAACCTGGTGCTATGGTTGCTCGCTTTGCTCAATCATGGCTTCGAATTGGAACTTTCGATATACTACGTGCTCGGGGTGACCGCGCCAATATCCGTCAACTCGCAACATACATAGCGGAAAAGGTCTTCGACGGCTGGTCATCTCTCCCAGCTGCACTCCCCACCGGATCTGAAATCACTTCATCAGCCATTGATCCCCAACGAGGAGTATCTAAAATCGAAATCCAAGGCGGCGAAGGGGCAGAGGAGAATCGGTTCACAAGGCTATATCGAGAAATCGTCCGACGAAACGCAAAGACCGTGGCGGCATGGCAAGCCTACGCCTTCACCAACGGCGTTTTAAATACCGACAACACCTCCATCTACGGCCTCTCTATCGACTTCGGTCCCTTCGCATTCCTCGATAACTTCGATCCTGACTACACGCCCAACCACGACGACCACATGCTCCGTTACTCCTACCGCAACCAGCCAAGCATCATCTGGTGGAACCTCATCCGGCTCGGCGAGTCCCTCGGCGAACTCATCGGCGCCGGCTCGCACGTCGACGACGAAGTATTCGTCTCCAAGGGCGTGACCAAGGAGTTTGCCCCCGAACTCATCAAGCGTGCCGAAACCATCATCGGCGCCGTCGGAGAGGAATACAAAGCCGTTTTCATGGCCGAGTACAAGCGCCTCATGACCGCAAGATTAGGGTTCAAGACGCAGAAGGATAAGGACGAGGATTCGTATTCGGAACTGCTAGACACGATGCATGAGCTGGAGTTAGACTTCAACCAGTTCTTCCGAAAATTGTCCGCCGTCAAGATTGGAGATCTCCAGGACGAACAGACACGGAAAAGCGTCGCAGCCGTGTTCTTTCACAAAGAAGGCGTCACGGGAACCGGTAATATGGAGGATAAGGCCCGCACGCGTGTTGCTCAGTGGCTCGAGACATGGCGGACTCGTGTGCTTGAAGATTGGACCGAAGACGCGGATGCAGAGCGTCAAAGTGCGATGAAGAAGGTCAATCCTAAGGTTTGTTGACCCTTCTCCTCCTACCCCGCTATCTGCAAATAATTCCAATACATACCGCCTGGAAGCCTGCTTTCTAATGCTCTGTGTCGCACAGTTCATTCCCAAGAACTGGGTCCTAGACGAGTTGATCCAACGAGTCGAGCACGGCGGCGAGCGCGACATCTTACAGCGTGTCTTGCACATGGCGCTGAATCCGTTTGAGGATTCTTGGGGATGGGATCGGGGGGAAGAGGAGAGATTCTGTGGTGATGTTCCGAGGCAGGGGAGGGCGATGCAGTGTAGTTGTAGTTCTTAGGTGTTGGTGGTTATGGTGGGGAAGAGAGCAAGGTGGGCAATTGCATGGATGGATGGCTATACCATAAGCATAGGGGTGGGGGATAGGGTGCGTGGTGTGGTGATTGTAGACTTCATCTTGATAAGGACTTGCATGAACCATTGACCACTTACACCGTTCTTGTGCTGGTCGTACAGTGCTACAAAGTTGCCGCCTACGTAGACATTGAATTCCAAGCACTTTAGGCATCATTGTTACACCGTGGGCGGTCGAAGCAGCTCTACCTCATTGCCCAGTGTGTGGAAATAACCAAGTCTCGCGGTATGTGTATAGATGTTGAGCATGCTCCTTTTGGCACTTGAATCAAGTAAATGTGGCATGAATAACCGTGATTCACGTCTGCTAGTAAGTAACGCGGGTCAGTGACTTCGAACAAGCGTCCCTGCTGTATTGACGGATACCAGTGAAGGTCAACAATCCAGAACGGCAGGAGGTTTAGATCTTGTTTACTGTCTTCACAGTGGGCTTCTCCAACGGTCGAGAACGGAGGCTGGTCATGTACTGTCGCAAGACAGACGTACGATCGTGAAGTCAATGGCTTGAAGATAGGCCGTAAGTTAGTCTTTCGGAAGTCGCATGACAGGTGGTTCACAATAGCCCAAGCTTGATCACATCACCAACAGTACTGAATCTTTCGTAGTCACTCCTCTGCGTGTACCCGTTTCCCCATCACCGGCTCATTCCCACCACCAAGCTGTAGTCTTTCTCTGATGTGAATCAATAAACCGTGCTCTTCCTCCGTAGACATATATGCCTGCCACACTCCTTTCCTCCCCTCTCCTCTCCTCCTATTCTGGTCCTAAATTGCAACTTCCTCCGTAGACATACCTGCCTGCCACACTGCTTTCCTCTCCTTTCCTCATATTCTGGTCCTAAACTGCAGTGACCCTTCTGAAGATAACTCAACTCAATCGTTAATTGACTAAGCCTATCATCATGTGGGCGCGATTTAAACAATTTCCAGATATCTACCGCGAGGAGCGCGAATATCGTTTGCGGAAACACAAGCTTTATCAGATGGGCTTCGATGAAGGCGTCGAGAAGGGACGTAGGAAACGCAGGCACCATCATCGACACCACCGGGCCTCCGAATACGATGGCTTCCAGGACGGGTTATTTGGAGACCAGGGAGATGCGAACTATGAGGAGCCGTCTCGTCATCGGCACCGGAGGCATAGAGACCACGGAGCAGACCGACATGAAGAATATCCATGGGGCTTTTATGACCATCATCGACACGACCGGACCTCCGAATACGATGGCTTCCAGGACGATCTCTTTGGAGACCGGGGATCTGCGAGCTATGAGGACCCGTCTCGTCATCGTCATCGGCACCAGAAACATAGACACCGCGGAGCAGACCAACATGAAGAATATCCAGGGGGCTTCTATGGAGGATATGCGGGGGATCCGTATGAAGACTATGCAGAGGAAGCTTATTTTAGCTATGATGAAGGTCGTCCCAAGCGTGGTAAGAAGGTCCGGTGGGCCGACTTGGAAGGAGATCAATATGGAAATTATACGGAATATTCTTATGACGACTATCCAGGTGACTATTTTCGAGAATATGATGATGGCGGCTATTTCGAAGGCCACCATGGAGGTTATGGAGGGGATCCGTACGGCAGCCATGAAAGACGCCGGACAAAGGATCGGTTTCGCGCTTATGAAGAAGCCCATTATGACAGCTATGCGAGAGGCTATGATGGGGAATATGGAGAAGATCCATATGGAGATCCACATGGCAGCTATGGAAGACATAGTGGAAAGGATCGGTATGACACCTTTGAAGGATATGAAGGAGACCCTTATAGCGATTCCCATCGTCGCGATCGGTACGAAGAGAGGCACTCTCGTTCTCGTGGTCACCACCGTCGTCCAAGGCCGCCGCGGGAGTATTCAGAAGCGGGACCTGAGCGGAGCGGACCTAATCTCTATGAAGTCCTTGGAGTGCCTCAGGATTCGGACCAGGCATCGTAAGTAATCTGCAGGAATACATCTTGCAATACATGCTGACACAGGGACGTAAGCCTAACAAAAGCCGCGAAAATGGCAAGGATAAAGGCTCATCCTGATAAAAATATCAGGCCTGGTATGTCGCCGGAGGAAGTGCAGAGCATCAATGATAAGGCCGCATTGATCGGCCAAGCTGCTGATGTTCTTCTGGACCCGAGGAAGGTGAGTGATGCGAACTCTGCGTGCGGCGTCTAAACGAAGATGCTAATAAGCTGAGCAGCGGGCGGAGTATGACAGAGACCTTGCAAGGGGTCGAGCCTAAGGCATGTGCTTCTCTCTGAGAGAATTGGTGTTGGCATTCCCTTTCCTGTTCCAATAACCCATGATTGGCATTGTGCTGGGTCTAGGTTTGTATGGTGCATAGTCCGAATTCTTTAGGAGATATCTCAGATTATGATGTGGAGATGTTCTCCATGACACCCTCACGCGCCCTCTGTTCTTTGACTTTTGCATCATGTGCCTGCTTCACAGCTGCAATCTGGTCGATGAGTGGAGTATTGGCCAATGCCATCGCTGCTGCCTGATTGCCTGCTTCGACCTTATTCAAGCCTCGCCCAGATCCAAGAAGTTGATTCTTCCAACCCCAACCCGATAGATAGGCACTTATGTGGTAATATGTCTTTCCGTCTGACTGGCAGGTTTCTGGCTCTCCCTCGTCCACGTAAGACACCTTGATGTTCTTACCCATAATCCTTTTGGCTAAGCTTTGTTTGGCATGGATGTTCGGTTTTGGTTGTTTTGTCTGCTCAAGAAGCTTGGGTTTCCACAGATCGGTCAACCATGCCTCTGCTGTTTTGAACCCATTCTGGGGGTCCGCGAGTACAACAGCAGCCACATAAGCCTCAAATATATCTCCCAGAGTCTTTACTCCCAATTTTCCCGGTCTCTGATGGGAGTGTGGTACTTGAGCCCTCTTGTCAAAACCATACGCAACTGCATACTCCGCTAGTGTTTCGTTCTTCACCAATGCTTCTCGAACTTGAGACATTCTGCCAGCTGAAAGATGAGGAAAATATGTGTATATGAGACGTGAAGCAATGACCTCAAGGTAAGCGTCGCCAAGAAACTCTAGTCTTTCGTAGCTGGCATTGCCTAAGGTAACCTCTTGTGTAGTCAAAGTACCTGCATGTCGGAAGGGTAGCTCAGAGAGAGATTCGTCGCGAATAGGAGGTAGATCTGGCAACAAGGGCGAGTGGCTGGGAGCTAGCGAGGAAGTAAGGGATACGCCAAGGGGTTTGATGGTACTCATGGGTGATGTTGCTGGAAAAGGGGCATTGAGAGTTGTCTCGCCGATTTCCGGGCTTTGGGTGCTGCTTAAAAGTTCACCAAGGCTCATTGCCGCATACACCGCTGCTTTGCCTGCTTCATTTGCATCTTCTGCCGCACACACCGGGTTGTCCAGTCTGTCGAGGAATAGCTTCAGTAGTGATGCTGTCTTTTGTGCGGTTGTCCGAGCTTCGGCTGGCAGAGAAGCATCTGATGAAAGCGAACGTTGCTTTTCACCCTCACTTGATCTGACTCGATTTTCATTCGTAATCTTCTCACAGATCAGCATTCTCTTTTGTACGATTGTATTAGGAAGGCCTAACTTGGCTCACGTGATTAGATTTCCGCTTTTTGGATGTGCTCATGTCAGCAGGGCTATCACTTTTTTCGTGAACTCTCTTCTTTGCCATTTCTTTCTATTGAACATGCGTAATACCACCCTGTCGGTGTTGAAGGTATGAGTGACGCAAGAAATGTAGGGCATCTGGAATTATTTTTGTTTGGTGGTTGATATTCCGGAAGTTGCCGCTCGGCGCTAGATTCACGTTCTCCGAGCATCATCTTGCTCCCCTCGTCACAATCCGCCAGGATGGCTGTTCCTCGCTCAAGGATACTGGATCTGATGAAGGTATGTGAAGCTTGCAAAACTAAAGAAAGACACTCATAGTGTCTTAGGCGCAATGCCGGATATTCTCCACCACGTTCAACCCTGAGGCAACCCGGACTGGTAACAAAGTCCTACGACAACGGTTGAAAGGGCCAGCATTAGCGGCATATTATCCTAGGCGGACAGTTACGTTACGAGACCTGAAGAACGCCTATCCGGATCTTGAGACATGGGATGATGACGAAGAGGATCGATTAGAGCACATTCAGATGTCAGACCACCCACTTGGTTTTGTGGCCCGCTATGTTAGATGCTGACCCAGTTTACAGACTGAAACAAAAAGGAAAAGGCGCACCTAAAAAGAAGCGAACGCCGGAGGGTATGTGGATGCCCCTGGCCATCAGGCCATATCTGCCATGTGCTGTGAACGCTAACGTGACCGTTTGCTAGAATCGAAGAAGTTCGCCAACAGAAAGAAGAAGCCAGCTGCAGCGTCTTGAAACTGATGGGGAGCGAGCACCGCTATCTAGCATTGCGACTATGGAGTTCATCTGGGTTTCTGTCAGTGTTACAGGCGCATGTGTGGTGACATATAGATGCAGATCCGGTATTGCAGTCATGTAGCATTTTAGCCCATACAAAGGCATGCAACCTTCAGCGCCATGAACCATCTCTGTTGAGGAGGGAAGCTTGGACATTAATAGGTGGTGGAGTCTGCGGAGGTCCCAGTGCATGATCTTCTCGAGATGCAGCAACTGAAGGATAGTAATCTGAAATTAAATTAGTGACACAATCATCTTGACCTGGCTGCAGCAGCTTTATGTTGGTTAGCTACCTTATCGAGCGGTTTTCAAGTTAGATGCGCGAAACGACCTGTCGGCCACCGTACTTTACCCATCCGACCTCCATTCTTTCAAAAGTGAACCACTAAAGCACACCCATACATCCCTTCTCCTACATCACTTTGAGATCACATCGTAGTCAATCTAGATAAGTCGGCAGCCTTCAGCTAAACTCACTCATTTCTGATTTGAATTCTTCGATACTCGCTCCACCACAATCTTACTCTGCCTAGACGACTCGCGAACACTTCAATATGCCGGTCGCCGTGAAGCCGACCAAGAACCAGCTCAGGCGGGCCAAGAAGAAAGCTGCAAAGAAGACCGAGGTACGATTATACGTCGTTTGTGATGCGCTCAAACGTGCTGACTTATATCAGGCTATCTCAACCCCAACTCCTGAACCACCGTCTGAGCCCACCGAGCCAGAGCCACAGCCAGCGAAAAAGGATGGCATGATCACCGACATAGCCGGTATAGATGTCCTGGAAGAATCTGATCCCCTGTATGAGATGTACAAGGACGTCATGGGAAAATTTGAGCGAAGTGACAAGGAAGATCCATCGCTGAAAGAACCGGAGAAGCCAGAAATATACTTCGATGACGACGACGAAATACCAGATGAAGACGAGGAAAAAGGTGTGCCGAAGCTCTCGAAAAAGGCGAGAAAGGAACAGAACAAGCTGTCTGTTGCGGAACTAAAGGCCCTGGTGAAGAAGCCAGAAACGGTAGACTGGACTGACACCTCGGCTTCGGATCCGAGGTTACTGGTTCATATCAAAGCTTATCGAAACGTGGTCCCAGTGCCTGCGCATTGGTCACTGAAACGAGAATATCTATCTTCGAAACGAGGCGTCGAGAAGCCCCCATTTGCCCTACCTAAATTCATCCAAGAAACTGGAATTGCTGAGATGAGAGATGCCGTGTTAGAAAAGCAGGACCAGGCGAGTTTGAAACAAAAGCAAAGAGAGAGGGTGCAGCCAAAGATGGGGAAGCTAGATATTGACTACCAGAAGCTCTATGAGGCTTTCTTCCGCTTCCAAACAAAACCCGAACTGACCCGATACGGTGAAGTGTACTATGAAGGCAAGGAGTACGAGACAAATTTGAGACATCTTCGACCTGGTGAGCTCAGTGAAGAGCTCAAAGAGGCTCTCAATATCCCACCTGGCGCACCACCTCCATGGCTGATCAATCAGCAGCGTTTCGGGCCCCCGCCTTCTTATCCTGCGCTCAAAATCCCTGGCCTCAACGCTCCTCCGCCGCCAGGCGCACAATGGGGATTCCATCCTGGCGGGTACGGCAAACCTCCTGTAGATGAATACAATAGGCCACTATATGGTGGAGACATATTCGGCGTCCTGCAGCCGCAGCAGAATACGCAAATGGGGGAGCCGGTAGAGAAGACCCTATGGGGTGAGCTACAAGAGCCGGAAGAGGAGTCTGAAGAAGAGGAAAGTGATGAGGAAGAGGACGACGACGACAAGGACGACATTGGGGCAGGATTGCAGACGCCGAGTGGGCTTGAAACTCCAGGCGGGATCGCATCTACGGTGCCTTCCTCCTTGTCCATACCGTCTTTCGTTTGCAAAGAATCTGGATCCACTGCCACATCGACGTCGCCAGGTTTCTTACGCTTCTTATTCTGGTCCTCTTGACCAAGGACCGGCAGGTTAGATTGGGCAGCTTTTAGGTCATACGTCCTATCACCACCAAAGAAACCTTGAACTCTAGTCTGCTGTTCTGGTATGACCTGATATGCAGACCGTGGATGCGTTGACTCTTCTGTCTCAGTGCCCCTTCTCTGCTTCCTTAGATTGAACTCGCCACCAACACTCTCGGCACCGCCAAACTCGGAAGGCACCGTAGATGCGATCCCGCCTGGAGTTTCAAGCCCACTCGGCGTCTGCAATCCTGCCCCAATGTCGT
>QQTW01003336.1_pt1 | contig 11843 bp, 15 predicted proteins | sample 1904831 | NCBI WGS metagenome assembly QQTW01 (sample SAMN09435610, study PRJNA476489) | Subsurface metagenome, whole genome shotgun sequencing project. | reverse complement strand
ATGATGATGATGACGGTTACTGTGTTAGCAGTTACTGCTGGGCTGCGTGATTTATTGTGTCACCCCTTTGTATGGCAAATGCTCTACAGGAGTCTTTACGTGAAATGATGAGCGATCGAAGACAAATCATTGACAGAGCAAGCCTTTTATTAAATTAGCCACTGAAAGGAGAGCGATCATGGCTCATGCTGGAGCGAAGGATTTCATCCACGTCTGAGAGATCCTACCGACAACACCAGAAGTTCTCGTACTCTACCTCCTCCGATATCCAGGCAAGTGAAAGTCCCACTTCGAGATTGAGATCTACCTGCCAAGGATGAATCCTACTTCAACGACTACTCCCACTCCACGTGCGCCGTGACGTGCGAATACTCGCTTTCGACCTCCCCCGGTTCTTTTCCCGTCGGCACCGTCCAGCTGAGCAGCGTCATGCGTCCACCGTTGGTGATGTCCTCGGCGTCATAATACCCCTGATGCGCTCCGCCCGCGTAGATGTATTTCCCCTCGGGCACGTGCGGGGCCTTGTACAGCATCTGCTCCTCCGACCACTCATACTTGACCAGATCCTCGGCGAAGTCATACGATCCATCCGTCGAGGGACGGATCGCTCGGTCGGCTTTCAGGTAGCGGAAGAAGAAGGTGCTGTCGGCGTAGGGCGTCAGGTAGATGAAGATGAAGGTGAGATGGGTGGGTGAATAGAATAGATCGCCGTCCATGTAGGCGCCTTTGATGAAGTGGGCGGTCGATGATCGAGGTTGTATGTCGGGCGTCCAGTTCTTGCCATCCCAATACTCATACTGGGGAAGGTCAGCAACGACTTCGAAAACCAGCTGGAAGAGAGAGAAACAGGAAATTGCACTAGATATAAGAAGCAGCACCACCACTCACCGAACCTCGATCCTCAATTTTCCCAGCGTCCACCCGCCCAATCAACAACCCCTCACTGGCCTTGCCCAGCACATAGACCCGTCCGTCGTTGCCACCGGGACCCGATGCACCGTAGCTGCGAAAGGCGCCGATGGTGCCCCATTCGACTTCCTCCTGACGGAATAGCTTCTCCACGAGCCGATCCGCGCGCGGGCCGGACGCCACCGGAGCCGTGATCATCAACAGCGTTGTGCCTGTGTAGGTAAAGACCGTCTTGCGCGTGGCTCGATTGACATTGTCGTACACGATCGCCCCGTACAGCAACGCATGCGTGTGATTGAAGGGTACGATGGACGACTCGGGCCAGATGGCATACCGCTGCCCTTTACCCTGCATCGCCATGTTGTAGCTCTGCTCGCCCGCCGTCAAGGGTGACATGCCCCGCATCCGTCCGACGTCGTCGCTCCACTGTCCCACGCCATCCTCGAGCACGAGCGGTTCCGAGTTCGTGCCTTTCCCGCCCTTGTCGATGGCCACTGAGCCCGAGACGAAACCCAGAAAATCACCCGGTTTGCCTGGCTTGGCAGGAGTGTAGGCGCCCGTGTCGCAGAATAGAAACAGTTTCTGCCCATTGAGATAGCCGCCCTTGCCACCGTCGCGAGAGAGGTGGGGTTTCTCTTTGAGGTCCGCCAACAGATGCTTGGTCGATTCATCCACCGCGATGATGCCGGTGTCCACCGCGAGATCATAACCGGTCGTGATCTTGTCGTTGACCCCGACCGTGAGCAACGAATCGTCGAGCTTCGGACTGGCTTCGTGCTTCATCTTGACATACTGCGAGGAAGGTTCATTGATGCTGATGCCGTGGAAGGTGCGGAACCGCACGCGCGGTACGATGACAGACGACCCCTCGGCGAATTTCATGGGCGGTGGAGGCACGTACGCCATCGCCGATGGTCCGGCGGAGACGATCGACGAGGTGGCGGCATTCTGAGACGAGCTGGAAGAGAGACTGCTTGATGTAGACGATTCCGAGGCCGTCGTCGGGCTGCTGATGGTGGATAATTCCGCGGTCGTCGGCGAACTAGTGACGGTGGATGCTTCCAATGCCGTCGAGCTGCTGACGGAGGAGGGTCGAACAGAAGGCGATCCCGTCGAGGCCGGTGATGCCTGGATGCTAGGACTGGAGCTGGACGGTTCAAGGCCTCGGAAAGATTGATAGGCGCCTCCAAAGAGATTCTTGACCGTGCTGGTTGACGTCGGACTCACGGTAGCTGGCGTCGTCTTGGTCACCCGATACGGCAGACGCAGGGTCAGGGTGATTTTGGATAGCTTGTAGACGAAGATACCGGTCGTTGTCACGACTTGAGGAGGAGCGGCGTCGACCATGGAGAGCAGCGCGAACCAAATGAGCGTCAAGGGCACGAGGCCGGAAGAAAGAAGGAAGAAACGCATCTTGGCCTGCAAGATTCGTTATTGCTTGTTACGTGGATCGAGAGCACGATTCCCTATATGGGAGACGTCAAGAAAGAACGAGAGAGGAAACTTACCTGTCACACCGAGTGAATGAAGGTGCGAACAAGACCAGTTGAGCTGAATGGAAGGAGTGACGAGAAGAGGATGAAAAGAGTGCGGAAGGCGGGTGCAGAGCACCAGGTCACGCTTGACTGAGAGGTAGTCGAGAGTGGGAGAAGAGAGAGGAGAGAAGAGAGTGACTAGAACGAGAGATAACGAATGTGGAAAGACAAGGAGTGGATGGAAAGAGTGAAGAGTCCAGAAAGGACCAGAGGAAGGAAAGGAGAGGGTGGAGTGGAATGACAACAAACAACGTGGAGTTGGCCTTCAGGACATGGGAAGAACCTGGTGATGGTGGGCAGGTCCCGTGATGTGGAGGCCATCATTCACCATCGTGCCGACGACGATGGTGGACGAAAATGGAGAACCGGGGAGAACCAACGGCTATTCACGAATGTTAACATTTTACGGATAATGGTTCCAATTACTACTACAGCCCGTAGTATAGGCGCCGGAAATATATTTAGGCATCAGCATATGGCACGCTCGAGATATAAGCGCCGTAGGACAGCAATTGGGCGCGGACAGCTGCGGGCAACCGTCGACCTGGATGAAGGCCCATTAAAGAGCCTATCAGGAATTTTGTCAATGACAGTGACACCAGGAGCTGCCCAACTTGGTCATCTCTTAAGATGAAACGTTCATCTCGTGCGGAGGAGGGGCAATACCATTAACGCCGGGAAATGGGCTCTTGGGATGGGAACCAGGGTAGTCGACGGCCGGCCGGCGAGACGGTAGTACAAAGTTCAACGGCACGCAACGGTCATTTGCAAGACTTAGATCATGCGGTTGATAACCAAGTACCAATCCTACCGAGCCCATGGAGCGAATGAATAGGGCCTCCTCGGGTCGATAACACTCAAAAGAGCCCGCTCTTGATTCCTAGCACGAGGGTGACAGAATCAAGGGAACAGCTCAGCAACAGCCGCTTCATCATCCTGACGGCGAACGCATCTTCGTCACTCTTACGACGAATAACCTCAACCTTCATCACATTGACAATGATGATATCAGCCTGCATCTCATCGGACTCATGATGAAGTTTAACACAGCCTTCATCACACTGATGGTGATGATGACGATGGCGAGCCTGTTCTCGTCGCGGGAACTGCTGAGCTGTTCCGTTCACTGTGTTCCTTACGTACTTGGCAAGAGGATAGACAACGGGCTCCAAAGTCGAAGAATCCGGGATGAACAGGAACTCCGTCAGGATGCCAGATGGTTGCAGAGTACCCTCAGACCGACAAAACTGGCAGGAAAGGAAAAAGATGCAGCAGCCGGTCGTGCATCCCGTCTCGTCATTAACAGCTTCCATTCGGGCATGTCAGATGAAATCTGTCCCACATACTAGTCGTCACGGCCAGGGCCGGGTCAGGAGTTCGTCAAGGGTTGGGAGAACGTCAGACACAGAAGATGGCATACAACATGAATCACTCGCAGGCACATGGGGCGCATGAGACGGAATCAAACACAGAATAACTCAGTATTTGCTCCGGTCGAGCTGAAGATGAGTGCAAAAGGAAATCATCAACTGGGGCGCCGACTTATCTCGGGCCCTACTCTGCCTTGGCCGCATCGTCTTTGAGCTTGGGCGCCGTCGTCTGTTGAGAGCGCTCCAGATCCGAGGCCCACAGCGCGGCGCCGACGGTGTTGGTGAAGGCGAAGAAGATGGAGGCGATGGGCACCAGCTCGAGAAGGACGGCCACCACGCCGAAGCTGTATAAGTCAGTAACGTTCGGAGGTGGTTGGAGGCAGGCAAGGGGCGGAAGAAAACACATACCTGGTGTAGGCAGGAGTGTGTTCACGAATCCATGCCTCGCGTTGCGCGTCGGACCATTTCTTTAGCTGGAAATAGCGATTGTGCGCTGTGGGACCAGTGCGTCGCCCTGGATGCATGTCAGACTCCGGTGGGACATAATGACGGTGCCACTCACCCTGCATGGTCAAGAAGAGAGCGGTGCCGACGACGGGAATGAAGTTGAGCGGCAGGTACATGAAATACCGAATGATGGCCTGCGGGGTGAACTTCTCAAAGGGTCGCTTCGCGATCTTGCCGAGCTTGGCCATGGGATCGCGTCCGCCGGCTTTGATCTGACGACCCTCGGAGACGAAGTCGGTCATGTTACGAGATACCAAAGTCTGTCCGGCGAGCAATGTGTCAGCACCGTAGCAATCTCGAAGGCAGGCTTCTCAACCGAGGTCTATCATACCCCATCAAAGGTATCCAGCAGGGCGTCTTCGATGAGAAAGTTCTTGCTCAGGAGCGTGATGATGGTCGAGCTCTCGCTGAGGGTGAGCAAGATGCTCGACAGGACCGCGATCGGGCCATTGAAGATGGAGAGGATGGCGGCCTGCGGGAGGTAGGCGAAGATGAACATGAAGGTCACGACGCCGATCGAGAGCGTGATGGTCGGCGCCAGACGAGAGATCAATGGCTGCCACAGGCTACGATGCGCGCAGAAGTAGGCGATGCCCTGATGATGATCAGTTGGTCAGCGCATATGAATCTTGAGCTGGCTGAACGCATTGGGGCGCTCACCTTGAGCGGGTAGAGGTAGGCGCCCGAGCGAGCGGCCTCTTGCGAGAGCGCCTTGACCCGGTCAACCTCCTCGACGACGGCTTCTTTGACGCGTTCAGACATGATGACGGAGACTGATTGAGTAGGTGAGTTGTGTGAAGGAGAAAGGGTGTTAGGTTTTGGCGGAATTATAGTGGAGAATGAAGTTGAGGTGCGAAGATGAGGAACGTGACCAAGAATGACGATGCGACCAGACGGACGTCATCCGTCAACTCGATTCCGATACGGGTTCCGAGACTGACCAGAGCCGCAATTGGGGAAGTCGTTAACGACCAAGCGCGCTGAGCCAATGCTGACTAAGTAGGTAAACATATGACGATGAGCTGGAATGAGTGCACAATTCTGACTTGGCAGCATCGAGGTCGATGAACTTAGAGGACGCGACCGACTCAAATTCCAGTGTCATGAAACATGCAAGGTCTTCAAGCAAAGCCAATGTTTGCATACGAGTAATGGTCAATTGAGGCATAGTAACAATGTAATTTCTTTTCTGTTGTAGCTAGTTTTCTGGAGCTACCGACAAGCTCTTTCCGGTGCGATTTGCACGAGCCATACTAGGTATCTAATTCGCACACATCACCCCCATCACATCATCATCCACCACCATTTAGTGCAACTTGCTGCCATCTCGGTCCGAGTCAACTCTGGGATCCATTTTATTTGCCAAATTCGAGCTGTGGGGCCCCGAGGTGGTATTGGAGCCCGATGTGCCCGTCAGACCAGAACCGGTACCCGAGTGGCCCATTCCGGTGGTGCCCGAAGTGGTGATGCCCGTTCCCGTCATGCCCGATCCGACATGGGGATCCAACTTCTCACCGGTCACGGTCGTGTGGTGGCCATGGACCAGTCCCTGAGGCGTCACACCCAGTGGCAGGCCCGCCGGATCAACGCTACCCGTTCCGGTCGTGCCAGTCGTACCCGACATACCGCTGGTGCCGGACATACCGGTGGTACCCGTCATGCCCGTGGTACCCGTGCTGCCGAAGCCGGTGCGGCCATCTCATGAGAACGTCAGCACCATGGCCAGGGAAACTTCGAGAGCTGCTTTTTACTCACCACGATCCGAGTCCACGCGAGGGTCGGCCCTGTTTGCGAGATCGGAAGAGTGCGGACCCGAGGTGGTATGATGAGTGCCCGACGTGCCGGTCAAGCCGCTGGTGCCCGTGGTGTTGTGCCCGGTGCTGCCCGTGCTGCCCATGCCGGTGCGGCCGTCTCGTATAGAGTGTCAGCACGATGGCGGCGGAAAAAACAAGGAGTGATTACTCTACTCACCACGATCCGAGTCTATTCTAGGGTCCATTCGATTCATCATGTCCGACGAGTGTGGGCCCGAGGTGTTGTGAGTGCCTGACGTGCCGGTCATGCCGGTCGTGCCAGTCGTGCCAGTCGTGCCGGTTGTGGTGTGATGGCCCGTCGTGTCGTGGTGGCCCGTGGTCCCATGATGGGTAGTATCGTCATGGCCCTTGTGGCCAGTGACGGCGTCTTTGACCTTGTTGATGATGCCCGACATGATTGATGTGTATGACTTGGTGAGGTCTTTCGTGAATGGTTTGAATGTGAGTTTCTGAGTTGCTATATGATGTGTGAGTGTTCGTTGTAGGTGAGTGATGCTGAGGAGAAGGAGAGGAAAAGAGGAATGAAGTGAGGGGTGAGGGGGGATTAAGTAGTCGTCAGGGTCCTGTCCCCGCCCGCCTTGGTGAATGGTCGACACTGCCGCTTCGGGCTACCTGCTCCCGCCCTGGCCCCTTGTTCCTTCCTTCCCCATGCCTACTCAATAACAGCGGAGTGAAAGGAAAGCGCCAGTGATCAGAGAAAAACAAGTAAAATCTTCGTACCTTCTCAGTTGACGGATGTCAGTCCAATTGCAATTGCCTTGCTTTGTGTTCTCTAGACTCTGAAGTTGAGCATCAACGTCACGTTACTTCACGAATGTTGGTGGGAGTGAAGGATAGCACCATCGCACGAGGTCCGGGAACAAGGAAACGGCAACACTAGGAGAAGGGGCACGTCACCGGCGGAGGACAGGATGGACACTCTGAGCTCACGAGTACTGCCTCTCGCTGTGTTTGATGCTCGCATGAGAGGTACTCATGGGAGCGATCTCATAAGTGATGCTTGCCCCACTTCCCTCCCCCCTTTGATGGCGGGGCAAGTCGCTGAGGGGCTGCAGCTCGGCTCGCCTCGACGTCATCCTTGCCCTCACATTCGATGACATAAGCGGTAGAGCTTCAGCCACCGGTGGCTGATCTCGGCAGACTGCACGGTGGCGGTGTTTCAAGCATGACATCACGCGGCAATTGAGACAACTTTGCCGACTTAGCAGGAAACGTGGTGATCGACGTTTTCTGATCAACGGTGCTGTGCACGAGCAAGAGGATGATGGGCTATTAATAGGAGAATGATCATCAATGGTCACCTTGACCAAGCCACAGTCAAGGCTCCAGTGCCAACCAAGACGGACTGGAGGGTTGCACGAGTGCGCAGTGCTTGGAGGATCCCGTATGACGTTTGCTAGAGATGGAGCGATGCTCAGGAGGTACAAGGAAGCTCGTTAGGGGCTATGATGTAGATGTTCGATGTCAGCTTGGAAGATGGATGAGACGGAGGATGGTGCTCTACAGTACTTATACGACATCGTTGTCGAATGCCTCCGTGATCCACTGTATCGCCAAATGATATGTCGAAAGAATATGTTGCTGGAGGCAACTGAAGCTGTATGAGTACGTTTGCGGCATGATCGCGGAATGATTGTGACCGTACTAGCAGCGGATGAGGATTCATCCGTGTAAGGGAATCGAGCTACAGTATGTTGCTTGCTGGATGAGGCCCGGTCGGGAAGCGATGATTGGCAAAACAGTTTTAGGAGCGTGGTATCAATTCGTACAAGCTGTAGCCACCGAAAGAAGAGCGAGAGAAGATGTGCATTGAATCGTCGCACTAGGAAAAACATTAAGGAGAGCTCCATTCCGGCCAATAGATGCTCCAATGCTAGAAACTTTCCACGTTTAGGCCTGAAACGCCTCAGGCAACACCATGCCGGTCCGGAATTCCAGAAGACGGATAGAGATCATGCTCGTGGGGTCAAAAGCCTCGTCGACGCCGTTGGCTCCTCGTCCGAGGCAGGCTCGGCCCGCTCCAAGTCTGTGTCAGCGTCAGGTATCGATCCGCTCGAGGGCGGGACGGCCGAAGCAGACGCGTCGGGAGGGACGTCAGGCTCATCCTGGTAGGGTGTTACGGAATCGGCCGACTGACTGGCCAGGGACCGAACGACGTCGCCCTTGCAGATGGGGCACGTGCGTCGGCGTGTGGTCAACCATGGCGTGCTAACGATGGATATTAGCATCAGTAGATCCTTACAACACCCCGAAAAAATAGTCAGATGCTCCGATGTATAACTACTTACATGCACTCGGCGTGAAATTCGTGTCCGCAGGGAAGGCTCATGACCCGACTGACACCGTCCACATACTCCTCCAAACAGACCACGCATTCCACTTGTCGGCCACGGTATCGCCGACCCACGCTCGTCGGTGCGGGAGCTGGAGCGGCAGCTGGAACGGGAGGAGACGCCGTGGAGTCGGGCACGACCGAGGGCTCATGTGCACCGGGAGGCCACGATCGAGCCATCGGCGCTCGAGCGTCGGTGGTCGTCTGGGATCGTACTCTGGGCCGCGTCGGCACCATTGCCGCTGGATGCAGCAGCGGTGCGTCGGGTGAAGTTGCGTTAAGTGTGGAGAACTGCGAAGCGGCCAAATTCGAGGCGGACGGTACGGTGTGATAGGTGCGCACCGGTAATCGTTCCACCACCGACTTGGGCGCACGCCACCGACGACGTCGGATGCGCGAGCGCAGCAGCAGCATCGCGTAGACCACCGTCAGGGTCACCAGCGGGCTGACAACCAGCACGAGTAGCGTGTCGAAGAAGGGCGATGTCGAGACGGTCGTCGGGGTTAAGGTCACCCAGAGGCCTTCATGCACGGGATCACCATCCGGTCCATCGGGAGACGATTCACCTTGGTTCTGCTGTGACGGACTGCTTCCCCGCTGACGAGACGGTGTGGCCGAGCTTTGAGGATTCCGGTGTTCAGCGGTCGGCTCGTCGTCCGCATCGTGCCAGGTCAGTCCACCGAGCCAACCTTTTGTAGGCGGCGCTTCAGAGCCAGATGCCGCGTGGTCAATGCTATCAAGGCCCGTTTCAGTCTCGGTAGAGTCGCTGCCGTACTCACCGCTGCTCGGGGTGATGATGCGGTCATCCGAGTGCCGGTCTTGATCGTCTGCAGGTCCGGAACCAGCACTGTGCGAATCTCCAGTTGCTGCCTTGGCAAAAGCACTTGCTCTTGCTCCACCAGCTCGTGTCGAGGAAGCTGAAGCCTGATCATTCGTACTGCTCGCCTTCCCGTTGGACGGCTGATGACCCACAAGGTCCGGATCACGCCAATCTTGCACCCCAATCACGAAGTCGTCTTTCGGAGCCTGATCACTGTTTGGTGTTGCGGACGCCACCTTCGTCGTCGTTCTCGACTGCACCGTGGCCGAAGTGGACCGATCAGCTTTTTTGGCGTGCCCCACGGCGCCCCAATCGAGCTGCCCGCTGCTGGGAGGTCGTCGACTATCTTCTTTCACGTCGGAGACGGATCCGTCGTTTCTGTTGTGGCCAAAACCGGAGAAGAAATCCCAGAAGAAACCAGTCTCGTGAGATGCCGGTCTTTTCACTGAGCGTCGTCGTGGATTGCTCTTGACATGGTTGCGTGCGCGGCCCGTGGCGGTCGCCGATGCTCCATCTGCAGCCGGGGTGAAGGTTGGACGGTCTCGAGAGCTGTTGTTATTGTTTTTGGATTTGCTCTTCCCACCTTCCTTGCCCGAGCCTGAGGAATCATGATCACCGGGACAGCGTTCCGGGGGCACCAAGGAGGATAGCAAAGTGGCCGTCGTGTGGGAAATGAACAAGGAGGGAATGGTCACATTGGAGGTATCCCCTTCGGCGTACATAGTAACCAGACTGCGTCCGCGGGTGTTGTCGCCCACGATGAGGGCAGCGCCTCCGCGACGCTGGACCCACATGACCTTGTCGAGGAAGCCACAGCCTCCACGACTCAGCAACACCACCTTGCCGGCGATCTCGGCGCTCTCCTGGAGAGACTGAATGTCGGCATGTGGACGCTGCTCTTTGATGGCTTCGGCGTCGGTGGGCCTCTCTTGACTTGCATCACCTGTGTCAGACCTCCCCCGGCTTTGGTCCGACTTCTCTCGCGCCAGTCTCTTCCACTTGCCCGTCGTGTCCAGATCCACCGTCTTTCGTCGTTCTTCTCGCTTGTCATCCCAACCAGGTAAATCGCTACATCCTAGCTCTCCTTCGGCCACAACGCTCTCGCCGCCGCCCGGGACGGTCTCATCGTCGCCAAAGCCGCTACCGACCCACAGCTGCCCACTCAGACCATCCTCGGGCAGAAGTGGCCCGAATGCGGCCGGCCGAGCCAGGAAGAAGGTGGAGTTGTCGTCGGTCAAGCTGACGATGGCCGAGGGTGGGAAGAGCGAGGAGGGAGAGGAGAATGCGAAATGGGCACGAAGGCCACCATGACGGTTGGAGGTGGGCGTATGTGGTCCGGCTTGCTGTCCCGCCGAGAAGACGGCGGACAGAGCGCAGAAGAGCACGAGAAAGCAGGCGAGGCTGGTCAGGACGACGAGAAGCCTTGCCGCCGGCATGTTGATATGAGGGGGGATGGATGTGGTGATGTGGTGATGATATGGTTGTCAAGTGTTATTAGGTGGATGAGGATGGCAACCCCCGAGAAGCTCGCATGATCGCTGGCATTCGAGATGTTCTGTCCTCAGTGCTATCAGGCCTGCACGCAGCTGTCGTCGTGCCCTGGATGTCGCGGTGGGGCCGAGGTTCGATGAGGTCGTCGTCGTTCTCGGCGGCGGCGGCGGCGGGCCAAACTCCGAGGGGCGGGAGTCACGTGCGGTGGAGGTGTCGCTTGACCCTGGCCCGCTGTCCGATGATGCTTCGATTTGTGCTGCTGCTCAACGCACGAGCGCCGCCACAAATAATCCACATCCGATGTCAAGACAAGTGTTGATATACACCACGGTATTATTGACTGATCAAAACTTCTCTAGCGACATTTCTATGTGTTGGAGCATGGATCGCTCGAAGAACGAGAGTAACAAGAGAGTCACGTGAGGTGCTTTTCCGTGAATAATAGTGCATTCTGCAAAGCTGAGTTGCTACACAAAGTCGAGTGTTGTGGCAGTGCCCATTGAATGACTAACTTACACACAATCAAGCAAAATCCTTCGGGGTTTTCGTAGGGTCCAGTTCCAATCAACCACAGCTGGATCCGAGCTTTTTTGCCAATCACCAGGAGGTCGTTGGTTCGACTCCTTAAATCTTTGAATCACGTTTGCTATCTCATAGCGTTAACGAATTTCCTCCTGGTGCTGCATCGCCCATGCTGCTTCAGTTTTGTTTTTGCAACTACAGTACCAAGCCCCAACGACGTCTACGGGGACCCCAGAGCGTAGATCTCGTTTTTGCAATACTACTCCTAGCGTCGGGATTCGATGTTAAACAAAGATCCAAAAGCGCATCTATCCCCCACGAGTTTCACGGCCATCGACTCGACATGCCCCGGTGCGATTGGCAGGGATCTGCCCTCCGAGGGACCGAGCAGGAGCTCTTACGCATGTGGCTCACCGATGGTCATGGTGGCCACGCGAAGTTATCAAAGAGTTACAGCGAGCTATGGTGCGTCATAAGTCGGTTGCCATACACATTCATTCCGAGGCTGACAGCCTCGAAGGCACTTTTGTCCTTGCCATGTCG
>QQTW01003335.1_pt1 | contig 11845 bp, 11 predicted proteins | sample 1904831 | NCBI WGS metagenome assembly QQTW01 (sample SAMN09435610, study PRJNA476489) | Subsurface metagenome, whole genome shotgun sequencing project. | reverse complement strand
CTCACGGATGAGGAGGAGATATGACTGCGCGGGCCGACACCGTAACGAACCTGGAAGCTTTTGAACGCTACCCGTTGCTCTTTGGTCCCTCGCCCGTGCATCGCCTCGACCGCCTGACCTCGCACCTTGGCGGGGCGGCGTTGTGGGCCAAGCGCGACGACTGCAACTCCGGCCTCGCTTATGGGGGCAACAAGACGCGCAAGCTGGAGTACCTCGTCGCCGACGCTTTGGCCGAGGGGTGCGACACGCTGGTCTCCATCGGCGGGGTCCAGTCCAACCACACCCGCCAGGTCGCCGCCGTTGCCGCCAGGACCGGGATGGGGTGCGTCCTCGTTCAGGAGAGCTGGGTGGACTGGCCCGACGTGACCTACGACCGCGTCGGCAACATCCTACTCAGCCGGATCATGGGCGCCGACGTGCGGCTGGTCGAGGCGGGGTTTGGCATCGGCTTCAAGGAGAGCTGGGAGCGGGCGCTGGCCGACGTCGAGGCCGCCGGCGGGAAGCCTTACGCGATCCCGGCCGGCGCGTCGGACCACAGGCTCGGGGGTTTGGGCTTCGCCAACTGGGCCGCCGAGGTCGAGGCGCAGGAGCGGGAGCTCGGCGTCTTCTTCGACACCATCGTCGTCTGCTCGGTCACCGGCAGCACGCAGGCCGGGATGATCGCCGGGTTCGCCGGGCAAGCGCGCGCACGAAGGGTAATAGGCATCGACGGGTCCGCCAGGCCCACCGAGACCCGCGAGCAGGTCGCCCGGATCGCGCGCAACACCGCGGAGCTGATCGGGCTCGGCAGGGACCTGCGCGAGGACGAGATCATCCTCGACGACCGCTACCACGCCGGAACCTACGGCATCCCCGACGAGCAGACGCTGGAGGCTATACGCCTCGCCGGGCGCCTGGAGGGGATGATCACGGACCCCGTCTACGAGGGGAAATCGATGGCCGGCATGATCGACCTCGTCGCGGGCGGCGAGATCGGCCGCGGCTCGAACGTCCTGTACGCGCACCTGGGCGGCCAGCCGGCGCTGAACGGCTACGCCTCCCTGTTCGCAACGTAGGTCCGAATACCCTACGTATCACGCCGAAATCGCTGGCCGGGACGACGTGGTCGACCTCCGAAACCCGGACCATGTATGCGGCTTCGCAAGCCACGCTGTGATACTTGTGCTAACTTTACCGGGCCCGGTGAGGGCCGTGGGAGAGAGTCGCGGGGGATGGGGGAGTCCCCGCAGTGACCGCCGAAGGTGAAAGGGTTGCGCGGCAGAGCCGGGCGTCCCGAATCTCTCAGGCAGAAGGACCGCGGACCCGAGGGCGTCCTGGAGAGTTCGATACCGGCTTCGTAGGCGAGGCCAGGATCGACGCCGACGGGGTAATACTCTCAGGTTTGGGACAGGGCGGATTTAATAGGACGCTCACCCGAAACAGGGGGTACTGCCGCGTGGCGAGGTTTACACCGCACACCGAGGAAGACGTCCGCGAGATGCTCGACGCCATCGGCGTCGAGACGCTCGACGACCTGTTCGCGGACGTCGCGCCGAAGTTCGAGGGGACTCTGGATCTCCCACCCGCGCTCTCCGAGTACGAGGCGCTCAGGGACGTTGACCGGCTGGCCAGGGAGAACGACACGGGGCTCCCCATCTTTCTCGGGGCCGGGGCCTACGACAGGATCGTGCCCTCCACGGTCGGGACCATAATCTCGCGCGGCGAGTTCCTGACCTCTTACACGCCGTACCAGCCGGAGATCAGCCAAGGCACCCTCCAGTCCATCTTCGAGTTCCAGTCCATCGTGTCGGAACTCACAGGCCTCGAGGTCTCGAACGCGTCCGTCTACGACGGCGCAAACGCCGTCGCCGAGGCAGCCCTCATGACCGCCCGCCTCACAAAACGCGACCCGAAGGTGGCCGTCTCGAAGGGCCTGAATCCCCGCTACCGCGAGGTAATAGAGACCTACCGGGTCGAGGTCGTCGAGCTTCCCTTCGGGAAAGGGACCACGGATTTTTCCGACGTGCCCGACGACGTCTCCGGGGTCTTCGTGCAGAGCCCCAACTTCTTCGGCGTCGTCGAGGACATAGGGTCGGCCTCGGATGCGGCGCACGGCGTCGGCGCGTTGTGCGTCGCCGTGTGCGACCCGATCTCGCTTGCCGTCCTCGAAGCTCCCGGCAACCTCGGGGCCGACGTGGCGGTCGGGGAGGCCCAGCCGCTCGGGATGCCGCTCCTCTTCGGCGGCCCCTACGCCGGCTACATGGCGACGGGCCAGAAGTCCGTCCGCCAGCTCCCGGGGCGCATCTGCGGCGAGACCGTTGACCAGGACGGCAAGCTCGCCTACGTCCTGACCCTGCGCGGGCGCGAGCAAGACATCCGCAGGGCGAAGGCGAACTCGAACATCTGCACCAACCAGGCGCTCACGGCCCTCGCCGCGACCGTCTACACCGCGCTCATGGGGCCCGAGGGGCTGCGCGAGGTGGCCGAGCTCTCCATATCCAAGGCGCACTATCTGGCCCAGAGGCTTCAGGCTTCGGGCGTTGCGCTCCGGTACCCGGAGGCGCCGTTCTTGTGGGAGTTCGTGGTGGAGTTGCCCGACGTGAGACGGGCCAACGAGGCCTTGCTAGACGCTGGCATGGTCGGCGGGTTGGATCTGGGAGACGGGGGGATGCTGATCGCGGTTACGGAGAAGAGGACGAAAGAGGAGCTCGACGCGTTCGTGGGGGTGGTCGCCGATGCTGGATAACCTGATCCGGACCAAAGGCCGCGCCGGCCGCCGGGGCTACACACTTCCCGGAAACGACGTCGAGGACACGAGCCCCGAGATGGTCGTACCGAAGGGTGCGCTCCGCAAGGAGAAGCCGCGCCTGGCCGAGGTGGACGAGCCGACGGTGGTCCGCCACTACACCAACCTCTCGCGCCAGAACTGGGGCATAGACACGAACTTCTACCCCCTCGGTTCCTGCACTATGAAGCACAACCCCCGCGCCAACGAGGTCGCCGCCAACAACCCTGGCTTCGCCGGCCTCCACCCGCTCCAGCCGGAGGCGCAGGCGCAGGGGGCGCTGGAGGTCATGCACGAGCTGCAGGGCTTCCTCTCAGAGGTCTCCGGCCTCCCGGCCGTCTCGTTGCAGCCGCTGGCGGGGGCGCAGGGCGAGCTGACGAGCATCCTGATGGTCAAGAAATTCTTCGAGGACGCCGGGGACGAGGGCAGGACCACCGTTCTGGTTCCTTCTACCGCGCACGGGACCAACCCGGCGACGGCCACCATGGCGGATTTCAAAGCCAGGGAGATCGGGCTCGACGAGCACGGCTGCGTGGACGTCGAGGAGCTTAGAGAGATGGTTGACGAGACCACCGCGGCGCTCATGATCACGAACCCCAACACCTGCGGCGTCTTCGAGCGGAACATAAAGGAGATCTCCGACGTCCTGCACGGGGTCGGAGCCTTCCTGTACATGGACGGCGCAAACATGAACGCGAACCTCGGCCGCATGCGCCCCGCCGACGCCGGCGTGGACGTGATGCACTTCAACCTCCACAAGACGTTCTCCACCCCCCACGGCGGCGGCGGCCCCGGCTGCGGCGCCATCGCCTGCTCCGAGGCGCTCGCCCCGTTCCGCCCCGACCCGGCGGTCGAGAAGGAAGGGGACGCCTACACCTTCGTTAGGCCCGAGAAGAGCATCGGGCGCGTGGCCGGGTTCCACGGCAACTTCGGCCAGATGCTCAGGGCCTGGAACTACATCAAGATGCACGGCCCCGACCTGCGCGACGTAACGGACATGGCCGTCCTGAACGCCAACTACGTGAGGGCTCGGCTCGGTGGCACCTACGTGGTCCCCTACGACGAGCTCTGCAAGCACGAGGTCGTCGTGCAGCCGCCCAAGGGGATGAAGGCGCTGGACATCGCCAAGGGCCTCATAGACCACGGCTACCACCCGCCCACGATCTACTTCCCCCTCGTCGTCAAGGAGGCTATGCTCATAGAGCCCACGGAGACTGAGTCCAAGGAGACCCTCGACGACTTCGTGGGCGCCATGCTGGAGCTCGCCGAGAGCAGCACTGAAGAGCTCGAGGAGGCCCCAAGCCACGCCCCGACCCGCCGCCTCGACGAGGCCCGCGCCGCCCGCCAACTCAAGGCCCGGTGGTAACGGTGGCGGGGGAGACCCTCAAACGGACCCCGCTCCACGAAGAGCACGAGAGGGCGGGCGCCCGCCTCGTCCCCTTCGCCGGCTACGAGATGCCCGTCCAGTACGAGGGCGTAAAGGCCGAGCACGAGGCCGTGCGCAATCGGGCCGGCCTCTTCGACGTCTCCCACATGGGCGAAGTGGTCTTCCGCGGCCCCGACGCCGAGAAGGCCGTCCAGAGGCTAGTCACCAGGGACGTGGGTCGCCTGGAGACCGGGCAGGCCGGCTACGCGGCCGTCTGCTACGAGAGCGGCGGCACGGTGGACGACGTGCTCGTCTACAGGAACCCGGACGACTTCCTCGTCGTCGTCAACGCGTCGAACCGCGACAAGGATGTCGCCCACTTCGGGGAGCACACGGGGGATCTCGACGTCGAGGTCGTCGACGAGTCCGACGACTGGGCACTGCTCGCGCTCCAGGGGCCCGAGGCGGTCGGCATCTTGAGTAACTTCACCGACGCGGATCTTGCGGGCCTGAAATACTACCGGTACGTGGTCGGGGAGGTGGACGGCCTCTACGCCGTGATCTCACGCACCGGCTACACCGGCGAGGACGGCTTCGAGCTCTACGTCCGCCCGGACTCGGCGGCCCCCCTGTGGCGCCGCCTCGTCGAGGCGGGCGCGACGCCGGCCGGCCTCGGCGCCCGCGACACCCTGCGCCTGGAGGCCGGCATGTGCCTCTACGGCAACGAGCTCGACCCCGAGACCACCCCCCTCGAAGCGGGCATCGGCTTCGCCGTCCACCTGAACAAGGAGGAAGGGTTCGTCGGGCAGGAGGCGCTGCGCCGGCAGAGGGAGGAGGGCCCCCGGAAGAAGCTCGTCGGCTTCAAGGTACAGGGCCGCGGCATCGCGCGCCACGACCACCCGGTGGCGGTCGGCGGCGAGACCGTCGGCCGGGTCACCAGCGGGACGCAGTCCCCGACGCTGGGCGAGGCCATAGGGCTTGCGCTCGTCTCACCGGGGGTGGAAGATTCCTTCGACGTCGTCATACGCGACCGGCCCGTCGAGGCGCGGGCCGTGCCGCTGCCGTTCTACAAGCGAGAGAGAGAGTAGGGGAGGGGAGACAGATGTCAGTACCGGGGGATCTCCAGTACACCAAGAGCCACGAGTGGGTACGCGTCGAGGACGGCGTGGCGACCGTCGGCATCACGGATCACGCCCAGGACGAGCTCGGCGACGTGGTCTTTGTCGAGCTGCCAGAGCAGGGCGCGACGCTCGCTCCCGGTGACTCCTTCGGCGCCGTCGAGAGCGTGAAGGCCGTCTCCGACCTCTACGCCCCCGTCGGCGGCGAGGTCGTCGAGGTCAACAGCGCGCTCGAGGACAGCCCCGAGAAGATCAACGAAGACCCTTACGGGGAGGGCTGGATCCTGAAGCTCCGGATCTCCGACGAAGCGGACCTCCTCTCCGCCGCCGACTACGAGAAGCTGCTAGAAGAAGAGTCCTAGGCCGCCCACACCGCGCCCACAACCCCGCCCAGAGGCACCCCACGTGCGCCGCCTCTCGCGATGCGGCGCACGTGAGAAGGCTACCCCCCGGTCCGTGCAACCTGCACGAAATATTGCGCAGCGGAAGCGTCTGCAGATTACGGGAAAACGGCATACTTGGAGGAAAGTCCCGGTAAACTGCTATGTGCATTTAGCAGGTATTTGCAGAAAGTTTCTAAATTCACCGTTCCAAGCCCTTTACAAAGTGTGGCGAGCCGGTTAATATCCTGCCAGTCGGTTGGTGCGAAACTAAACCGGCACAATTAAATAACCCGGGGCGCCACTCCTCCTTTCCCTTTCCCCACCTATCACCCCTAGGCGCCTCGGGTTATCCTCTTTTCTTAGCTTTTCAGCCGGTCAGCTAGTCAGCATTTCAGCAAGAACCACAAAGGACGCGGGTCCTAGAGCTACTGCGCGGCACCTTCCAAAAAGAAGCGGTACCCGGTCGGGTGCCGGGTACCGCGAGTTGCTGACTAGCTGAGATGCTGACCGGCTGAAGTGCTCTTAAGAGGCCTCCTGCCCTTCGGCCTGGGTCAGGTAGTAGAGCGTGTGCATGAGTTGGGCGGTTGGGTCTATACGGTGCACGTCGACGTGGGATGGGACGTGGAGCAGGACGTCGGTGTAGTTGAGGATGACGCGGATGTTGGCGTCGACCATGAGGTCCGCGACGTGCTGGGCGGCGTTGGCGGGGGTGGCGATGATGCCGATGATCTCCTCGGCCTCGGCCACGCTCTTGGCGAGCTCGTCTATGTGCTTGACGACCACGTTGCCGACGGTGCGCCCGATCTTGTCGGTGTCGGCGTCGAAGACGTCGTGGATGACGAAGCCCCTCTTGGGCAGGATGGTGCTCGCCGCGATGGCGCTCCCCAGGTTGCCGGCGCCGACGAGCGCGATGTTGTATGTCTGCCTGAGCCCCAGGATGTCCCGCACGGCCTCGACCAGGTCGTAGGCCTGGTAGCCCACCCCCCGCGTCCCCGAGAAGCCGATGGCGTTCAGGTCCCTCCGGACCTGCACCGGGTTGATGCCCGTAAAGTCCCCAAGCTCCTTGCTGGAGATCGCGTCACGGCCCTCTTCTATGAGCTGCTGCGTGGTCCTCAGGTATTTCGTCAGCCTATTCGTCAGGCCGGGCTGTAGCGTGGTTCGCAACTCTCCCGCTCCTTCTTCTCGGTGGTTCGGATGACCGTGGGCGCATTGTAACAAAATGGGATGCTCTTGCAATAAAGGTGCTCTTAACCGACAACAAATCAGTAAGCAAGGCTGGTTACAGGAACCCCCGGCGGGCCTACCCGCGTTTGCCCGGCGGCCGCAGGAAGTGTACTTTTCCCCTGTCGGAGGGCGTCGGGAGGGGCAGGGGCAAGGGTGCAGACGGTCTTGTGGGGTGTTCTGATCGTGGGCCTCTCGGTCGCGGTCGCGGTCGCGGGGTTCGCGGCGGTGCGGCGCTTCGTGCCGATGGATCTCCGGGAGAAGCACAACGCCAACACCGCCGTGATCTTCGGCGCGCTGTACGTGATGTACGGTCTTGTCGTCGGCTTCTCCGCGTACTTCACCTCCTACCAGTATGACGGCGCGCAGAAGACCGCCGAGGCCGAGGCCAGCAGCGTGCAGGAGCTGCACCGCCTGGCCGAGGGTTTCCCCGATAGGGAACGGCAGGAGGTGCAGGACCTGTCGGAGTCCTACGCCCGGACCGTGATCGAGGAAGGGTGGCCTCTGATGCAGGACGGCCGGGTAAGCGCGAAGGCCGGGATGATCTCCGTGGAGCTTCGGCGGGGGGTCATGGCCTTCGAGCCCCGCACGGACTGGGAGGACGACCTCTACGCGCAGGCGCTCACGCTCGTCGGGCAACTGGACCAGAACCGGGCTCTGCGGCTGCTGGAGGCCCGCGAGGGCATCCCCTCCATCCTCTGGGTCGTGCTGGTCCTCGGCGGGGCCACCACCGTGTGCTTTACGTACCTGCTCGGCGTGAGGACCGAGTGGCTCCACGTGGTCATGATCGCCGCGTACACCCTCGTCCTGGCGCTCATTCTCTTCACCATCGGCGCCCTCGATTACCCATTCGACGGCATCGCTCAGGTCGACCCCGAAGCCTTCCAGGCAGCCCTCTCCAGGATGGAGTCCTCCGGAGGACGGTAGAAGCCGGGTTCCGTGTACCATAGGGCTTTGTACAAGAGGAAGGGTGGGCTTCGATGGAGTACCGGCGGTTGGGCGGGAGCGGGGTGAAGGTCAGCGAGATCTCCCTCGGAAGCTGGCTGACCTACGGCGGGAGCGTCGCCGAGAGTCAGGCGACGGCGTGCATCCACAGGGCCTACGACCTCGGCATCAACTTTTTCGACACCGCCAACGTCTACGTGCGGGGTGCGGCCGAGGAGATCGTCGGCAACGCCCTCAAGGGCTTCGATAGGGATTCGTACTTCCTCGCCACGAAGGTCTATTTCCCGATGGGCGATGGGCCCAACGACCGGGGCCTCTCGCGCAAGCACATCATGGAGCAGTGCCACGCGTCGCTCAGGCGGCTCGGGGTGGACTACGTGGACCTCTACCAGTGCCACCGCTACGACGAGGGGACGCCGCTGGAGGAGACCTTGCGGGCGCTCGACGACCTCGTGCGGCAGGGCAAGGTGCTCTACGTCGGCGTCTCCGAGTGGACGGCGGACCAGATAGCGGACGCGCTGCGTCTAGCGAAGGAGATGAACCTGGACAGGATCGTCTCCAACCAGCCGCGCTACAACATGATCCAACGCGGCATAGAGGCCGAGGTCGTCCCGCTCTCCGAGCGAGAGGGCGTGGGCCAGGTCGTCTTCTCACCGCTCGCCCAGGGCGTCCTCACCGGCAAGTACCGCCCCGGCGAAGCGCCCGAGGGGGGGACCCGCGGCGCCGACCCCGAGGCCAGCCGCTTCATGCGCCAGCTCATGAACGAGGACGTCCTCTCCGCGGTCGAGGGGCTGCGCGCCGTGGCCTCTGACGCCGGCCTCACCATGTCCCAGTTAGCACTCGCGTGGGTGCTGCGCCAGCCCAACGTGAGCAGCGCCATCATCGGCGCGTCGAGGCCGGAGCAGGTCGAGGACAACGCGGCGGCCGCGGGGGCCGAGCTACCGCCCGACGCCCTGGACCGCATAGACGAGATCCTCGCCGGCGTCGTACAGCGCGGCTAGGCGCGGCGTCGTACCGGGCTTCCTCTGCCGGACGCGATGCTGTAGCATGAGGGGCGTGGAACGGGACTACACAGGGATTCTCGGCAACGGCCGCCTCCATGGGCCGCCCCCTCGACCGTCCCTGCCCCGGCCGATCCTGTAGGGATTGCGCCCGGGGCATCCGCGTCTCTCCGGTCTCCCCGGAATTCTCCCGCGGAAGGGGCTCTGTCCAGGCATCGAAGACCGAGGGGAACAACGGTGTTGGCGTTCAACAGAAGAGAAGTTGTCAAGACGAGGGCTGGCCTCCGCGTCCGACGCATGGAGGTCTCGGACGTAGAGCGCGTCCTGGAGCTCAGGAGCGTCGTGCGCTGGGCGACCGACCCGCGGGCGTTCGACCTCTTGCGCGGCGTCCGCGACGCCCGGTGGTTCGTGGCCGAGGCGCCCGACGGCGGGCTCGCCGGGATGGTCGGGGCGGTCCCGCTGGGGAGGGTCGGCATCCTCTGCCACCTGGCCGTCCACGACGAGCACCGCGGGCTCGGGCTCGGCAAGGAGCTCTCGGCGTGGGCCGTCGCTTACCTCAGGGGCCGCGGGTCGGGGACCGTTCGGCTCTACGCCACGAAACCCGCCGAGGGCCTCTACGGGTCCCTCGGCTTCAGGGAGATGGGACGGCGCACGGTCTACCGGCTCGACCGGCCCGTGCGAGAAGCCGCGCCCGAGAAGTTGGACGTCCTCCGGGTGGACACGCTGCGGTTCGGGGATCTGCCGGAGCTCTACGGTGTCGACCTCTGGTGCCACGGGGCCGACCGTTCGCCCCTCATCTTCTCAGCCCTCGGGCTGCGCTCCGGGATGGGGTTCGTGGCGAGGGACGCGGCCGGGAGGATAGAGGGGTACCTGATCCTGGACGCCTCTGATACCCCCGTCCGCCTCGGCCCCTTCTCCGCGGGCACCACGGACGCGGCCCGGCGCCTGCTCCTCCGCGCCCTCGAAGCGATCGGTGACGCCCCGGTCCGCGCCGTCGCCACGGGGCCGGACGGGTGCCCCTCCCACGACCTCTTCCGGCGGTTCGGCTTTATCGGGCGCGAGGATCGACTCAGGATGGAGCTCGGCGAAGAGGTGGCCGATCCGGGCGGCCTAGTTCAGTACGCCACGACGCCGTTTATGGCGACGTAGGCATCGAGGCCCGGGATGGAGGGATAGCAATGTTCTCCGATAGCGGCAAGCCAGTGTTGGGCGGCGTCTACGTCTACCCCATAAAGTCCTGCGGCGGCGTCTCGCAGGGGAGCGCCGGCCTCGGCGCGACCGGCCTGCTCCACGACCGGCGCTGGATGCTCGTCGATGGGACGGGCAAGTTTATGTCCCAGCGTCGGCACCCGAGGATGGCCCTGATCTCCCCGCGCATCACCCCGGACCGCCTAGTCGTCAGCGCCCCCGGCATGCCCGACCTCGATGTCCCGCTCGAAGGGGAGGCCGAAGAGCGGGTCGACGTCGAGGTCTGGGGTGACGCGCAGCGCGGCGTGCCCGTCGGCGCGGAGGCCGACCGCTGGTTCGGACGGTTCCTGGACTTTCCGTGCCGGCTAGTGCGCAAGCCGGACGACGACGTGAGGCCCGTGGACTCCGCGTACGCGAGGGGCGGCGACCAGACGAGCTTCGCGGACGGTTTCCCGCTGCTCCTGATCTCCGAAGCATCCCTGGAAGATTTGAACGCGAGGCTAGAGAGCCCCGTCCCCATGAACCGGTTCAGGCCCAACCTCGTCGTCCGGGGTTGCGGCCCCTACGCGGAGGACGGTTGGGGGGAGATCCGGGTGGGGCGTGCCGTCTTCCGGGTCGCGGAGCCCTGCCCGAGGTGCGCCATCACCACGGTGGACCAGGATTCGGGGGAGCGCGGCAAGGAGCCGCTGAGGACCCTCGCCACCTACCGCAAGGCCGAAGGCGAGGTCTGGTTCGGGCGGAACCTGATCCACACCTCTTTAGGCACCGTCAGAGTCGGAGACCCCGTCGAGGTCACGCCGCGCTAGGGCCTGGGGCGAGTACCTTCGCCAGCAGGTCAGGCTCCACGTTGCCGCCGCTTATGACGGCGACGTTGAGCCGGGTGTCGGGGAGTTCGTGGCGGTGGAAGAGGTAGGCGGCGAACGTCACGGCGCCGCTCGGCTCCGCGACGAGGCGCACCCTGAGGGCCAGGCGCCGCATGGCGTCCAGGATCTCCTCCTCCGTCACGGCGACTATGTCGTCCACGTAGGCCAACACGTGCTCGAAGGGCGCGTCGCCCAGCTTCCGGACGCGCAGCCCGTCGGCGACCGTGCTTCCCGCCTTCTCGGCCGGGAACTCGACCAGCCTTCCCGTCCTCAAGCTCTCCCTGGCGTCGGCGGCGAGCTCAGGCTCCACGCCTATCACCTTCACGTCGGGCCTGGTCTGCTTTATGGCCGTGGCCACGCCGCTTATGAGCCCGCCGCCGCTCACGGGGACCAGGACCGTCTCCACACCAGGCAGGTCCTCGAGGATCTCGGCCCCCACGGTCCCCTGGCCGGCGATAAGCACCTCGTCGTCGTACGGGGGGACGGGCACGTAGCCGTGCTCCGCCGCGAGCTCTTCGGCCTTGCGCGCCCGCTCCCCGCTGTCGGGCCCGACGAGGACCAGCTCGGGGCCAAGCGCCGCCGTGGCGTCGAGCTTCCCCTTCGCGGCCTCGCGCGGCATTACTATGGTGGCCTCTACGCCGAGGGCGCGGGCCGCGTAGGCGACGGCCCTGGCGTGGTTGCCGCTCGAGTGGGCGACCACGCCCCGGGCGCGCTCTTCTTGGCTGAGGGAGGAGATCTTGTTGTAGGCCCCCCGCAGCTTGAAGGCGCCCGTGGGCTGCAGGCTCTCGGGCTTGAAGAACAGCGAGCGCGCTCCGTCGCCGCCGGGGCAGGGTATCAGGGGCGTGTGGAGCGCCACCCCCCGCAGCCTCTCACGCGCCGCCGCCACGTCTTCAGGCCGGATCATGGCCGCCCTCCCGTCTCGCCAACCAGGCGGAGATTATATGCTAGCCACGGAAAGCTGTTACAGCAGCGAAACAGGTTCTTAAACGCGCCGCT
>QQTW01003334.1_pt1 | contig 11849 bp, 11 predicted proteins | sample 1904831 | NCBI WGS metagenome assembly QQTW01 (sample SAMN09435610, study PRJNA476489) | Subsurface metagenome, whole genome shotgun sequencing project. | reverse complement strand
GACAAACAAGGTGCCAAGCGGCCGTTTGCCCACCAGCAGCACATCGGCAGCCGCCCAGCGCAGAATGTCGTACAGACGGCTGCCTTCCATGGCCATTTCCCCCCGCCGTTCGCGCCGGACACCCTGTAGTTCCTTGCTCAGGTTGGCGAACGGATAGTCGGGGCTGGTGTTGTACTCCCGGTCGAAGTCAACGGCGGGCATCCCGACCCGGTCGCGCAGGGGTTTCAGCGCGGTCCTGATTAGGTTCGGGTCTTCACCTAGTTCAGCCACGGCTTCGGCGTAGTTGAGCAGCACCTCGGCGTAGCGGAACAGGATCAGGGGTGCCGAACTGAAATTACCGTCCTGCGTGGCCGGGCCGGTGTCGTACTCCAGGTACTTGTACACCGGATAGCCCGTCGTGCTGCGCGGAAAACCCGTCAGATTGATGGGCGGGAAGGTCGACACCACCGCGCCCGGCCGGAGCGGTTTGCCGGGTACGGCGATGGTCTGGGAAAGTCGCGGGTCGCGCAGGTCGGGTTGCAGCTCGCGGCCGTACGTCGCCTGCGCAGTCGTCCGTTCCGCTCCGACGAACGGTCTCCCCTGCCGGGTCAGGTAATCGTCGACCAGCGACAGCGTAGCGCCCAGATCACCCCCGGCGGTACCTAAGTAGCGGCTGAACCCGTGGCCAATGTTTTCGGCGACGTTGTACTTGCGCCACAGCAGCACCTCCCGGTTGGCCGACAGGTCGCGCGTGAAGAACAGGTTATTGTAGTCAGCCAGCGGGTTGCCCATAGTGACAACGGCCCACCGCCCACCGCTCATCACCGCCTGAGCCGCCGTTTTCGCCTGATTAAGGTAGCTTTTGATTTTGTCGTCCGTAATACTTTTGGTAAAAAAAGCGTCGCTTTTAGCCCGGTGGTATTTCTGCCAGGTACCCTCGAACAGCGCCACCCGCGACTTGAACGCCAGCGCCACGTCACGGTGCACCCGCAGCGACGCACTGTTTGCCTGCACGGGCAACAGGGTCGCAGCTTGGTCGAGGTCGGCCAGGATCGAGTCGACCACGGCGATTCGGGGATCGCGCGGCACCTGCATCAGGTCCTGGTCGAGCGGCAGCACCCGGTTTACCCACGTCACGTCGCCGTATTTTTTAACCAGCTCGTAGTAAAACCAGGCCCGGAAGAACCGCGCTTCGCCCACGTACTGATTGATGATGGCCGGATCGCCGGTCGCGTTGCGGTAGTTGGCCAGCAGGTAATTAACGCCCCGGATGCTGTTGTACTCGGTCAACGGCGTGGCGTTGCTGACGGATAGTTTGCCGTCGATGCGGACGTTGATGTTGGTCGCCAGCAGGTTGTCGCTGTCGGTGTCGTAAAAATTGGTCAAAAAGTCGGGGTGGCTGGGCAGGCTCTGGTAGAACTGATTCATGTACAGCCGCAGCTCATTGGTCGAAGCCAGATTGCCCGTCGTCGACAGCACGTCGAGCGGCTGACGATCCAGGAAGTCTTCCCGGCAGGCGGATAGGACGGCGATCAGTAACAGACCACTTATAAGCGTTTTTTTCATGACGAGTGAGGGTTATAGACCAATGCGCAGTCCGGCCGAATATACCCGGCTAAGTGGGTACAGCTTGCCGGTGCCGGCCGCCCCGAGCAGCGTTTCCGGGTCGAACATTTTGGCCAGTTTCGTGAACGTGAACAGGTTTTCGCCGGTCAGAAACACGTTGACCTTGTTGAGCTTGACCCGCTGACTGAGGACCACCGGCAACGTGTAGCTGAACGTCACGTTTTTCAGTCGCAGGTAAGCCGCATTTTGCAGGTACCGGTCCGTTACCTGCTGCGTTTTGTTGACGTACGATAGGATAGCCCCGGTGGTTGCCGCGTACGGGCGTGGGTAGTAAGCGTCCGGGTTGTCGGGCGTCCAGTAGTCCAGATGCTCGCGAAAAACGGTTACCTGCGCCAGCGACGCGGCCCCCCAAAAGTACGAATCGACTTTGTCGGGGGCGAAATCCCGCTGGCCGATGCCCTGCCAGAGCAGGTACAGCGACAGTCCTTTCCAGCCGACGGTGCCGTTGAACGAATACGAATAGCGGGGCGTCGTGTTGCCGATGATGGTCAGGTCGCCCGTGTCGCCCACGCGCCGACTGCCGTTATTGATCTTGCCGTCGCCGTTCAGGTCCACGTACCTGACGTCGCCCGGTGCCCAGGCCCGCGTCGTCAGGTACGTCAGGTCAAGCTGGTTGTAAACGGCGGCTTCGTCGGCGGTCTGGAGCAGGCCATCGGCGCGGTAGCCCCAGATTTCGCCCGCCCGCTTGCCTTCGTACCAGGCATTGGCCGGGTCGAAGCGCGTTGGGTTCTGGTAGCGCGTGACGACGGCGTTATAGTCCGACAGCACCCCCCCCCACCGAGTAGTCGATGCCGGGATTGAGCTTACCCCGCCAGTTCAGACTCAGCTCCCAGCCCCGCGTGCGCAAATCGGCGTTGTTACTCAGGGGCGGGCTGGCTCCGTAGAGGTCGGCAATGTCGACCGACGGTCCCAGCATGTTGCGGGTGTTGCGCTGGTACACGTCTAATGTGCCCGTCAGCCGGTTTTGGAACGCCCCGATGTCCAGCCCGACGTTGGCACTCTCGACCCGCTCCCAGGTAATATCCGGGTTAAACGACCCCGGCACCGAAATAAAGGCTTCGCGGGAATTGCCAAAGTACCAGCGCGGTCCGCTGCCCAGACCGGGCACCACGACGTTCATGTTCTCGGAGAACGAATACAGGCCCGCCCCGGCCTGGTTGCCCAACGCCCCGTAGGATGCGCGAATCTTTAAGAGGTTGAGCCAGGGAGCGGCCCGTTCCATGAACCCTTCTTGACTGAGGTTGTAGCCGGCCGAAAACGACGGGAAGAAGCCCCAGCGCGACGCTGACGCGAATCGTGACGAGCCGTCGTAGCGTCCGTTGACCTCGAACAGAAACTTTTCCCGAAAATTGTAGGTCAGCCGCCCGAACGTACCGGCGGTAGCCCAGTGGTTGCGGGCTTCGGTCACGGTTTTTTCGCCCGTTACGAGGTTGATGCCGGGGCGCGACGGGCTGATGAGATCCAGCGAGGTGGCCGACAAATTTTTGAACACGAACGATTCCCGCTGATGGCCCAGCGTCAGCGCCAGGTTATGGCTGCGGCCCAGCGTACGAGCGTAGGTCGAATAGACGAAGGGCGAGAGGTACGTCCCGTTGCCGGTGGTGCGGGCAAAGCTGCCCCGGATCGGAATCACGTATTCGGTGCGGTTCACCAGAATGGGCATACCGTCGATGCCCAGAATGGTGCCGGGCAGTTTCAACTGCGAAATCTCGGAGCCGGTTTCGCGCAGGTTCAGGTTGAGGAACACCTTCCAGTTTTTAGCCGGCTCCAGTTCCAGCCCCGTGATCAGGGTGAGCGTCCGGTTGTCAATTTCGCGCTTAGCCCCCGATTGCAGGTACGGCACCATCGACGCTTCCGACCAGTCGCCGTTCAGCCCGTAGGCCGAGAAATTGGGCCGCATCCGCGACAGCCCGTTGAAAAAATTGTTCTCGAAGTTGTCGTCGGAAAAAGGCGTAACGTAGTTCGATCGGATGTATTTGGTGTCGGCCGTCAGCTTCAGCCAGGGCGTCAGTTGCGAGGTTACGTTGGCGTTGAGGTTGTAGCGGTTGAAATTAATGTCGGCGAAGCGCATGCTGCCGCCTTCGTTGTAGTAGCCGCCCGACAGGTAATACTGCGTCATTTTGTTACCCCCGCTCAACGTTAGGTTGTGGGTTTGGCGAACCGCGACGTTTTTGTAGTGCAGGTGAAACCAGTTGGTGTTGGCGACCCCGTTGGCGTTGTTCTCGAAGTTCGGGTACGTGCTGTTCTGGTTGATTTCGGGGTACGACGTAATGCCGGTGGGGTCGCGGATGTACTGTTCGAGCAGGGTAATCTTCTCGTCGGAGTACTGCCGGGTTCCCAGGGCGTTGAACGTCGCGGCATTGAAGAACCGGGCAAAATCGGCCGAGTTGACCATGTCGGGCAACCGGATGGGACGGGTCAGTCCGACGTTGCCCGAATAGGTCACCGATATCCGGTCGGCGGAACCCCGCTTGGTCGTCACCAGAATCACCCCGTAAGCCGCCCGCGCCCCGTAAATGGCCGAAGCAGCCGCGTCTTTGAGTACCGAAATGCTTTCGATGTCGTTGGGGTTCACACTGGCCAAATCCATCTCGAAGCCGTCGACCAGCACGTAGGGGCTGTCGCTGCCGCTCAGGTTGCCCAGCCCCCGGATGTTGAGATTAAAACTCTGGCCGGGTCGGGTGTTGCCCCCCACCGTTACGTTCAGACCCGGCACCAGCCCCTGCAAACTCTGGGTGGCGTTTACCACGGGCCGGTCGGTGAGGGTGGTGCCCGACACTACCGCGACGGCCCCCGTCAGGTTCACCTTTTTCTGGGTACCGTATCCGACGACCACCACCTCATCGAGCGATTTGTCGTCGGGCACCAGCTTAACGGCAACAGTCGTCCGCGTCCCGACCGTGATTTCCTGCGTTGCGTAACCGATGTACGACACCGTCAGTACGGTCTCGCCCGGTCCGTCGTCACGGTCGGCAATAACCAGTCTGAACGCACCGTCCGCGTCGGTCGTCGTGCCGCGTTGGGTTCCCTTCACCGCCACCGTTACGCCCGGCAACCCCTCGCCCGTTTCGCTTTGAACCGTACCCGTCAGGGTCCGGTCAGCAGGGGCGTTGGTAGTTTTTGGGAGAGTCTCGCCACTGGGTGCTTCAGCGGGCGTTGGCTGGCCGACCAGCACGGTGTTCGTTGGGCGGGTGGTGATGACAAACGAGGTTTTGCCCACCGGCAGACAGGTCAAATTGACGGGCAGCAACTCATTGAGCCGCCGGGCTAATTGACCCTCAAATTCGGTAACGGGTACCAACTCGACCCGCACGTCGCGCACCAGGGCGGCTTTATAGTTAAATCGAACGGGATAAGCCGTTTCCAGATCGGTCAGCAACTGACGCAAGCCGACGCGGGCCGGTCGGTCACCAGTAGCCGCCGACGCTTTATTTGGCCCGACTGGCGACTGCCCGGTTAAGCGGGTTGTCGGGTTACCCAGGGCCACCGCCACCGTCTGGGCCGACACCCAGATACCCGCACTGGTAAGCAGTAGCAGGACGCAGCCAATACGAATTGATCGTAAAAAATGAGTCATGGGGTCATTCATCAAGGGTTTGGTCATTGACAAAATAAACACGGTTTCCGTCGCGAATGGCTTTGCGCTCGAACGTCACCGACAGAATTTGCAGGGCTTCATTAACGTTATTGACCGGCAGCTGACCCCGGAACTGTTGACCCGCGAAAGCCTCGCCACGCAGCACCAGTTCCAGACCGTAGACTTCCCGGAATCGGTCAGCCAGTTCGGTTAAGTCGGCATCATTAAAAATCAGCAGGTTGTCAAGCCAGGCCGTCTGCTGACGGGCGCGTTCCGGCGTCAGGACAGTGACTTTAGCTTTTTGGGGAGAATTCGTCAGTTCCACTTCCTGGCCCGGTCGAATCAGGACCGGCCGGTTGGTACTACGTTCCACGAGTCGTACGCGGCCCTCGTCGAGCCGCACCGCCGTGCGTTGTGGGCGGGCGTACACGTTGAATTGGGTACCCAACACCTCCACGGATAATCGGCTGGTCTGCACCGTAAACGTCCGGTAGCCGGTACCGGTCCGCGTCGATTGCTTGTGGACGGAGAAATACGCTTCGCCGGTCAGGGTAACGGTGCGGGCCTGCCGCCAGGCGTAGCGGGACGGGACGAACAGGCGGCTGTTGGCGTTGAGCGTTGCGGTTGATCCGTCGTAGAGTGGCAGCGTACGGGTTTGGGCAAAGCGCGTCTGGTAGGTGTAAGCTGTAAAGAAATAAGCGTTCACCCACAAGCCGGCTACCAGCAACAGCCCGGCTGCTACGGCCCAATAGTGCCGTTTCCCGGCGCGATTTATCCAGTGAGCCGTAACCCTGGGGGTGTGCGGAGAGGTACTGATCAACGCGGGATGGATGCGGTCGTAGAGTTGCTGCGTGTAAACCTCCGAAAACGGAGTCCAGGAAACCGCCAGCCCCTGCGCCAATACGGATGCCTGCTCAAACGGTTCGCGCAGGTGCGGATGAGTCCGTAGCAGCCCCTGCCAGTAGGCGGTCATCTCGGGCGTCGGTCGGGCGACCCAGGCGCGAAACGGCGGATCGTCCAAAAAATCCGGCGTGTCAAAAGACGAGTAATCGGTATACGCTTTGATCATTGGGGAAGGGCTTCACTAGTACAGTGGCCGTTCGTCAATGATTTGTAGTACGGAAAAGAGAAAAAATTTAAGAAAGTTTAGTCAGGAACAAGATTAAAATCGAAAAGGAAGGTTTGTCGAGTAGGGTTCGCAGCACTTTCAACGCCTGATACACCTGCGAACGGGCGGACTGGTAGTTGAGTCCGGTCAGGTCACAAATCTGCTCGTAGCTCAGGTCATTGAAATAGCGCAGGTACAGAATCTCACGCTGCCGGGGCGTCAGCGCGTTCATAGCCGCCCGGATTCGGTCGCGCTGCTGATCGGCCACGTCGAGTTCGATCCAGCGCTGTTCCGACGAGGGCTCTACCTCAAACGGATGCTCCGGTGGCTGATCCCAGCCCGACACAAACGGCTGACCGCGCCGGTACTGTCGACTCAATTTGTTACGAATGGCTTTAAGCAGATAAAACCGCACCGACTGCGGTTGGGCCAAGGTGTGGCGGTGCTGCCAGAGTTCGGCAAACAATTCCTGAACGGCATCTTCAACCGCCGACAGCGACCCGTAAAGCCGCAGGCCGTAATTGAGCAGATGGCGAACGTGCTGCTGGTAGATCTGCGCCAAAGCCGCTTCATCACCGTGCTGCATCCGCTGCCAGTCGGTTGATGGCGTCGTCAGTTTCATGGCCCTTGAAAGACACGACTTTGGATGAATCTACTACGAGTCGTGACAACAGGCGAAGCAAACTGCGCTAACCATCCGTCAACCTGCCTCGGGTAAATCCTTTGTTGACACTAACCCAGGGAGTGCCGATGACTAGAACGCTGAACGATTGACGATCCGGCTACTATGGCAGGCTAATTTATACACGAACTAAGCTCAGATACTATTGAACAGAGGCTGAACGGTTGGTACTCTGATGCCAACTGCGACAATAGGCAGGCAACGTGACAAGACGTGTTTAAACGGGTGATTGAACCAGCACACCTGTCTCCTCGAAAAAGACTCTCTTATTGAATCATGACGTAGCTTTTTGGCAGGGTGATTGTTTGTACGTAGTCGGTCGGAAAGGAGATAAAAATCTTCTTTATTCCTCATTCACATCGTAGCCAACTCCGGTATGAATTGGAGGATTTTATGAACGATTTTATTGACAGTTTACCTTATCGCAAATTACTCATTTGCAACATGTCATGAGTTCATTAAATAGTAATAGGCAAACGCACCGCCGATGCGGCAAAACCACCCTACGTTTCTAAAATAGTCCCGTTAGCGGTCAAGGTGACATAGGCTGATAGAGCATCGTGAATGGCTGTTTAGAGCCTGCCCGGTGCCTCCAGAATAAAATGTTGCTGTTTTTTTTGCATAACAAAAAATAAGACTTGCATATATTTGATATATCAATTAGTTTTGCATCGATATGAACGCGTTTTCTTTAGATGACTCCGTAGGCTACACCATCAACATCATTGCCAACCTGCTTAAACGAGAACTCAATGAAGAGTTTAAGCAAGAAGGCATTGAGGTGATGGCTGAACAGTGGGCCCTGCTCTTACGCCTACAGGAGCAGCCTGACATGAACCAACTGGAACTGGCACGGGCTACGTCACGGGATAACGCGAGTGTAACCCGAAGCTTAGCCGTTCTGGAAAAAAAACAACTGATTCAACGACGACAGGCCGATCAAGATCGGCGCGATAAGTATTTAGCCTTGACACCGGCGGGCCAGGAGTTAGTGCCACGGATGGTGTTGTGTGCCCAGCGGGTGTTAGAAAAAGCGTCCAGGGGAATGACAGCCAAGGAGATGAATACACTCAACCAACTAATTCAGAAAATGACGGACAACCTGATCGGATAGAATTTAACCAATCAATTGATATATCAAATGTTTTTACTATGAAACGTCAAAGCCTTTCCCAAGCTCATGCCGCTGCTGGCATACTCGCTTTTTGCCTGATCGGCAGCTTTTTTATTGGCTCGCTCATCAGCGAGCTTTCGGGCAACCTCGTCTGGATTGTCCATGTCAAACGAACCGTTTTCTACGGTATGTGGGCGATGGTGCTGCTGGTGCCGCTGGCAGCCCTGACGGGCACGAAGCTGGCCGGAAAATCACGCAGTGCCACAGTGGAGAACAAGCGCAAACGGATGCGTTGGATAGCACCCAATGGGTTGCTCCTGCTGACGTTGGGGTCTTATCTCTATTATAAAGCGAGTCAGTCCGAGTTCGACACGCTTTTTAGGAGCGCACAACTCCTTGAGTTTGCGCTGGGGTTCACCAATCTGCTGCTGTTGGGTTTGATGATTCGGGACGGATTCCGTCTGAAGCGTCAGTACAAAGGTCGGCTTCAACCGACCCACAGTCCCGCTTCAGCATAAATCATAGTCTGCTGGCCTTATGTCACAGACGGGCCGCTGTAGTTCGTTCACGTTAATTACTCAAATCAACTAAATCAACCAAATCAAATGAAACTACTCGTCAATATCTTAGCCATTACGGGTTCGGGCCTGTTCGCCGGGGTGCTATTAGCCATCGGTGTATTACTGGGTGGCCACTGGAAGGGGCTTTCCGCCGGGGCTTTCCTGGATTCCTTCAACACGTTCCTGCCCCTGATTCCCCGCGCCATCGCCGTTGGCGGGGTGTGTATGGTGGCCCTTATCGGTTCAATCTGGCTAAGCTGGGGGGAAAAAGATGTCCGTACGTTGTGGTTGTTGGCTGCGGCCTGTTTGGGGATCTTATTCGTGCTTACCGCGATCTGGTTCGCCCCGACTAACGGCCAGTTTGCGGCTCGGTCGCTTCCCTTAGATCAGGTGTTAACCAAACGCGCTACGTGGTTGATGCTCCACAGCTTTCGCATCGGGCTCGCTGCCTTAGCGTCCGTCTTCGGGATCATCGCCATTAGCCACCGAGAAGGCTGATAAGCCATTAAATTATCCGGCAGCCAGTACACAATAGCGAACCATCAAACAGTTCCTCTGACACCGAAGCCGCCTGGAGCAAGCTCGCATTAGTGGCTGAGATCAATAATAGGTTGATCATCCCTCTTTTGAAACAACCAGTCAATAGCCTTAGCATGTATAGTTTCACCAATTAATCAATCCTGTTATGACAACGATTCAAGTAGTACCCCCTATGTGCACGCTGGTCAACGTGTTTGCCGTCAAACCCGAAAATCAGCAACCGTTGATTGATCTGCTGGTCGAGGCAGTCGAACACACCATGAAGCAGCTACCCGGCTTTATTTCCTCCAACCTGCATAAAAGTTATGATGGTAAACAGGTGGTAAACTACGTCCAGTGGCGTAGCCGGGAGGACTTTGAGACCATGATGCATAACCCACTGGCCCAGCCCCACATGCAGGCGGCAGCCGCGTTGGCTGAGAGTTACAACCCGGTCCTGTGCGAGGTGAGCAAGGTCATGGAATCGGTTCAGCGGTAAACCCATCTGCTCGGTCCTGTCCAAACCAGCCTGGCCGACTGACTCAATGGGCAACGCTAAGGTAAGATCCCAAACGCTCGAACCGGTGAGCGAGCTAGTCCTGCCGCCCGACGCCATAGCCTTCGCTACAGCGTTTGCCATTGAGCAGCCGATGGAAGTAGACGTAAACGAGCCTATTATCCGCCCCACGGCCCAGGGTTAGAATCTCCTTTATAGACTGCCAAATGGATCAGGTACCTCAGAATCTGGTAGTTTCTTCAGTACGCTAGACAGCAACAGAAAGCCGTGTTCAGATTCATTGAACGCGGCTTCTTTGATAACTGGTTATTTCGGTATCGTACATTAGAAAGGGGAAGAAATCTAATTTTACTCCCCATTCACAACCTGGCTCGACCCGGCCGCAATCGGACGTTTTTATGAACGATACGATTTTTGAGCAGAAGCAGAGTTTTGTTAGGATAGATTGGGTTTGACAGTTGTCAAACCCAATCAGTAGCATACGCTATTGATACCTGTTTCATTGATCAGAATAAAATAATTCATTTATTTTTCTACACAATTTAGGGATTGTTCCTCGCTGCTCTACTGTAGGGGTAATAATACAGATCTGCATGGCAATCCTTAACGTAAAGCAGTTCGATGACGGCCAGTTAATTAGCTTTCTTCAGGAGGGCAAGATTAGTGCTTTTGAGGAGATCTATCGACGTTACTGGTACAAACTCTATTGTATTGCTTTTCACCAAACTGGCATTCGGCAAGAGGCCGAAGAGCTGGTTCAGGACGTGTTCCTAAGCCTTTGGAACCGGCGGTCAACCGTGCAAATTCGTCACATAGATTTATACCTAACTCTCGCCATCAAAAATCAGGTGTACGACTTCATTAAGGGACAAATCAACTACCGAAAGTATCAGGAGTACCTTATCTTCCAGGAAATACAGCAGCATAACAGCACCGACGAAATTGTAAACGTTACTGATCTTGCCCAGGCTGTCCAGATGGCACTGGCTCGTTTACCCGAAAAGAGTGCGGAGGTGTTCCGTCGGAGCCGTTTTGATAATCAATCCGTTCGGGAAATTGCCGAAAGTCTCCACATAAGCGAAAAAGCCGTTGAGTATCATATTACGAAATCAATCAAATTCCTTAAGAAAAATTTACCAGACTACTTGTCTGATAATTAACACTACTCAACCGTTGCACCCATGACCCAACAGGAATTTAATGCGTTGTCAAAAAAATATGTAGATGGCCAGGCTACAGAGACCGAAGAACAACTTCTGTTAACTTGGCTGGCCGCCCAATCCAGCCGACCGGCTTCGGGCCTGTCGGAACCCCAAAAACAAACGCTTCAACAACAACTCTGGCAACGTATTCATAATCAGATTCAACCTCGTCTGCTTGGGATGCCGACGAATCAGTTCGCTTGGCTGACGGGGATAGCCGCTTGCTTACTTCTCGGCTTTTTTGGACTGCAACAGATCGTTGTCTCGAATAATGATAAGGCTCCACTGTCGATTGTCAACAATCGTAGCAATATGCCTTCGGGCATCGAAATTCGTAATACAACCTTAGCTGAGCAGGCCGTAAAAATGAAAGACGGTACGCTGGTCTGGCTCAAGCCTAACAGCAGCATCCTCTACGACAAAACGTTCAACCTGACAAAACGAAACGTTTACCTGAAAGGAGAGGCTTTTTTCAAGGTTCATCGGGATACGCATCGCCCGTTCATTGTTCACGTAGGCACATTAGTCACGGAAGTTTTAGGGACAAGTTTCCGAATTAAACCCCGCCTAACGACGGGGGAAATCGAAGTAGCTGTCACAACGGGGCGGGTTTCCGTATACGCTCAGCAGCCCCGTCTCCGGGCCGAACGGAATGGGGTTATTTTAACCCCTAACCAACGGGCTACCTACAATCTGGCCTCCCAGACGATTGTACCCGCTATCGTAGAGAAGCCGGTTCCGCTACTTCCGGCGGAGAGAGCCAGACCGAATCTGGTGTTTCAGGCTGCCTCTTTGCAGGCCGTGCTGAACACCCTGACGCAGCTGTACGGTATTGACTTCGTAGTGGTTAACCCTAATGCCCATACCTGCCAGATTACGGCTGATTTGACGGGTTTGTCCCTATTTACCCAACTTGACCTAATCTGTAAATCCATCGAAGCGACGTGTGAGAAACGGGGGACAGT